>JACCDN010095357.1_pt1 | contig 16565 bp, 13 predicted proteins | sample 7441691 | NCBI WGS metagenome assembly JACCDN01 (sample SAMN15323439, study PRJNA562643) | freshwater metagenome | isolation source: river surface water | place: USA:Blue River Watershed | collected 2017-08-16
AGGGTCGTTCGAGACCAGGACGTTGATAGGCTGGGTGTGGAAGCGCAGTAATGCGTTAAGCTAACCAGTACTAATTGCCCGTGCGGCTTGTCCCTATAACCTTGACAGTTATAGACAAGTGTTTATGCGTATGCCAATGATTGATTGAGCATCACGCCCGCAAAATTAAAGTAGTTGCTACTTCTTCCAGATTGGGTTGTTTGTGCCGGCCGGTAGCAATGGCCTCACAAGCAGCTTTACAAGTTATGCCTGATGACAATAGCGAGTTGGTACCACCCCTTCCCATCCCGAACAGGACCGTGAAACGACTTTGCGCCGATGATAGTGCTGCAACCAGTGTGAAAGTAGGTCATCGTCAGGCTACTATTCGAGAAACCCCCGGCTGATCCAGTCGGGGGTTTTTTATTTTCTGCGACAGGGTGCGTGTAGCCCACCGTTGGTGAGTCGCCGTCTGTCTTCGGGCAGGCCTGGGTGCTACGAAACCGCTTAAAACATCATGAAGCGCAGACGTCCAACGCGACACTCCGGCGCCTTGCTGAAGCCGGCGGACCTTACCGTGCCTTCGATGGTGAACTCCACCTGAAACCACTGGCAAAAAGGGTTCTCATACCGGTAAGACCATACAAAGCCGCGGTTGCGGGCGAGTCCGAACGTCGAGCGCGAGATACCAATGCGCTGAATGACGTCTTCCGTCGACAATCCGGGGACTATTTGCGAAAACCGCTCCTCAGTGAGCACCTGCTCGAAGCGGATCACTTTGCCCTGATCATTGAAGTAGACGAAATACGTGTGCTTGCCCATCGGGCCACGCGGAAAATCCAGGCGGCCGGGATTTTGCCCCGGTATATCAGGATCAGGGGAGCCCAGCCTTGCGATGACCTGTTCCCGAGAAAGACCCATGATGCTGCTGTTCGGCGCATAGGAAGCGCATCCCGTCAGTACGGCGATGAACAGCGACGGCACCAGAAATCGTCGAAACGACACTTCACCCACGGCATTGCTCATCTTTCACGCGCTCTGAAACAAACCTATGCTGGTAAAAGCGCCTCCGGGTAACTTTCGCGTACGGATCTAATAGCTCGCGACCCTGAGGATCTGTGCTAAAAAATCAACCGCTACCGAAGCGACGGCCGGGCGAGGAATTGCTCGGCGAGCCTGACCCAGTAGCTTGCGCCTATCGGCAGCAACTCGTCATTGAAGTCGTAGCTCGGATTGTGCAGATTGCAGGGGCCGAGCCCGTGGCCTGACATTCTGTGCGCTCCGTCGCCATTGCCAATGAACACATAGCATCCGGGTTTCTCGAGCAGCATGAACGCAAAATCCTCGGAGCCCATGGTTGGCTCCAGCTTTTTTAGCACCCCGTCTTTGCCCACCACTTCCGACATGATCTCTGCAGCAAAAGCTGTCTCGGGCTCGTGATTGATCAGTGGCGGATAGTTGCGACGGAAATGGAATTCAACGCTCGCGCCGAACGCCGCGGCCGTATGGGAGGCCATCTCGCCCATGCGGGATTCGATAAGATCTAGCGCCTCCATCGTGAATGTGCGCACCGTACCGATCATCGTTGCCGAATCCGGGATGATATTTGTCGCGCTGCCGGAGTGAATCTGGGTGATCGACAAAACCCCTGCATCCAGAGGATTCTTGTTTCGTGAAATGATGGTCTGCCAGCTCTGCGCAATTTGCACGGCCACCATCACCGGATCAGTACTCAAATGAGGTTGCGCGGCATGCGACCCTTTACCCTGAATGGTCAGCTCGAATTCATTCGACGATGCCATCATCGGGCCGGCGATGACGCCCATTGTTCCGGCGGGGGCACCGGGCCAGTTGTGCATGCCGAACACCGCCTCCATCGGGCATTGCTCGAAGAGCCCTTCGTCCATCATTCGCTTTGCACCGCCGGCCCCTTCCTCAGCCGGCTGGAAAATCACATACACCGTTCCGTCAAAATTCCGGTTCTTTGCGAGATAGTGGGCCGCCCCAAGCAGCATGGCCGTATGACCATCATGGCCGCAGGCATGCATTTTTCCTTCGTGCCGGGAGCGATGATCAAAGCTATTCAATTCGGTCAGGGGTAGCGCATCCATGTCAGCGCGCAGTCCCACCGAGCGTTTACTGGTGCCGTGGCTGATCACGCCGACGACCCCGGTGCCACCAAGGCCGCGAATTACCGGGATGCCCCATTCCGTCAGCTTGGCGGCGACGAGGTCCGAGGTTTTGAACTCTTCATAGGAGAGCTCCGGGTGCGCGTGAATACTGCGCCGGATCTGCTTGAGTTCGTCGTGAAATGCCAGGATGGGGTCAATCAGCTTCATGGTGGTCTCTTCCTTGCGTTGGTCTTGTGCCAGTGGGCGGAAAAGCCGCCCCGGATCTGGCCGATCGTCTGAGCGACCGTCTGTGTAATATTACCCTCAGGCGAGCAGGCTGCCATAATTGCAAATCAAACAAATAATGTTTCCACCGGAGTTCCGATGAATACCCAAGTTGTCCGCGCCGCCTGTCCCCATGATTGTCCTGATACCTGCGCCATGCTGGTTACGGTGACCGACGGGGTAGCCACGGCTATAAAAGGCGACCCGGATCATCCAAATACGGCAGGGGTGCTATGCACCAAGGTCGCGCGTTACCTCGAGAGAACCTACCATCCGGAGCGCCTGCTCTATCCCATGAAGCGAACAGGGGAAAAAGGGGAGGGGAAATTTCAGCGAATCAGCTGGGACGAGGCGCTGAGCACGATTGCCAAGCAATTGAAAAAAATCGCCGAGCGCGACTCGCGCGCGATTCTGCCCTATAGCTATGCGGGCACTATGGGCGTCGTGCAGGGCGAGTCGATGGCGATGCGATTTTTTAACCGGCTCGGGGCAAGCAAACTCGATCGGACCATTTGCTCCTCCGCCGGCGGTGTCGGTCTCAAATATACGCTCGGTGCGAAGATGGGCATGGACACCGAACAGTACGAGCATTCCCGGCTAATACTCATCTGGGGCGGCAACCCGATCGCCTCGAACCTGCATTTCTGGATGCGTGCACAAGAGGCAAAGCGTCGGGGCGCAATATTAATTGCGATAGACCCCTATCGATCACTCACCGCGGAAAAATGCGATCACCATATTCCCGTTCTGCCCGGGACGGATGCCGCGCTTGCGCTGGGTCTGATGCACCTATTGATTCGCGATGACTTGCTGGATCACGACTACATCGAAAAATACACGCTGGGCTATTCGCTGCTGAAAGAACGAGTCGCCGACTGGACACCGGAGAAGACTGCACAGACCTGCGGCATCACGCCGGCGCAAGTAGACATGATTGCGCAGCTCTATGGGCAGACGGCAAAACGGGGGGATCCTGTCGCCATCCGCGTGAATTATGGTGTGCAGCGCGCCCGTGGCGGTGGCATGGCCGTCAGAAATATCGCATGCTTGCCCGCGCTGGTCGGCGCCTGGCGTCATCCCGCCGGGGGCGTGCTCCTCTCTTCGGGGGAAACCTATCCCAAACAAGAGCAGTTGTTGCAACGTCCTGACCTGATGCCCAAAGACCGTCAGCAATCATCCCGGACGATCAACATGAGCACCATTGGCGATGATCTTCTGCGCGAGACCTCGCCGGAGTTCGGCCCCGCGATCGAAGCCCTGGTGGTGTACAACGCTAACCCGGTTGCCGTCGCACCTGAATCCGCGAAAGTCGCACAGGGTTTTGCGCGAGAAAATTTATTCACAGTCGTGCTTGAGCATTTTCAGACGGACACGGTGGATTATGCCGACATCGTGCTTCCGGCCACCACCCAGCTTGAGCACACCGACATTCATGCCACGTACGGTCACTTGTACATCGTCGCCAACAGCCCGGCGATCGCGCCGTTGGGCGAGGCCAAACCGAACAGCGAGATCTTCCGGCTGCTGGCAGAACGCATGGGCTTTGACGATCCCTGCTTCAGGGACAGTGATGACGATCTCGCTGCGCAGGCCTTCGATGCAACGCATGCGCATGCGATCCATTTCCACTGGCCGCGACTCAAGCAAGATGGCTGGATGAAGCTCAGCGTTCCCGATGCCCCATTTGCCCACGGTGGCTTTCCTACGCCTTCCGGCAGATGCGAGTTTTACAGCGAGCAGATGAAACAGCACGGCCTCGACCCCTTGCCTGCTTACCTGCCACCCTACGAATCTGCTGCCAGCGCCCCCGAACTGGCAGCCAAATATCCGCTGGCCATGATTTCCCCGCCTCAAAGGAACTTTCTTAACACCACGTTCGTCAATGTAAAGAGTCTTCGAGATACCGAGGGAGAACCCTATCTCGAGATACATCCTGCGGATGCAGACTCTCGCGGCATCAACGATGGCGACATGGTCAGAATATTCAATGACCGTGGCTCCATGGTCGCCAAAGCGCACGTCACTGCCAATGCTCGCGAAGGTCTGGTCGTTGCGCTGTCGATCTGGTGGAAGAAACTCGCCTCTGATGGCAAGAACGCCAATGAGCTGACCAGTCAGCGGCTGACTGACATGGGACGCGCTCCGACTTTTTATGACGTATTGGTGCAGGTAGAAAAAGCCTGAGCCCGGCATCGGGCGAGCGCTTGTCTGCGCCCTTTCTGATGACTGCCAGATGACCTACTTCTTCCGCGCGGCTTGCGCCGCGCTAATCACCGTCGTGCTCAGCGGATGTGCCGAACTGGGTTACTACGCTCAGGCCGCGCGTGGTCAGATGTCACTGATGGCCGATGCCAGACCCATCGATCGCTGGCTGTCGGATCCCGGGATCAAGGAAGACCTCAAAGCTCGCCTCAGGCGAGTGCAGCAGATCCGGGAGTTTGCCGCGCGAGACCTGAATTTGCCGGACAACGGCAGCTACAAGAGTTTTGCGCACCTCGATCGCCCCTTTGTGATGTGGAATGTCGTTGCCACGCCCGAGCTGTCGCTCAGGCCGGAGCGCTGGTGCTTTCCCGTCGCAGGTTGTGTCGACTACCGAGGCTATTACGATCAGCGGGAGGCGAAAGCCTTTGCCAGCGCATTGCGAAGCAAGGGATTGGACGTGCGGGTTTCTGGCGTGCCCGCTTACTCCACGCTGGGTTGGTTCAATGATCCTGTGCTGTCCACCTTCATTCACTACCCGGAAGCCGAACTGGCGCGGCTGGTATTTCATGAGCTCGCTCATCAGGTGGCCTATGCACCCGGTGATTCGCAGTTCAACGAATCCTTTGCGACTGCGGTGGAAGAATTCGGTATCGAGCGATGGTTGCAGATGCGGGGGGATGACGAGGTGCGAACCGCGTACATTGCGTTCCAGAGAAGAAGGGAAGATTTCCTGAAGCTGCTCGACGTCTATCGCCAGCGACTGGACGATCTCTACCAGAGCGAGCGCACCGAGGCAGACAAGCGCCAGGAAAAATCCCGCCTGCTGGCCGACATGCAGACGGACTACGCGGCGCTGAAAGAGACTTGGGGAGGGTATGCCGGCTATGACCGCTGGTTCAGTGAACCCATGTCGAATGCACACTTCGCACTCATCTCAACCTATCATGATCTCGTGCCGGCATTCCGCGCACTGCTACAGGAAAAAGAAAATTTGCCCGCCTTCTATCAGGCAGTACGCGCGCTGGCGCGCGCAGACAAGGCGCAGCGGCGCCTGACGCTGGAGCAATATGCTTCCATGGCCCGGCAAACGCCGGAGAGTGTGGCAAATAAGACTGTTGCATTGCAATAAACACACAATATCCAGGCTTTCCGCTAGCATCAGCGCATACGCAAAAACACAGCCCGATCACCGGGCCAGTCCCCCGACCAACATCCTGATTTTCCGGATGCGAGCTTGCAAAGGTGCCGCATGGAGAAGTTCTGGCTGAAATCCTACCCGCCGGGTGTTCCCGAAGAGATCGACCCGGATCGTTATCGTTCGCTGGTACAGCTGATGGAAGAAGCCTTCGGCAAGTACGCAGACCGGACTGCTTACGTCTGCATGGACAAGACCATGAGCTTTCGCGAGCTCGACCTTTTGTCGACAAGGCTGGCGGCCTTTTTGCAGGCACAGGCGCTGGCGCCCGGCGCGCGAGTCGCCCTGATGATGCCGAATGTGCTGCAGTATCCCGTCGCTATTGCGGCTGTATTGCGCGCGGGTTTCACCGTCGTGAACGTCAATCCGCTCTACACGCCGCGCGAGCTGGAACATCAGCTGAATGATTCCGGGGCAGAAGTCATCATTGTTCTGGAAAACTTTGCGCACACGCTGGAAAAGGTGATCGTACGAACCCCGGTCAAGCTGGCGATCGTGGCCAGCATGGGCGATCTGCTCGGCAGCATCAAGGGGAGCATAGTCAATTTCGTGGTTCGCAACCTGAAGAAGCTGGTGCCCGCCTTCGAATTGCCGAGCGCCATACGATTCAATCAGGCCCTGCGCCAGGGTGCGGCCTGCACGATGCATCCTGCACAGCCGCATCATGACGATATCGCCTTCCTGCAGTACACCGGCGGCACGACCGGGCTGTCCAAAGGAGCGATGCTCACGCATCGCAACGTGATCGCCAACCTGCTTCAGAACGAAGCCTGGCTGCAGCCGGCACTGAGCAAAGCACCGACAGTCGAATCACTGACCTTCGTTTGCGCACTGCCGCTGTATCACATCTTTGCGCTGACAGTGTGCTGTCTGGTCGGGATGAGAGTGGGCGGCATGAACATCCTGATTCCGAACCCGCGCGATATTCCCGGATTGATCAAGACGCTGTCGAAGTATCGCTTCAACATGTTCCCCGCGGTGAACACGCTGTATAACGGTTTGCTGAACCATCCGGAATTCGCCAAGCTCGATTTCTCGATGCTGAAACTCGCCAATGGCGGAGGCATGGCGGTACAGAAGGCCGTCAATGATCGCTGGCGCGCCGTCACAGGCAAGAGCATTGTCGAGGGTTACGGGCTCTCCGAAACGTCGCCGGTTGCCACGGCCAACCCGGCGGATGCGGCAGAATTCACTGGCACCATCGGCTTGCCGATCTCCTCTACAGAGATCGCCATACTGGATGACAATGGACAGCATTTACCCGTCGGCGCGACGGGCGAGATCGCGATTCGCGGCCCTCAGGTGATGAAGGGCTACTGGAAGAGGCCGCAGGAAACAGCACAGGTCATGACCGCCGACGGCTATTTCCGTTCCGGAGATATCGGCTTCATGGATGAGAATGGCTATGTAACTATCGTCGATCGCAAGAAAGACATGGTGCTGGTATCGGGATTCAATGTGTATCCGAATGAGGTCGAAGGTGTCATCGCGGCGCATCCCGGCGTGCTGGAATGCGCCGTCGTCGGCGTGCCCGATCAGGCCACGGGAGAGGCGGTCAAACTCTTTGTCGTGCGGCGTGATCCCGAGCTGACGGCAGAAGACCTGATGGCTTACTGCCATGATGAGCTGACCGCCTACAAGCGCCCGAAAATCATCGAGTTTCGCGATCAGCTGCCCAAGACCAATGTCGGCAAGATCCTTCGTCGCGAACTGCGCGATGCCAAGACGCCAGTCGCTGCGTGAAATTATTTTTCCGGCGGCAGTGGCGGTAGCGGACGCGGTCTGCGCTGATCGTCTGTGGCCACGTAAGTCAATGTGGCCTCGGTCACTTTAACCACCTGTGATTGCAGGCGATTGCGTTCGGCATACACTTCGACATTCACGGTAATCGATGTCGTGCCTGTTTTGACGATCTTCGCGTAGAACGATAATAAATCGCCGACAAACACCGGCTGTTTGAAGACAAAAGAATTCACCGCGACCGTGCCCACCCGGCCATTCGCACGCCGAACGGCCGGCAGTGCGCCGGCAATATCGACCTGCGCCATGATCCATCCCCCGAAGACATCGCCATGCACATTCGCATCGGATGGCATCGGCATCACGCGCAGCGTCGGCATGCCTTCGGGCAGCGAGGTGATTTCCTGAGGGGTGGTCATGCGAACTCCTGTGTTGGTGTGAGCGAGACTTTGATCAGAGGCGCTACAATGCCCTGCGAAAAGCACAGAATAAACCAAAGTGCCGCAGTTCAAGGCCTTTCCCACCCCATCATGCGCCACCATTCCAGATCCTCCAGCCACTCCCCTGAGGCGCCCGCCAATCAGAGCACCCGAAATGACTGGGCAACGATAAAGACGCTGTTGCCATATCTGTGGCAATGGAAGTGGCGTGTGCTGATCGCACTCGGCTGCCTCGTGGCCGCCAAGCTCGCCAATGTCGGTGTGCCGCTGGTGCTCAAGCAGTTGATCGACGGGTTGACGATCACGCCCGCGCATCCTGCCGCCGCGCTGGTGCTGCCTGTCGGGGTGCTGATCGCCTACGGATTGCTGCGCCTGTCCACGACGGTATTTACCGAGCTGCGCGAATTCTTTTTCGCTAAAGTCACCCAAAGGGCAGTGCGGACCATTGCGCTGCAGGTTTTTCGCCATTTGCATGCATTGTCGCTGCGCTTCCATCTGGGCCGTCAGACAGGGGGCGTCACGCGCGACATCGAGCGCGGCACCCGGGCCGTATCGTCGCTGGTGTCGTATACGCTGTTCAGCATTCTGCCAACACTGGTGGAGATCGCGCTGGTATTGGGTTATCTGTCGCTGCAGTATGACCTGTGGTTTTCTGCGATCACCCTGGTCGCGCTGGTCACTTACATTGCCTTCACCGTCATTGTCACCGAATGGCGCACCCATTTTCGCCGAACGATGAATGAGCTGGATTCGAGAGCCAATACCCGTGCCATCGATTCGCTGCTCAATTACGAGACCGTCAAATACTTTGGCAATGAAGAATACGAGGCGCGACGCTACGATGAAGGACTGCAGCGTTACGAGAGCGCTGCGATACGATCACAGACATCCCTGAGCCTGCTGAATGCCGGCCAGTCGCTGATCATCGCCGTGGCGGTCACGCTGATTTTGTGGCGCGCCACGCTGGGCGTGATCGCAGGAACAATGACCCTTGGCGATCTGGTGCTGGTCAATGCCTTCATGATCCAGCTGTACATACCACTGAATTTTCTGGGCGTCGTGTATCGCGAGATCAAGCAGAGCCTGGCCGACATGGAGAAGATGTTCACCCTGCTCGACCAGCATCGGGAGGTGGCCGATGCGCCGGGCGCTGCGCCCTTGCGCGTTCAGGCCGCAGCACTGCAGTTCCGGCAGATCGATTTCAGCTACGAGAAAAACCGCCAGATTCTGTTTGGCGTGGATTTTGACGTGCCGGCCGGCACGACTACCGCAGTCGTCGGCCACAGCGGATCCGGCAAATCCACGCTCGCTCGCCTGCTGTTCCGTTTTTATGACGTCGACCGCGGTCACATTCTGATCGACGGCCAAGATCTTCGATCCGTCACCCAGACATCGCTTCGAGCAGCGATCGGGATCGTTCCCCAGGATACGGTGCTGTTCAATGACAGCATCGGCTACAACATCGCTTACGGACGCCCCGGAGCGACCCAAGACGAGATCATTGCCGCAGCGCGCGCCGCCTATATTCATGATTTCATCATCAGCCTGCCTGAGGGCTATGACACCATGGTGGGCGAGCGCGGTCTGAAGCTGTCCGGTGGCGAAAAACAGCGCGTGGCCATTGCGCGAGCGCTGCTCAAAGATCCGTCCATCCTCGTCTTTGACGAGGCGACATCAGCGCTGGATTCACAGGCCGAGCAGGCCATACAGGCGCAGCTGAAAGAGATCGCGCGTGATCGCACGACGCTGGTCATCGCGCACCGGTTGTCGACCATCGCCGACGCCCACCAGATACTGGTATTAGCGCAGGGGCGCATCGTCGAACGTGGCACGCATGCTGAGCTGCTGGCGGCTAAAGGCCTGTACGCGCAGATGTGGGAACGGCAGCAGGCCCGACAGGACGACGCATCGCAGGCAGCGCCGGTGGCGCTGATGTCGGAGCGGGCCTGAGCCGCCTGATCAGAACAAACCACACTGTCAGGACTGACAAGACGGGCAGGGCGTCCCGTAAGGCAGCCGCCGGCCCGGTTGGCGAATGTCTCTTACAATTCGGAATCAACACACATCAGAGAGACCTTGCCGATGAATCCCCGTAGTCTGCTCATCGAGAGTTTTCATGCGGCCGTCGCCGCTGCCGATCCGCTGAAGATCGTCGCCGCCCATTTGCCGCCTCCGCCCAAGGGGCGCACGCTGGTGATCGGCGCGGGCAAGGCCGCCGCCAGCATGGCGCGCGCGGTCGAGCGGGCCTGGCCGGCCTCCGCTCCCATCGAAGGGCTGGTCGTCACCCGCTATGCGCATGGCATGCCTACCGACCATATCGAAGTGATCGAGGCAGGGCATCCCGTGCCGGATGGCGCAGGCGAGGCCGCGGCGGCACAGATACTCGAGCGTGTCAGTTCGCTCACGTCGGATGATTTGCTGATTGCGCTCGTGTCCGGTGGCGGATCAAGTTTGTTGTCGCTGCCGGTCGAGACAGTCAGCATGGCCGACCTGAAAGCAGTAACCAACTCGCTGTTACGCTCGGGCGCGCCGATCACCGAGATGAACATCGTGCGCAAGCATCTCTCCCGCATACAGGGAGGTCGACTGGCGGCGGCGTGCCGTGCGCCGATACTGACACTGGTGATCAGTGACGTCACGGGTGACGATCCCAGCGCCATCGCCTCAGGCCCGACGTGCGCGGACCCCAGTACCTACCGCGATGCACTTGACGTGATTTCACATTTCAATGTCGAGGCACCGGACTCGGTGCTTGCTCATCTGGAGAAAGGCGCCGCAGGGCTTATCACTGAAACGCCGAAGCCGGGTGATCCTGCTGTCGCACACTCGGAGATCAAAGTCATCGCGACAGCGCATCAGTGCCTGCAAGCTGCCGCAGAATTCTTTCGTGGCCACCAGATCACGCCCGTGGTGCTCGGCGATACGGTCACCGGCGAGGCCTCCGAGGTCGCCAAAGTGTATGCCGCTCTGGTACGAGAGATTCGCGAGCACCAGCAACCTTTCAGGCCGCCAGTTGCTTTGATCTCGGGCGGAGAATGCACCGTCACCGTTCGTGGCAATGGTCGGGGCGGGCGATGCGCCGAATTCCTGACCTCATTGGCCGTCGAGCTGGATGGCATGCCAGATGTCTTTGCACTGGCGGCCGATACCGATGGCATCGACGGCACGGAAGACAATGCAGGTGCGTTGCTGGAGCCGGACAGTCCCGCGCGTGCCGCGAAGAAGGGGGTTAGCGCAAAGCAAATGCTGGCCAATAACGACGGCTACAGCTATTTCGAGGCGCTGGGCGATTTGCTGGTCACCGGCCCCACGCGCACCAACGTGAATGATTATCGGGTGATCCTAGTCCTGTAAAATTTCACCGGATTTTGCAGGCTTCTCCCCGATATTTCATTTCACGTATTCCTACGCACCATGACTTCGACCATTACGCTCACCCGTCCCGATGACTGGCATCTGCACCTGCGCGACGGCGCAGTGCTCAGGGACGTGCTTCCTCACACGGCGCGCCAGTTCGCGCGGGCGATCGTGATGCCGAATCTCAAGCCGCCGGTCACGACTACTGACATGGCGCGCGCCTATCGTGATCGCATACTCGCCGTACTGCCGGCGGGCATGCATTTCGAGCCGCTGATGACGCTTTATCTGACGGACAATACAGCGGCCGACGAGATTCGGCGTGCTGTCGACAGCGGCATTGTTCATGGCGTGAAACTCTATCCGGCTGGCGCGACCACCAACTCTGATGCGGGCGTCACCGACCTTCAGCGCTGCATGGCGGCGCTGGAGCAGATGCAGGCGCTGGGACTGCCCTTGCTCGTACATGGCGAGGTCACCGATGGCGACATTGATTTGTTCGATCGCGAGGCGGTGTTCATCGAGCGCGTACTGATACCGTTGCGCCGCCAGCTGCCGGCGCTGAAGATCATCTTCGAGCACATCACCACCCGAGAGGCCGCGCAGTACGTTCAGGAAGCTGAAGGCTCTATAGCCGCCACCATCACCGCGCATCATCTGCTGTACAACCGCAATGCAATCTTCAAGGGCGGGATACGCCCGCATTACTATTGCTTGCCCGTGCTCAAACGCGAGACGCACCGTCAGGCGCTGATCGCTGCGGCAACCTCCGGCAATCCGAAATTCTTTCTTGGCACGGACTCTGCCCCGCACGCGAAAGGTGTGAAGGAGCATGCGTGCGGCTGCGCCGGCTGCTACACGGCCTTGCATGCGATGGAGCTCTATGCGCAGGCATTCGATCAGGCCGGAGCGCTTGACAAGCTGGAAGCGTTTGCGAGCTTTCATGGTCCGGACTTTTACGGCCTGCCTCGCAATGACGATAAAGTCACGCTGGAACGTACCGAATGGAGCATTCCGGATGAACTTCCGATGGGCGAGTCCATGGTCGTCCCGCTGGATGCCGGACAGTCACTGAGCTGGAAATTTGTCTGAGCTTGAACGCTGATGGATTTTTCTGCCATTGACTGGCAGCGTCCGTGGCTGACGCATCTGCGTGAACTGGGAAGCAAGCTCGCTGCGGCCTCTGACTGGAAAACTGCCGCCAATCGACTTGCCAGCGAGCGGGGGCTGAAGAATGCGGCAGGCCATCCCATCGTCTTCGTGCCGCAAGATGCGTTGCCAACATCGATCGGTTACGAAGCGCATATCAGCGCGACAGGGCAGGTGCCGACCCGGGACAACTGGCATGATTTCTTTAATACTCTGATCTGGCTGCATTTTCCAGCGACCAAGCGCATGCTGAACCAGTTGCAGGCGCAAGAGATCCACCGCCAGCCTCATCAAAGCCTTCGCGGTCAGCAGCGGGACGCGGCCACCGTGTTTGATGAGAATGCCGCGCTGTTCATCAGCAGTGACCCGACCATGACCGAACTCTTGAAGCAGCGAGCATGGCATGCGTTACTGCACTCGCAGGCCTCACGATTTCATGAGGTCTGCCAAGTCATTGTGTTCGGTCATGCCCTGATCGAAAAGCTGATCCATCCCTACAAGTCCATCACCGCGCATGTGTGGCTCGTGCCTGCGCAACATCCGCCCGAAGGTCAGCGAAAGGCAACACCGCTGTCGTCGATCGACGAGGCGCTGGCGTCATCGATCGCTTCCGGATTTGTCAGTAATGATTTTTGCCATCTGCCCGTGCTGGGTGTTCCCGGCTGGTGGGAGGGGCAGGATGAGTCCTTCTATGCGGATACGTCGGTATTTCGGTTGCCCAAAAAAGATTCAGCGGGTTAGGTAAATGAACATACCCGCCTTCCGGCGGGTGTGCTCGCAGGTTGACATGGTCTTCTACAGGCGGGGTATCAGAAGCCTTTTTGCAGACCGATGATGACAGCATTCGAGGTGCCGGTCTGCGTCAGCGTCGGATCTGCCGATGCATCTCCGATTGCCGAGTACGACGAGGGCACACCATCCGTTGCGCGGTTGAACACCGCATAGACATTCATGGTCTTTGACATCGCATACACTGCGGAGACGTTCATGATCGTCGGACTGCCGGGGCCATCATTGCGAGCATAATTCACGCCGATACTGCCATTCGGCACGAATTTCATCGACGCCCCGACCGTGTAGGTTGCGGTCGTATCGCCTGTCTGCGGATTAAAGCGTATGTAGTTCGCAGCGACCTTCAAGGGTCCGACCGGAACACTGGCACCCACCAGCCATTGCCTGTATTGCGAGTCGCGATCTGATATCGCAGCCACGACGTTCAATTCGCCGAATGCATACCCCAGATTGCCCGAGGCGAAACGGTTCTGCGCAAAAGAACCCGGCACGCCGCCCAGCGAATACATCACGCTGGCCGTGGCGCCCATCAATAACTCTGAGGGTAAGCTGTAGGTGACTGAATTCGGTATGAAAAAGCCTCCGGTCGTGCCCAGTGCAGGATCCGCATCCGTGCCGCCTGGGAAGACCGGCACCGTTGCGCCTGCGCTGTTCAGCACCGTACCCGTACGATGCATCTGCAACGCGGGAACATAAAAATTATTCCCGGCGAGCGCCAGTGTTGAGGTGTAAGCAGCGATGAAGGGGGACAGGTTCAGGCCGGCAGTCACCGAACCAAAGGGGCCGCTCAGTCCGACATTCGCCATCCTGCTGAACAAACCGGTGGTGCCTCCGTTGGCGATGCCACCATTGCCGGCATTGAAGCCACCCTCCAGTCTGAAGTGCGCTTTCATCCCGCTGCCCAGATCTTCGGTGCCTTTCAATCCCCAGACCGAGGGCGCCCAGTTACCTTCGCCAAAGCTGGTGCGCCGGCGTGAATCTTCGCCAATGCCGCTGGCAGTCACGACTGAGGCATCAATATTTCCATACAAGGTCAGCCCAGCCTCTGCGCATGCCGTGCCACTCGCCAGCAGTCCGATGATCGCCGGTGCAAGAAGCTTTGTGTTCATTACGATCCCTCCAGTGGTTGACAGGTATGTCGAGAGTTTGGAGAGATGCAGGTTTTCAAGGACGTGCACGCGCAAACAGCGTGCATCGGATCTTTGTCAGTGCTCAATCGTCATGGGATACGCAGGAAACTGAACCTGATGGCGGTGTTCATTGCATTCCCATGCTTGATATGACGGGCGATGCAAGAAAAGAAAAACCCCCGGCTTCCGAAGAAGCAGGGGGATTTTCACTAATGCCATTCTCACGAATGGCAGAAGCTTGCTGCGCTTGCTACACGTTCAGTGATGCTGGCACAAAGCCAGCATGCATCAGAACGAGGGAGCCATACCAACGGTGAAGTTGGAGGTGTCAGCTGCGGTCGCGTCGTTGTACTTGAAAGCACCACGGTTTGCGAACGACGCATCAGCGCCGCCCGTGCCACGGCCGTACATCACGTAGGTGAAGGTACGCTTGGAGCAAGGACGATCCGGTGGTGCGCGTCGAGACCGCACCCGGTCAGCAAATGCAATGCGACTTTGTTGTCTTCCGGCGCGACCGCAATCCGTTGTATGCGTTTACCGCCACTCGCGGTCACAGCCGCTGGCGCTGGGTACGCTTCACGACGGACGAAACCGCCAGCACGCTAGTGGCCTGCCACCATGCACTGTTTGCCGCTGAACGCCAGTGGACTGATCGTCGATGCCGCCACAGCCAATGCCGAAGTCGGCAAATGGCTACGCGACGTGGCTAATCGGCACGTCCATCCGCAGACCGGTCACGCTCCGCTGACGCTTTTTGAGAACGTCGAGAAGGCATTGCTGCTGACGTTACCGGCCTATGCACCGCGCTGTCAGCCAGAGCGGCCTGTGCCGCGTCCGGTGCGTGACCAGATCCACACCCTGCAGCATCCGCTGTCGATCTACCAGCAGATCCTCACGGAGGTGGTCGCATGAACCTGCAAGCCGAACGCATCGATGCCTACTGCCGCCAGCTCAAGCTCGATGGTCTGGCCGAGCGATTCGAGTCTATTGCCGGCCAAGCCGCTGAGCGGGACTGGAGTTTCTGGAGCAGGCATTGGCGCATGAAAGAGAGGCACGGCAAGTGCGCAGCCGGCAAACGTTGGCACGGATGGCCTCCTTCCCCGTCATCAAGACGCTGGAGCACTATGACTTCGGCTTCGCTACCGGGGCGCCGCAGTCGCTGATTACCACGTTGGCCGTGTTGCGCTTCATCGAGCGCGGCGAGAACGCCGTGCTGCTGGGTCCGCGACTGTTGATCATCGACGAGATCGGCTATCTGCCGCTGACGGGCGAGCAGGCTAGTCACTTCTTCCAGATCGTGGCCAAACGCTATGAGCGGGGTGAATCGATGATTCTGACCAGCAATCTGCGGTTTGCGCAGTGGGGCGATACGTTCGGCGACAACCCTACGCTGACCGCAGCCATGCTCGGCCGTATCCTGCACCACGCGCACATCGTGCAGATCAAGGGCAATATTTACCGTCCTCGCAAGCAGAAGAAAGCTGGATTCCTGGGCAGATCAGGAAAAGCAGTGGCTCACATTTACTTCGCGCTTGACAGGCGGCCCGGGTGGCTATGCGGAGTTGCTGACAACACTGCGCAATCCGCAGTGCGACGATTACCAGTATATGGTGCAGTGGTGCGGCAGACCGATCGATCCGCAGTACTTCGATTTTGAGAAGACTCAGCGCCGACTATCAACTAACCCGAGCCGACGAACTTACACTTTCGCCCACTACGTTTTCGAAGGCTGGCGCTGCGGACGACATCCTCTGCTGTGAATTCAATCACAAATGAATTGCAATGAGGGGTGTCGTAGCGGTAATGCCAAACGTAACCGCGATTTCTTGCAAGACCGTTGGTGATTTTCGTGATCCCTAGAATAGGGATGACCTGATCCTTGGTCATTCCGGGCACAATGGTAGCGAATCGATCCTCAGTCAGAACTTGTTCCCATTTCATCACGCGATCGTTGCTGTCGAGGTAGACGAAATACGTGTGACTACCTGCCGGTCCGCGAGGAAAATGCAATACTTTAGAACCATCCACTTCGTACTCGCGTTCAGGTTGACCCATGTCAGCCACAAGGGCGGCGCGATCTTGTCCGATGATGTGCTTGTTTGGCGAATACCCGGCACACCCAGCTGTGATCGCAATGAACAGCAGGGTAATGAGGGTGTATCGATGCCTCATTGAGGGTTCCCAT
>JACCDN010498759.1_pt1 | contig 16564 bp, 17 predicted proteins | sample 7441691 | NCBI WGS metagenome assembly JACCDN01 (sample SAMN15323439, study PRJNA562643) | freshwater metagenome | isolation source: river surface water | place: USA:Blue River Watershed | collected 2017-08-16
GGCGTTCTCTACACAGTCGGCAACAACTCCGAACCCGGCTCAGGCGACAGGGCAGTCAATCTGGGTGTTCGCCACACGTTCTGATCAGTTCGGGCTTGATGCCCGCAAAGAATTCGTTACTCGTCATAGCTGTCAGATGACGAGCAACGGATAAGGCTGTCAGCCAGCCTGCAGATCTTCTTCTGCGAATTTAATCTCCTCTGTAATACCTTGGGTACCTTCGGGTACCCTTTTTTATTTGGGCGCCTTGCCTGAAAGCACTTGCAACGCAAGTACGCGGGTAAAATGCAGCGATTAGCTCCAATCGAGTAGCAGATCATCACGTCATTTTTCGCACTGCCATCATGCAAGCCTTTACCGTTAGCAAGCTTCGCGCCCAACTCGATGACATTCTGGACATGGCAGAAGCCGAAGAAGTCCTGATCGCCCGTGATTCGGGTGAAAACCTGATGCTCGTTACCGAAGCAGGCTGGCGCGCTTTGCAGGAGACGGCACATCTGCTGGCGACTTCGCTCAATGAAGAGCGCCTGCAGCAAAGTCTGCAACAGCTGCGCGCCGAGCATCTCAGCCGATACGACACGAAATGAGTTTGTGGCTGACACTGCATGCGCGCGAAGATCTGGCGTACTGGCGCCAATCCCAGCCTGCAATGGCCGTACGCTTGGAAAAACTGCTTGATCGCCTAGCTGCTGGCGAGAAACTGCCAGACCTGGGTCATACCCGGCTAGAATTCGGATTAATTTCGCTGATGTCGTTCAAAATCGCCCCCGAGCACCGGCTGGTACTCGAAACCTTGGGTGATGATCTGATCGTGCATCAGTGCCGTTTTCATTATTGAATACCTTTCAAACTCATGACTGAACACACAGACGCTCAAGCGGTCGCCGACTACCTCACAGAGCATCCAGAATTTTTCGAAGACAACCCCGAGTTCACAGCTAGCCTGAAGCTGAGCTCGGCACTCGGTGGTCGCACGATATCCCTGCAGGATCGTCAGGTTGAAGTGCTGCGAGAAAAAATTCGGCAACTGGAATTAAAGCTCTCCAATCTGACGCGCATCGCCAAAGACAATGACGCCATCATCGCCAACTTCCATCAATGGACCTTGCAGCTGTGGCGTTCTCAAGACGCCAACGATCTTGGAGAGGCTGTCGCGGAAACATTGAAAAATACCTTCGATCTGCCTGAAGCCACCCTGCGACTCTGGGACCACTGCACCGATGCCGGCGATGCGCGTGCGTTCGCCGATCAGCTCAAGGCACCGTATTGCGGAGCAGCGAGTGGCAAGCCTGGGCTTGCATGGCTGGCCAATGCCGCTGCGATGCAATCCGCAGCGCTGATTCCCTTGCGCAAACCTGACAGCGAGCAAAGCATTGGTTTACTGGTGCTGGCATCGTCGGATGCGCAACGATTCAGCAGCGACATGGCCACCGATGTGCTCTCGCGCATCGGAGAAACTGCGAGTGCGGTGCTGGAAGGACTGGTTGACTGATTCCGTGAGCACTTCGGGCGATACGGAACAGATTGCAGCCTACCTGCGTTACCTGCAGACCCAGCGCAAACTCTCTGATCACACGCTGGACAGTTATCGTCGCGATCTTCATCAACTGCAATCTCTGTCGGCAGAAAAATCGAGTGCCGCATTAGCGGCGCTCACCCAGATCGACATCCGTCGTTTTGCAAGTCAGCTGCATGCACGCGGCCTCTCGGGCAGCTCGATTGCGCGCAAACTTTCTGCCTGGCGCGGTTTTTATCAATGGCTGGCACAACAACAGACCCTGCGCGCCAATCCCACCGATGGCGTGAAAGCCCCGAAACGTGCAAAAACCCTGCCCAAGGCGCTGGGTGTGGACGATGCAGTGCGGCTGGTATCGGCAAAAGCCGAACAAAGCGATGCTGGAGAAGATCCGATCTATCGTTTATGCAATCAGGCCATGTTCGAGCTGCTGTACTCCAGCGGGCTGCGCGTATCTGAACTCACTTCGCTAGACAGGCAGTACGTAAAAGCATCTGCACATGTGTCGGCCGGCTGGATAGACTTTGATGCCGGCGAAGTCACCGTGACCGGCAAAGGCAGCAAACGCCGCAGCGTGCCGGTCGGTGCCGCCGCCATCGCCGCGCTACGGCAATGGCTGGACGTGCGCGATACGATCGCCAAGCCAACGACGCCTGTCGATCCCCATGCGCTGTTCATCACTGCGCGCGGTCGGCGCATCACACCTCGCGCTGTGCAGACACGTATCAAAGCGCTGGCGCAGTCGCTGGGCATACCGGCCGATGTGCATCCGCATGTACTAAGACATTCGTTTGCATCACATGTGCTGCAATCTTCAGGCGACCTGCGGGCAGTACAGGAAATGCTGGGACATTCGTCGATTGCATCGACACAGGTATACACTTCACTGGATTTTCAGCGACTGGCACAGGTCTATGATGCTGCCCATCCTCGCGCAAAAAAACAGAAATAAAGTTACACGCATAGGTGGCGCCTTTCAAGGGCCACACTCACACCTCAGGAAAAAAACGCAAATCATGTCTCTCATCCCCGCTACGATACTCACCGGCTTTTTAGGCTCTGGAAAAACAACGCTGCTCAATCGCATTCTGCATGAGCCGCATGGTTACAAAATTGCTGTTATTGAAAATGAATTCGGCGAAGAAAACATCGACAATGAAATTCTCGTACGCGACAGCAATGAACAAATCGTCGAGATGAACAATGGCTGCGTATGCTGTACCGTGCGTGGCGATCTGATTACCGCTTTGGGCGAACTGGCACGCAAGCGCAGAGACGGCACCTTGCAATTCGATCGCGTGGTGATCGAGACCACGGGCTTGGCGAACCCTGGCCCGGTGGCGCAGACTTTTTTCATGGATGAAGAAATCGCAACCGACTATCTGCTCGATGGCGTGATCACGGTAGTCGATGCCAGTCATGCGATGCACCAGCTTGATACCTATGAAGAGGCGCAGCGACAGGCGGGCTTTGCCGATCGCATGCTGCTATCAAAAACAGATCTGGTGACGCCCGATCAAGTCATGGCGCTCGAAACGCGACTCAAACGCATGAATCCGCGCGCGCCCTTGTTGCACGCAGATTTCGGCAAGGTAGCCATCGCGGAAATCCTGGATATTCGCGGCTTCAATCTCAATGAACGTCTTGATATTGATCCGGATTTTCTGAAAGCCGAATCACACGATCATGAGCATCACTGCGATGATCACTGTGATCACCACGACCATGATCATGATCATGCGCATCATCACGGTGGCAGCCACACGGATGACATTGCGGCATTTGTGTTTCGCAGCGATCGCGCGTTTGATCCGGGTCGGCTCGAAGAATTTCTTGGCAGTCTGATTAAAGTCTACGGTCCGCGCATGCTGCGCTACAAAGGCGTGCTGTGGATGGAAGGCGCATCCCGCAAGGTGATCTTTCAGGGCGTGCATCAGACCATGGGCAGCGATCTGGGCGGGCAGTGGGCAGAGGCCGAGACGCGGGGCAGCAAAATCGTTTTTATTGGACAAAACTTGCCGAAAGGGATTTTTATCGAGGGTCTGGAGCAATGTCTGGTATAAAGTTGGTAAGGTTTCCAGCGGATTGATATGGTCTTCAATACGAAATCCCTTAAAAATCATGCAAAGCTTGTCCCGTGGCCGGGCAATACGATTAAAATAGCCGCCGGTTTCAGCCGGGTAGAGCTTGAGAACCTACCGCTTCAGTTATCCAAGGAGTCAGGTTCCAAGGCTTGATGGAGACAACCCGGAACCACGGCCCAAAGTCCCTGCGCAGCCACAATTTCGCTGCACGGACGATGGGTAAAATTCACAGATTCGCAGCAACGAGAGCAACTGACGTGGCAACCAATACAAAAACCTCAAAGACCGCCGGCATCGACGGCGCTCATCTCACCGAAGAGCAAATTCTCGCAATGGGCGAGAAGGATTACATGAATCCTGCCCAGCTCGCTTTTTTTAAAGCGCGCCTCCAGCAGCTCGAAAAAGATTTACTGAAAAACGCAGGCGAGACCACTGAGCATCTGCGCGAAACCGTGCTGGTGCCGGATCCGGCAGATCGCGCCACCATTGAAGAAGAGCACGCGCTCGAGCTTCGCACCCGTGATCGCGAGCGCAAGCTGCTCAAGAAAATTCAGCAATCGCTGGTGTCGATTGATTCCGGTGACTATGGTTGGTGCGAGGAAACCGGTGAGCCCATCGGGATTCCGCGACTGTTGGCACGCCCGACGGCAACCCTGTCTCTCGAAGCTCAGCAGCGACGCGAGCTAAAACAAAAGCTTTACGGCGACTGATTCATCCGCGCGATGATGCGCCCGGCTCGAACCGGCCGGGCCGCCCTTCTCAGCTCCGATACTGAGCCAGTTTTATCCGCATTCGCTGCTGCGCAGCAATGCCCGTGGTGACAATCGCTTCCGGTATGCGGTAGTATCCGGTGATCATCTCCTTGTGATTTTGTCATTCAATTCGCCTAACGCATGTCATTACCCGTGCCAACCCGTCGAAAAATGCATCGCCCTGCTGCTTTTATGAGCATGATGCTGATGCTGAGCCTGCTGCTGACACAGTGGCTCGGCTATGCGCACGCGATTGCACACGCGGACGGTCGGAATGAAGCGACCCGCATCGAGATCGCAAAAGCTGGCGTCGCCGATCACCAAAAAGCGGCCAGCGCCTGTGCCGCTTTTGATGCAGCCACACTGGGCGCTGGTCTGCATTCACCTGCTATAACGCTCTTTGCGGCACCCGCGCCCTCATTTGCCCCTCTGGCACTGACACCCGTCGGCCATGCGCCGGCTTTTTTTGCGCATTTTTCCTCTCGCGCACCCCCACTGACAGCCTGACCCCGCATCAGGACCACCGCCAGCGATAACTCGCTTAGGCGGTGTGTGCTTCATTCATCAGTGGAGAAATGCATGAACTTACGCAAGAATTTTCTGGCGCATGCGGTCGCCTGTGCCGTTGCAGGCATCGCGGTCACAGCGCACAGTCAGGAACAAACCAAAAGCCTCGCACCCGTGATCGTCACTGCCGACCCCTTTGGTGCGAATGAAAACGCGATGATACTGGCGCCCGCCAAGGTGCTCTCGGGCGATGAATTGCGCAACAAACTCGGCAGCTCGCTCGGCGACACTTTGGGCAGTGAGCTGGGCGTGAATGCTTCGGGATTCAGCACGGGCTCATCGCGCCCGATTATTCGCGGACTGGAAGGTCCGCGCGTGAAGATCCTGCAAAACGGCATGAGCACCGGTGATCTATCAGCGATCTCCAATGATCATGCTGTTGGCAGCGGCATGATGAGTGCGCGCCAGATCGAAATCTTGCGCGGGCCTGCGGCACTGCTGTACGGATCAGGCGCCATCGGTGGCCTGGTTAACATCGTCAATGACCGCATACCCACCACGCTTGAACCACGCGCGACGGGCGAATCTGAATTGCGCTACAGCTCCGTGGATCACGGCACTGGCCTGAGTTTTTCGGCCGATCGATCGGCCGGAAACATTGGTTTGCATGTCGATGGCAATGTGATGAATGCCGGTGACTATCGCATTCCGGGAAATAGTGCGGTCGACGCAACAGCTGCGAACAACGACACCGGCAGGCTCGGTTTTTCACGCAACCGCGAAAACAATATCGCTGTGGGTGGCTCGCTGATACAGGACTGGGGACACATTGGCGCCTCGCTCTCCCAGTTGGGTAAAGTCTATGGCATTCATGGGCGCGATGAGCTCTCCAAAATCGATCTCTCACAAACCCGCTTTGATGTAGACAGCTTCATCAAGTCACCCTTTGAGGGCTTCGATGGCTTGCGCATTAAATTGGGACAGACGGATTATCGTCACACGGAACTGGAAAACTCGGGTACCGATCCGCATGTGCGTTTCAGTAACAAGTCCTTTGAATCTCGCTGGGAATTAAGTCACTTGCCAATCGCTGGATGGCGCGGAAAATTCGGATTGCAAACCGAGCATGCGAATGTACAAGCCTTGAATCTTGATGGTGATGACCCGACGGTACCTCGCACGCGATCGCAATCGACGGCGGGTTTTATTGTGGAGGAGCGTGATTTTGGTGACTGGCGGGTCAATCTCGGCGGCCGTCTGGAATCTGTATCGCGGCGTCCGATTACAGATACCAAACGATCATTCAATCTGGGGTCATATTCCGCTGGTGTGCTGTGGGCCTTCACACAAGGTTATGGCATTGGCGCCACGGCTTCGGTCGCACAGCGCGCGCCAACAGCGGAAGAACTGTATTCCGGTGGCGCCCATCACCCGACCGAAACCTATGACATCGGTGATGCCAATCTGAAAAAAGAAACCTCAAGAAATATTGATCTATCCTTGCAGAAAACAACGGAGGCATTACGCTGGAAGGCAAATGTATTTCAGAACAAAGTGAAAGATTTTGTCTATGGCTCACTCTCAACGGCAGTGCTGGGGGCTGCTGATGGCATGGCGTTCGATCGCACCTTCAGCCAAGCCGACGCCACCCTGCGCGGCGTCGAAGCCGAGTTGAGCTACAACTATTACGATCCCGGCTGGTTTGGGCGCGTCTTCGCCGACACTTCGCGCGGCACACTGGATAACTTGGGTAACCTGCCATTGCAACCAGCGACACGCACCGGTCTGAGCTTTGGCTACCAGGATTCGCAATGGCGCTCATCGCTCTCCGTACTGCATACAAGTGCGCACAATCGCATCGCCAGCAGCAGCATCTCGGAAGAGACAACAACGCCCGCGTATACTCGCGTCGATGCCAGCATCAATTACGTGCAGCGCTACGGCACCACTGATGTCACATGGTTCCTGGTGGCGCGCAATCTGCTCAATGAAGAAATTCGTCTGTCGACTTCGCTGCTGAAAGACTACATGCCGCAGCCGGGCAGAAATCTCATGGTCGGCCTACGCACCCGTTTTTGACAACAAATCATTCCCGAAAGTAAGTTGCAAAAATACGCCGTATTAGAAGCCACACCTCATGGTATCTGATACGGCGTCAAAAAAATCCTACATCACATGTCGCACTGTTTGACAAAAGCGACACGCATCGTTGTAATTGCAACGGGCACGTTGATTCGTATTTGAACCGAACCTCCTACGGTCCAAGCTGCGTGACTTGGTGGCTCACATTGCCTCCGCTTCTCTCCATCGATCTGATCAAACGTGAAAATCTTCGGCTTATTCGGCAAAACTGCAACACGCCACGTGCGAAATGCTTCGGCACAGGCATTGCAACCGGATATGCAGGCACTCAATACCTCGAAAAAAATTGATGAGATCGAGTACGAAATGTCGGCCGAATTCAGCACGAGCCTGCCCTCGCCAAGCTCCGAATCCTCTTCATCGGCCCAAGTGAGCGATCTTCGGCAAACGATTGAAGAAGCCGCCATTCTTTTTGGCAGCGGTCAGACCGCAGCCGCACGTGCACTGCTGTCCGCTGCCACTATCCAGCCAACACCCAATACCGATGAAAAACTCGCTTGGCGCATGCTTTTGGAACTGCATGAATCCGAAGGAGATCAGGCTGCATTCGAGCGACAGGCACTGGCCTATGCAGAGCGCTTCGAAACATCACCACCGCCTTGGCAATGTACTGAAACCATGTCCGCCAATGCCTCGCCTGACACACTGCCGGCACTGAGCTTCCGCGGCAAACTCTCGAGCAGCAGTGGCGCCATGCTGGATCATCTGTTTCAAATGGGCTGCCGTCACTGGTGCTTCCGTCTTGATTTCCTCAATGTAAGCGAGGTTGATCTGGCTGGTTGCAGCGCCTTGTTGCGCACTTTGGCGTCGTGGGAAGCCAAGGGATGCGAAGTTCATCTGCAAAATGCCGATAAGCTGGCAGATAAAATTCGCGAGCTGATTCAGCCGGGACGGCGCGATGATGATGATGCGGGCTGGCGCCTGCTGATGGAACTGCTCTGGCTGATGCGGGCAACAACAGACTATGAAACGGCCTGCGTGGATTACAGCATTACCTATGAAATGTCGCCACCTTCGCCGCCGTCGCCGCGCTCAAGTCAGCCACCCCTGCATGTCGCGAAGGCGGGTGGGCCAAGCCAAGCATTCATGATGCCCCCCTCAATCGACATGCCCGTCGACACCCTGCTGGCCGAGATAGACGCCAAGGCACAATGCCATGAACGCATGGTGCTCGATTGTGCGGGCTTGCGTCGGGTGGATTTCAATGCGGCAGCCCCCCTGCTCACGGGTTTGAACCAACTGGCAAGCATCAAACCGGTAGAATTGCGGCACACCAGCTTTCTCGTCTCAGTCTTGCTGGAACTCGTGGGCGGGAATGGGAAACTGAAAATCATCCCCCGCAAAACCTGAAGCGCAGATATGTCTGATGCCGTTTGTGGCTTCACGCGTTTGCTTTCACTGGATGACGAACACCCGAAAGACCTGCGCCAGTAGTTCATTTTTTTAGAGATTCGACATGGAACAATTTCACGGCACGACCATTCTTTCGGTACGGAGCGGTAAGACAGTGGCACTGGGCGGCGACGGTCAAGTCACGTTGGGCAATGTGGTCATGAAAGGCTCCGCGCGCAAAGTGCGCAAGCTGTTTCACGGCAAGGTACTGGCGGGATTTGCCGGCGGCACCGCAGATGCGTTTACGCTGATTGAACGCTTCGAATCCAAACTCGAAACACATCAGGGCAATCTGATGCGTGCCTCGGTTGAACTGGCCAAGGACTGGCGTACCGATCGCATGCTGCGCCGGCTTGAGGCCATGCTGCTGGTGGCAGATCGGGAATCGACGCTGATCATCACCGGCAATGGCGATGTACTTGAGCCTGAAGATGGCATAGGCGCAATAGGCTCCGGCGGCAGCTACGCGCAATCAGCCGCCAAGGCCTTGCAGGAAAACACTGAATTGTCGCCAACCGAGATTGTCAAAAAATCGCTGACCATCGCGGGTCAGCTCTGCATTTACACCAATCTTTCGCTGACTATCGAAAGCCTTGACTAAAAAAGAGCAACGACAGATGAATCTCACCCCTGAACAAATCGTTACCGAACTCGACAAACACGTGGTCGGACAATCCCGCGCTAAACGCGCTGTGGCAATTGCGCTGCGTAACCGCTGGCGTCGCCAGCAAGTGCCAGAACCTTTACGGCATGAAATCACACCCAAAAATATTCTCATGATCGGCCCCACAGGCGTGGGCAAAACCGAAATTGCACGGCGACTGGCACGACTGGCGGATGCACCGTTTATCAAAATCGAAGCCACCAAATTCACCGAGGTTGGCTATGTCGGTCGCGATGTCGACACCATCATTCGTGACTTGACCGAAATCGGTATCAAACAAACCCGCGAGCAGGCGATGCGCGAGGTTCGTGCGCAAGCCGAAGATGCTGCAGAAGACCGCATACTCGATGTACTACTACCGCCGGCGCGCGATTTTGGTTTTTCCAGTACCGGCGCCACCGAAGACAAAGACAGCAACACAACACGGCAGACTTTCCGCAAACGCCTGCGTGAAGGCGCACTGGATGATCGTGAAATCGAGATCGACGTCGCCGAGCCACGTGCGCAAATGGAAATCATGGCGCCGCCTGGCATGGAAGAGATGACCGAGCAAATCAAATCCATGTTTTCCGGCATGGGTGCCGGTCGCAAGAAATCACGCAAACTGAAAATTTCCGAAGCGATGAAACTGATCACGGAAGAAGAAGCGGGGCGCTTGGTGAATGAAGATGAGTTGCGTCAAAAGGCGATTAACAACATCGAGCAAAACGGTATCGTCTTCCTGGATGAAATCGACAAGATCGCTTCCCGCGCAAGTTCTCAGGGCGCAGATGTGTCGCGTGCGGGCGTACAGCGCGATTTGCTGCCACTGGTTGAAGGCACGACAGTCAACACCAAGTACGGCATGGTGAAAACGGATCACATCCTGTTCATCGCCTCCGGTGCTTTCCATCTGGCCAAGCCCTCGGATTTGATACCCGAGCTACAAGGCCGATTCCCGATTCGGGTCGAACTGGAGTCACTGGCGATTGCTGATTTTGAACGCATACTGACTTCCACCGATGCGTGCCTCACACGTCAATACCAAGCGCTGCTCAGTACTGAAAATGTGCAGGTGGAATTTACCGACGAAGGCATACGTCGTCTCGCCGAGATTGCCTACTCGGTCAATGAAAAAACTGAAAATATCGGTGCGCGTCGTTTGTATACGGTAATGGAAAAGCTGCTGGAAGATGTGTCATTCAGCGCGGGTCAGCAGGGCAGTGCGACGGTGCGCGTCGATGCCGGCTATGTGGATGATAAGCTTGCAGCACTGGCTGTGGATGAAGATCTGTCGCGCTACGTACTCTGATTGCTGCCGTCGTGACCACGAATCTCAAGCTACCAAAACCTCGCAATCCCGTCGCTGTCGCTGCGCGCCAGCGTCTCGCCGGATCTCATCGCAAAAGTAACGCGGCGAATCGCCAGCAACGAAAACGCGAACTGGTTCGCCTGCTAATGCGCAGGAATGAAGACTGACATTGCCTTGCCTAGCTCAGTCAAATGCTCATTGACTTGATGGCGTTTTCGCAGGCTCTGATGCAGCAGGGGCTGCGCCACCCTGCGGCTGGCTTGCTGGTCGCGCAGGTGGAGGTGATGTCATGCCACTGCTCTGCGGGCTGCTGCCGCCCGATGCACCCACACTGTTTCCAGTATTTATTGCAGTAGCCGGATTTGCCGATGGCGGATTGGGTGCGGGCGACATGCTGGCTTGTGGCGCGGTCGTATGACTCTCTTGCGCGGCAAAGGCTGGCAGACTCAGTTCGCGCTCCACACCTTTTTCTGACACCACCACGGTTTTAGTCAGGATCTCTTTCATGATCACGCCCGGGGTAATCTCGCTATTCACTGTCAGCGCACGCGGTGGCTTGCCTTCTATGGCGATGATAGCCACGCTGTCAGACGAACTGCCTGAGTGCACCACGCCACGTAATTGCACATTTGCGATGGTGCTGCCGGGTGAGCGTCCACCAAACAAACTGACGGCTGCGCTAACCGGTGCTAGGGTCCGTTCACTTTTTGGTGGGGCCGATACTGCGCGCGGTGCGGGTGCTGTCCACTGCACAATCCAATACGCTAGCGTTGCGGACAAAGCCAGAAACAACAAAAAAGAAAAAACGACCGGCAATCGTTTCATGAAAGACAGAGCATCCACAATACAATCACTCAGCGCACCAACTGATTGATTTCGATGATGGGCATCAGCACTGCGAGTACGATCAGCAGCACGACCACACCCATGGCCAAAATGAGCGCCGGCTCCAGAAGTCCGGCAATCGTGAGCGCACGGCGCTCGAGATCCTGCTCTTGCATTTGCGCTGCGCGATTGAGCATCGCGGGTAACTCGCCCGTCACCTCACCCGCCCGAATCATATGGATGAGCATAGGCGGAAAATGCGGATGTGCTGACAATGCGCGCGCCAGACCCACGCCTTCGCGCACACTGGCAGTTGCCGCCTCCACCTGCGCGCGCAGCGCCACATTAGACAAGGTATCGCGACTCGTTTGAAGCGCACGCAAAATCGGTACGCCCGAGCTAATCGTGATGGCCAGCGTGCTGGCAAAGCGCGAGGTATTCAGACTGCGCTCAAAGCGCCCATAAATCGGCGCGCTCAGTTTCCAAGTATGCCAGCGCATTTTCAATACAGGATCACGTAGTGCCCAGCGCGCGCTCATACCCGCGCCCACCAGTATCAACGCAAGCAGCCAGCCCCAGTGACGCACAAAATTTGATAGTGCCAGCATGGCGACGGTGAGAAACGGCAATTGTTGACGCGTGTTGGCAAAGACAGAAACAATCTGTGGTACCACATAGGTCAGCAAAAAAATGACGATCGCAAACGCCACTGCAGTCACGATGGCCGGATAAGTAAAAGCCAGACGCACCTTTTGCACCAGCGCATTGCGTCGTTCGACAAAATCAGCCAGTCGCGACAGCACGCCGGACAATTGCCCGATATGCTCTCCCGATGCAACCAGTGCACGATAGATATCGGCAAAATCTCGCGGATGCTGCGCCATCGCATCTGACAAGGACGCACCACCCATGACTTCAGCACGTATCGCAGCAATCAGATCGCGCATATAAGGTCGCTCTGCCTGTTCGAGCAAGGCAGTAAATGCCTGCTCCAGAGGCAATCGTGCTTCCAGCAGTGAAGCCAACTGGCGCGTGAACAGGGCCAGCTCTACTGTCGACAAGCGATCACCGAAATAGCGCTGATAGCCATGCCCGGATACTTCTGCTTGGCCAACGATGACACCCATGCCCATGGGCACCAGACCGCGTGCGCGCAAATCGCTGCGTGCGGAACGCGGATTATCGGCATTGATCACCCCTTTGCTGACCGTGCCCGCAAGATCAATAGCCTCATAACGATAAGCTGGCATCGTCAGTCCACACTCATTCTTTTGTTACACGCAATAGCTCAGCTTCGGTGGTGGTGCCATCCTGCAGCCAGCGCTCGCCATCTTCGCGCATGCTTTGCATGCCATTGCGCTGCGCACTGGCGCGAATATCGGCCTCTGATGCGCGGTTGTGAATCTGCTCACGAATGGCATCGGTCGTCAGCAATAATTCATAAATACCTACGCGACCGTGATAGCCGGTATTGCCACATTTATCGCAACCCACGTCATGCCAGTGCTGACCATCAAATTGCCGGCAATAAGAACACAGTTTGCGCACTAGTCTTTGCGCGGCAACGCCAAGCAGCGAGGATGACAGCAGAAACGGTTCTATGCCCATATCGAGCAAACGCGTCACTGCGGCGGCGGCATCATTGGTATGCAAGGTCGCCAAGACCAGGTGCCCGGTGAGAGATGCTTGCACCGCAATCTGCGCAGTTTCAAGATCGCGTATCTCGCCGATCATGATGACATCCGGATCCTGACGAAGAATCGCGCGCAGGGCTTTTGCAAAGCTCATGTCGATGCGTGCATTGACTTGCGTTTGTCCAACACCCGGCAATTCATATTCGATGGGATCTTCCACCGTCAATATGTTGGTAGTGACTGCATTAAGCCGCGTAAGTGCCGCATACAAGGTCGTGGTCTTGCCTGAACCGGTAGGCCCTGTTACGAGCACGATGCCGTGTGGCTGACTGATCAGATTATCGAACTGTGCCTGCGTAGTCTGACTCATGCCCAGTTGTTGCAGATCCAGACGACCGACCTCCTTGTCAAGCAGTCGCAAGACCGCGCGCTCCCCATGGCCGGTCGGCAAGGTGGAGACGCGCACATCCACCGGCTTGCCACCAACGCGCAGCGTGATGCGGCCGTCTTGTGGCAAACGCTTTTCTGCAATATCGAGTTGCGACATGATCTTCACGCGCGAGATGAGCGCGGCATGAATCGCTTTTTTCGGCCGCACGATATCGCGCAGTCGTCCATCGATGCGAAATCGAACAATCGAAATTTGCTCGAAGGGCTCGATATGAATATCCGACGCACCTTCACGCAGCGCCTGAGTCAGCAATGCATTGATCATCCGTATCACAGGTGCGTCATCGGCAGATTCAAGTAAATCTTCAATGGCCGGCATTTCCTGCATCAATCGGGCAAGATCAAGATCCGACTCCACTTCGTCAACCACCTGTGCAGCGTCACCACCGGATCCTGCATAGGCGCGCGCGATGGCAGTTTCCAGTTGCTCGCGCGACAAGGCATTCAAGCGCAGGCGTCCGAAGCGCCGGCCGACTTCAGCCACCGCAGAAGGTGCGGTGGCGTCTGATAGCCAGATATCCACCCCATCATCCGCTGCCTGGGCAAGCAAGCCGAAATCGCGCGCATAACTGAAGGGTAATAAACGCGGGTCATGCATGACAGCCATATTTTTCTCTCTGGTTTTGTTTTAACGCAAATCAATCACTGGCGGTTCGACAGGAAAACTCTCGGAAGGTGCCCTTGATGGTGAATTGACGGGCGGTGGCGCGGTCACCTCATCGCGCCGCTGCAGTATCGCGCCACCTACCGGTTTGCCATCCTTGAGCGGCGGTAGCGCAGGCGTCTCTATGCGTGGCAGCAAGGCATTGGGTTCAGGCTGTATTTCGGATTGTGTGCCGCGAATATAGTCATAACGGTCACTGGCTACAGCAACGGCATGTGCGTCCGTTCGAATCACGGTGGGGCGAAGAAACACCATGAGATTGGTTTTGCCGCGACGGCGCGACTGATAACGAAACAGATAACCAATGACGGGTATGCTGCCAAGGCCGGGGACTTTTTCGACGCTGTCATTAACGGTATCTTCAATTAATCCACCCAACACAATGATCTGTCCGTCATCGACCAGCACGTTGGTATCAATTGAGCGCTTGCTGGTAATCAGCCCTGAGGTTGTCGATTGCTGAATGTTCGAGGTTTCCTGATAAATCGCCATCTTTACCGTACCACCCTCGGAGATCTGGGGTCGTACGCGCAACGACAGACCAATGTCACGCCGCTCAATGGTTTGAAAGGGGTTCACGCCAGCAGTACCGCCGGAGGCCGGTGTCGTGAACTGACCAGTGATGAAAGGCACATTCTGGCCGACAATGATGCGAGCCTCTTCATTGTCGAGCGTGATCAGATTCGGCATGGACAGAATATTGGCTTTGACATCACGCTCCAGTGCGCGCGCGAGTAACCCCAGCCCAAGGGCACCATTATGTTGTCTGAACACACCCGTGGTCAGTCCATTACCCGGTGGCAGTGCGGTCTTGTTGGGTCCGAGTACCGAAGCTGCCTGCGTCACCAGATTATTGCCTTCGGTAGAAAATCCCGTCAGCACACCAACCCGATACGAACTGTTGCTGTCACCGGAGAGTGCAGCCCATTGGACACCCAGTTCTGCTGCCTTGTCGGCACTGACCTCGACAATCAACGACTCGACATACACTTGCGCACGTCGCGCATCGAGCTGATCAATGATGTTGCGCAGATTGCGATACACACGCTCGTTGGCGGTGATGATGAGCGTGTTGGTCGTCGGATCCGCCTGAATAAATCCTGCTGCACCGCTCGTAGGCAATAGCCCCTGTTGCGTTCCAGGTGATGAGGGAGGCGTCTGCAAACTAGCCGTCTGTTGCACGGCAGCTGCTTGTGCCGGCGTAGAAGTTTGCATTTGGGTCACCGGCATTATGCCCTGTGCAGTGGCACCCGATTCACCTGCGACAACGGCACGCAGCACCTGTGCCAGACGCGTGGCTTCGGCATTACGCAGATACACCACATGCACATTGCCGGGCAAGGCGGTCGGCTGATCAAGCTTGGAAATCAGAGTGCGCGCCAGATGCGCGCGCGCGGCAGTCGGTGCGCGAATGATGATGGAATTGGTGCGCGTATCGGCGAGCAGCATGACACGTCCCGGATCAACCGTACCGGGTGCCGTACCGGAATCCAGCATGCGATTGACTGTCACGGTCAGATCAATCGCAATCGCATGTTCAAGCCGGATGACTTCCAGCTCACCGATGGCGGGTGTATCGAGCGATGCAATAATGCGCGACAGGCGCTTCAGATTATCAGCATAGTCGGTAATGATCAGCGTGTTGTTGGTCGGGTCAGCGCTGATGGTGTTATTGGCGGATATCAGGGGTCGCAGTATTGTCACCAACCCTGCGGCTGATTCATGATTCAGACGAAAAATCTGCGTTGCTATCTGATCACCTCGCACCTTGCCCGTCTGTACCGGTACGGCTTGCAGCTTCGCATCTGCCTCGGGCAGCACTTTCACATAGTCAGATGTGCGCACCACGGCATAACCCTGCAGACGCAGCACGGAGCTCAGCATGTCGAAAGCCTGCGTTTTGGTCACCGGCTTTTCAGATACAAGATTGATGGTGCCTTTGACGCGCGGATCAATGATGAAGGTATTACCTGTGTAATGACCGATGGCGCGCACCACGGATTCGATATCAGCGCCAACAAAATTCAGCGTGGCCTTATTCGTGGATGGATCCTGTGCCCTGACAGATAACGATACAAGATAAATACAGAGAATGAAAAAAGCCCACGACAACCCGACTCGCTGGCGATGCAAGCCCGGTGTCATAGTGCAGGATGTCATAGTGGTCATTTGAATTCGAGCGCGATGATGTTACGGTTCCCTTGCCGACGTCGCTGCCCAAGCAGATTGAGCAGAATCGCCAGTCTCTGTTCCTGTCCTTCCTGTGCCCATGCCTCTCCTGTAAACTGCAGCCGGCCATTGACCAGTACGCCGCTGCCCTGAAGCTGCAAGGGTCCGGATAAAGTTTTCAGTGTGAGTTGCGCGCGTGCGCCACGCCAGTCAACTTGCAGCTGATAAGCACCCAATGGCTTGACCGGCGATAAGGCTGATGCAATCTCTGTCATGTCGAGCTGCATGGGGCCATCAATCGTTATGCCTTCCGGCGTGCTCGACAGCGCAAGCATCTCCCATGACAGCCGCATGCGGCCTGATGGTTTGAGGGTATTGAGTGGTGCGCCCAGTGCTGACAAGCGCTCCGCCGGTAAGGTCAATGCCGACGGCTTCAATGTCCATTGATGCCAGTTGCCCTCCAGATGGACAGAC
>JACCDN010478075.1_pt1 | contig 16560 bp, 20 predicted proteins | sample 7441691 | NCBI WGS metagenome assembly JACCDN01 (sample SAMN15323439, study PRJNA562643) | freshwater metagenome | isolation source: river surface water | place: USA:Blue River Watershed | collected 2017-08-16
CTGAAACGCGTCGGCTGCTATGGCATGCGGGTTGATGGCCAATGGGGCAACGGTTCGCGTCTGGCGATGACCGCCTATTACAAGGCCAAGAAGGATGACGCGGGCGAGATGGAACCAACAGAGGCCGCGTGGCGGATGCTGGCGGCTGAACCTGCCAAGGTCTGCGAAACCCCGGCGCAAGTTGCAAAGGCCCCGTCAAAACCGAAGGCCACCACCAAGAAACCAGCGGCCACCACCACAACAAAGAACACCGCAACCAAACCTGCGCCGACCGCCCCCGCCAAAACCGCGCCGAAGTGCAAGTTCATGGTGATCGCGGTGGTCTGTTCGTAACGCAAGCAATGGGCGATGCCGCCCTTTGCCATTGCTCTTTTCTAAATACTCCCGCCGGAGGCGCCTTGCGCTGGCAACCGCCGCCCGCTTTGGGCCTTAGGCCTTGCGGATCATCCGGTTGACATGGCCCATCTTGCGGCCGGGCCGTGCCTCGGCCTTGCCATACATGTGCAGGGCGGCGTGGCGCTCCTTCAGGATTGCCGGGATGCGGTCCACATCGTCGCCGATCAGGTTTTCCATCACCACATCCGAATGGCGCGCGCCATCGCCCAAGGGCAGCCCCACCACGGCGCGGATGTGCTGTTCAAACTGGTCCACCGCGCAGCCGTTTTGCGTCCAATGGCCTGAGTTATGCACGCGCGGTGCGATTTCATTGACCAACAGCCCCTGCGGCGTGACGAACAGTTCCACCCCCATCACGCCCACATAGTCGAGCGCGTTCAGGATCCGCGCCGCCAACAGCACCGCATCGGACCGCTGGCTGGGGGTAAGCCGCGCCGGGATCGTCGTCGTCGACAAGATCCCGTCCTTATGCACATTCTCGCCCGGATCATAGGCGGCAACCGAGCCATCCAGCCCGCGCGCCGCAATCACCGAAACCTCATGGCTGAAGGAAACAAACCCCTCCAGCACCGCAGGCGCGCCCGCCATGGCGGCAAATGCGCCGGGCGCATCGGCGGCGGTCATGATCCGCGCCTGTCCTTTCCCGTCATAGCCAAGCCGGGTGGTCTTCAAAATCGCGGGCGTGCCGATCCGCTCCAGCGCGGCCTCAAGATCAGCCAGCGTATTCACTGCGGCATAGGGGGCGCAGGTCAGGCCCAGCCCGGTCAGAAAATCCTTTTCCGCAATCCGTTCTTGGCTGACGGCCAAGGCCCGGCGGTGCGGGCGGATCGGTTTTGCCGCCTCAAGCAGGTCCAGCGCGGCGGTGGGGACGTTTTCAAACTCATAGGTGATGACATCAACCGAGGCCGCAAACGCGGCCAGAGCGGCGTGGTCATCATAGCTTGCGGTGGTGCAGGCGTGGGCCACATCCGCGGCAGGCGGGTTGGCGCCCGGCTCGTAGATATGGGTTTTGTAGCCAAGGCGGCTTGCCGCAACCGACAGCATGCGGCCCAGCTGACCGCCGCCCAGAATACCAATGGTGGAACCGGGTTTCAGCATCTCATTCATCCTTCGGTTCCTCAGGGATCGAGGCGGAAAGTGCCTCACGCCAAGCATCCAGCCGTACGGCCAAAGCGGCGTCAGAAATTGCCAGAATACCAGCGGCCATCAACCCGGCATTGGCCGCGCCCGCAGCCCCTATGGCCATGGTGGCGACCGGATAGCCCTTGGGCATCTGCAAGATCGAATAAAGGCTGTCGACGCCCGACAGGGCCTTGGTCAGGACCGGCACGCCGATGACCGGCACGCGGGTTTTCGACGCCATCATGCCCGGCAGATGCGCCGCACCGCCTGCGCCTGCAATGATCACCTTCAACCGCCCAGCAGCCTCTTTACCATAGGTCCAAAGCCGATCCGGGGTGCGGTGGGCTGAGACGATCTTCGTCTCATAGGAAATGCCAAGCTGATCCAAGATCAAAGCGGCCTCTTTCATCGTCGGCCAGTCGGACTGGCTTCCCATGATGATCCCAACGTCAACGGCCATGCCTGCCCCCTATCGGTGATAAGCAGGGATTATACTGCAAGGGCAGAGGGGGCAACCCGTAGGGTGGGTTATCACCCCACCAACAGCGTCACGCGATGATATCGGGGATCAGCTGGTCTTCGAACTTCACGATCTGATCTTTCAGGGCCAGCTTTTGCTTTTTCAGCCGCCGCAAGGTCAGGGCATCGGGCCGACCGCTGGCCTCCAACGCGGCAATCGCCTCGTCCAGATCGCGATGCTCGCGACGCAGGACTTCAAGCCTCACCCGAAGCATGTCCTCAAAATTCATCTCGCTGGAAATGTTCATGGCAGGATCAGGGTCCACACTTCTTGGCTTTGGCTAAGGTTACAGCGATTCGGGGCGGCAATGGGGAAGAATCTGGGGCCGATATGATCATTTTTTGTGAACCGGCATACTCTTGCACCGCGCGGGCCATCGACCCATATTGGGGGCACCGGTTGCCAGAATGGGGCCGGGAGCAAAGATGTCGCTTATCTTAGGACACCTGACATGACGAAACTCAGCTTCGGCGCGCACCCCTTCCTTTTGGGGTTCGAACAGCTGGAACGGCTGGTGGAACGCACCGCCAAAACCGCCTCGGAAGGCTATCCGCCCTTCAACATCGAGGCCACTTCGGACAACACTTATCGCATCACCCTCGCGGTGGCAGGTTTTCGCGAAGAAGATCTCGCCATTACGGTTGAGGATCGCCAACTGGTGGTCCGCGGACGGCAGGGCGATGACGGCGCCGACAGGGTGTTCCTGCACCGTGGCATCGCCGCACGTGCCTTCCAGCGCAGCTTTGTCTTGGCCGATGGGGTAGAGGTTGCAGGGGCCGGGCTGGACCATGGTCTTTTGAACATCGACCTGCGGCGTCAGGTGCCTGAAACCATTGTGCAGACCATCAAGATCGGCCGCAAATAAGGGGATCGTCATGGATATGAAATTCAACGCTTTGCCGGCCGCCGAACGGGCCATCGTCTATGTCCGCCCGGTGCTGGTCGCGGATTTGCCGACCGAAGTACAGGAACAGATCGGTGATCTGGCGACGGTCTATGCGCTGCACCGGTCGGATGGCCAGCAGGTCGCCTTGGTCGCGGACCGCAAGCTCGCCTTCAATTTGGCCCGCGAACACGAGATGGTGCCTGTCTCGGTGCATTGATCTGTCGGTTGGCCGACGCCATAATCTGCATCAACCAAAGGTATAAGCCGCTGAAATTGCACTCGGGTGCAATGGCATTTGGCGTGCTGGGCGGCATTTTGCGCTCAAGGGCATGCTGCCCCGACAGGAGAGATGAATGTCAACGACGACCGGGTATAGCCCGCTTCAGATTGCGCTGCACTGGGGTGTCGCGCTGGGCGTATTGTTCAACTATTTCGTCAGTGAGGGCATGGAAGATGCCTTTGATGCCGCCGTTGAAGGTGAGGCCATGGCCGAACCGGCGGGCTTTGGCATTCCGGGGGGCCATGTCTGGGTCGGCGTTGCCGTCCTGGCCCTGGTGGTGATCCGCCTGCTGGTGCGCCGGTCGCAAGGCGCCCCCGCGGCCGAGCCGGGCTTTGCCGGTGTCTTGGCGACTTGGGGCCACCGTGCGCTGTACCTGCTGATGCTGGCCGTTCCGGCGCTTGGCGCGATTTCGTGGTTCGGCGGCATCGACGCCACGGCGGAACCCCACGCGCTGTTGGCCAATGTGCTGATGGTTCTGGCAGGCGCACATGCGCTGATGGCGCTGTTTCATCAGTATGTTTTGAAAGACGGCGTTTTGGCGCGGATGTTGCGCGCCCGCTGACCCGAAATGCAAATGCAAAAGGGCCGCCAGAAGGGCGGCCCTTTTTTTCTGTATTTTTCCGGGCTTACGCCTTGATCAGGCCCATCGATTCCAGCTTCAGGATCACCTGATGGGCGCAGGCGTCCACCTCGGTGCCTTCGGTGTCCAGCACGATTTCGGCTTTGGTCGGGGCTTCATAGGGGTCAGAGATCCCCGTGAATTCCTTGATCTTGCCTTCGCGGGCCAGTTTATAAAGTCCCTTGCGGTCGCGGCGTTCGCATTCCTCGACCGAGGTCGAAACGTGAACCTCGATAAAGGCGCCAAAGCCCTCGATCATCTCGCGCACGGCACGGCGGGTCGCGGTATAGGGCGCAATCGGCGCACAGATCGCGATGCCACCGTTCTTGGTGATCTCAGACGCCACATAGCCGATACGGCGGATGTTGATGTCACGGTGTTCTTTCGAGAAGCCGAGTTCCGAGCTGAGATGCTTGCGGACCACATCGCCATCCAAAAGCGTCACCGGGCGCCCGCCCTGTTCCATCAGCTTGACCATCAATGCGTTGGCGATGGTCGATTTGCCCGAACCCGACAGGCCGGTGAAGAACACGGTAAAGCCCTGCTTGTCCCGCGCGGGCGAGGTTTTGCGCAACTGGGTCACGACCTCGGGGAACGAGAACCATTCCGGGATGTCCAGACCTTCGCGCAGGCGGCGGCGCAGTTCGGTGCCGGAAATGTCCAGGACCGTGCAGCCTTCCGGCACTTCGTTCGCCGGGAAATACTGTGCCTTTTCTTGCACATAGACCATGTGCTTGAAGTCGACCATGGTGACGCCGATTTCGGCCTCAAACTTCTTGAACAGCTCTTGCGCGTCATAGGGGCCGTAGAAATCCTGACCCTGGCTGTTCTTGCCGGGGCCGGCATGGTCGCGGCCGACGATGAAATGGGTCACGCCGTGGTTGCGGCGGATCAGCCCGTGCCAGACTGCCTCACGCGGGCCAGCCATGCGCATCGCCAGATTCAAAAGCGACATGGTGGTGGTCGAGGCCGGATACTTGTCGATCACCGCCTCATAGCAGCGCACGCGGGTGAAGTGGTCCACATCGCCCGGTTTGGTCATGCCGACGACCGGATGGATCAACAGGTTGGCCTGTGCTTCGCGCGCGGCACGGAAGGTCAACTCTTGGTGCGCGCGGTGCAAGGGGTTGCGGGTCTGGAAGGCCACGACCTTGTGCCAGCCCAGCTTGCGGAACAGCGCACGCAATTCGTTCGGCGTGTCGCGGCGGGCCTTGAAATCGTAATGCACGGGCTGCTGGATGCCGGTGATCGGGCCGCCGAGATAGATCTTGCCGGCTTGATTGTGCAGATAGTTCACCGCCGGGTGCGCCAAATCATCGGCACCAAAGACCTTTTCGGCTTCCTTGGCTTTGTTCGGTTCCCATTTGTCGCTGATCGACAGGATGGCAAGGATCACGCCTTCGGCGTCACGCAGGGCGATATCCTGACCGGGGGCAACCTTTTCGGCAAAGGCTTCAGACACATCCAGCGTGATCGGCATCGGCCAAAGCGTGCCATCGGCGAGCCGCATGTTGTCCACGATGCCGTTGTAATCGGCCTCGGAGTTGAAGCCCTTCAGCGGGAAGAACCCGCCGTTCATCAACAGTTCCAGATCGCAGACCTGACGCGGGGTCAGATCCCACGACGGCAGGGCGGCTGCCTCGTGCTTCAGTTTCAGCGCGGATTCATGAGAGACATACAGCTCAGGGATCGGGGCGTGGTTAGACAGGGCCATTGGTAAATGCTCGCTTTGTTGACCTTGGCTGCGCCGGGTGTCGGACCAGTGCAGATTTGGACGCGGCTTTAGACCCTGAACTGGGCATATTTCAAGCAAACTTGGGGTTTTGTTGCGCAATTAGGGCGGAAATGCCGCGAATTGCACCGGCCTTGGGACGTCATCCCCCGGAACGCAGCGGGGGGATGACAAGGTTCCTGAGGCTGTGCGCCGATCAATGCCCGGCGAGGTAGCGCTCGGCGTCGAGCGCTGCCATGCAGCCCATGCCGGCGCTGGTCACAGCCTGACGATAGACATGGTCGGTCAGGTCGCCGGCGGCAAACACGCCGGGAATCGCGGTGCGGGTGGTGCCCGGCTCCACCTTCACATAGCCGCCCGAATGCAGTTCCAGCTGGTCCTTGACCAGTTCCGATGCGGGCGCATGGCCGATGGCCACAAAGAAGCCATGACAGGGAACGTCCTTCACCTCACCGGTCTGCACGTTGCGGGTGCGCACGGCGGTGACAGAGGTCGGTGCGTCGGTGCCCAAAACCTCGGTCACTTCCGAATTCCACAGCATTTCGATCTTGGGGTTCTTGAACAGCCGGTCCTGCATGATCTTCTCGGCGCGCAGGAAATCGCGGCGGTGGATCAGCGTCACTTTGGTCGCGAAATTGGTCAGGAACAGTGCCTCCTCGACCGCGGTATTGCCGCCGCCGATCACCACAACCTCTTTGCCGCGATAGAAGAACCCATCGCAGGTGGCGCAGGCCGACACGCCAAAGCCCTTGAACTTTTCTTCCGACGGCAGGCCCAACCATTTGGCCTGCGCGCCGGTCGCCAGAATAACCGCGTCGGCGGTATAGGTGGTGCCGCTGTCCGCCTGTGCCGTGAAGGGGCGGTTTTGCAAATCAAGGCTGGTGATATAATCCGAGATCACCTCCGCGCCCATCGCCTCGGCATGGGCTTGCATGTTCACCATCAGGTCCGGCCCCTGAATGTGCTTTTCGCCCGGCCAGTTTTCCACCTCGGTCGTGATGGTCAATTGCCCACCGGGTTGCAGGCCCTGCACCAGAATGGGGTTCAGCATGGCGCGGGCCGAATAGACGGCCGCCGTATAGCCCGCCGGGCCAGAGCCGATGATCAGAACCTTGGTGTGCCGCGTCTCGCCCATTCTATCCCCCGGGATTCGTTGTCTCGTCTCATATAGGCCCGTTCATATAGGCTAGGGGGAAGAGACGGGAAAGCCCCGCCTCAAGCCCCACGATTACGAAAAATTGCGCACCCGCGAAATATTATTGCGCCCGCCCGGCCATGCGCCTAATAAGCCTCAAAACAGGAGTTATGAATGGCCACCTCCAAGCTCGATCCGATCGACCGTCACATCTTGGCTGAATTGCAGGCCGATGGGCGGATGACGAATGTCGAACTGGCCAGCCGTGTCGGTATTTCCGCGCCGCCCTGCCTGCGCCGGGTGCGCACGCTAGAGGAAGAGGGCTATATCAAGGGCTACCACGCCGAGGTGAACGCCCGCGAGCTGGGCTTTGAGGTGGCGGTGTTTGCTATGGTGCGGCTGAATTCTCAGGCCGAGGCGGATCTGTCGGCCTTTGAGGCACGCTGCCGTGCCTGGCCCTTGGTGCGTGAATGTCACATGCTGAACGGCGAGATTGATTTCATTCTGAAATGCGTCTCGCCCGATCTGTCGTCGTTCCAGAATTTCCTGACCGAGGAACTTCTCAAGGCCGACAACGTCGCCAATGTCAAAACCAGTCTGGTGATCCGCTGTGCCAAGGATGAGCCGGGTCTGCCCTTTGATGTGCTGGAAGCGCGGCTGGCCAAGAACAGCTAACGGCTTCAGTTTTTCGACGAAAAATTGTGCGTCCTCAAACGGTTAAGGCCGCCCCGTTTGGTTGCCAGAGGAGCAACCGGGGCGGCCTTGAGCGTGCGCGTTTCAAGTGGCCTGTCGGCCAACAACCTGTTTTCCAGACGGGACATCTGATGTGCCGACCATCCATGGCTTGGCGTCGGTTGTCAAAATAATCTCGGCATTGGGCAGGTTTACACCCCGATCCCGGTGTCCTTGCGCGGATTGTTCGCGGCGCTTGGAACAATGCCGTGGCGCGCCGTGCGAATCGTCTGGGCGGCGCGCAGGTGCCGCAAATGGGAAAGGAGCCGGGACTTCCCCCGACCCCTTTTCGGATATGACGATGGTCTTAGCGCGCGGCCATGGCGCGCGGCGCGGGCTTGGCCTGATCCTTCAGCGCGGCCGGGCGCCGGCGGGTGCTGCGGGCCCAAGGCAGTGCGACCTGCGCCTCGGTCGAGGCGGCGATGATGGATTTCATCCAGCGACGGTCTTTCTTCATGGGCTTGGTCCTTCTGGTCCGATGTGCGGCGGTCTTTCCGACCCGCACCGCCAGTTTCCCCCTGCTTTGCGGCAAGCGTTTGTCGCCTTTGGCAAGATTTTCAGAAACCTCGCGACGAAAGCCCGGTAAATTGTGGCAGGGGGACCAGCCGCGCGGGACCAAGGAAACAAGCCTGTTGTCAGCGATATGGAAACAACCGGGCAAGACCGTTGCGCGGAATGTGGCAATCCTTGGGCCAGGTCTGCCCAAAGCCTGCCAAAGTCAGAGCCGGATCACCGAAACCAAGCGGCCGTAATCCGCCTCGCCCGCATGGGTGGTGCGCCGGTACGAATAGAATCGGGCCGGGTCGGCATAGGTGCAGTGATGCGTCCATTCGGCATGGCCCACACCGGCCGCGCGCAACCGCCACAACCCATAGCCCGGCAGGTCGAACAAATAGCGGTCGCCCTTGCCATTGATGAAGAACCGTCGCGCCTCTGGCGCATCGTCGGTGAAGGTTTCAAAGAATTCCTGCCCGACCTCATAGGCGCTTTGGCTGATGCAGGGGCCGATCACGGCGGCAATATTGGCACGCCGCGCGCCCAAAGCCTCCATCGCGTCCAGCGTCGCCTCCAGCACGCCGGCTTGGGCACCTTTCCAGCCGGCATGGGCCGCGCCAATGACGCCGGCTTTGGTATCGGCAAACAGAACCGGCTGGCAATCTGCGGTCAGGATGGCAAGGCCAAGGCCGGGGGTGGCTGTCACCATGGCGTCAGCGCGCGGTTTATCCGCAAGGGGGCCGCGCAGCGTCACCACATCGGGCGAATGCACCTGATGCACGCTGACCAACCCCTCGGGTTCAAGCCCCAGCGCGTCGGCCACGCGGGTGCGGTTGATCGCGACGATTTCGGCCTGATCTGAACTGCCGGTGCCGCAATTCAACCCGGCGAAGATGCCCGAGGAGGCGCCGCCCTTGCGGGTGAAAAACCCGTGACGGGCCTTAAGGGCTTCGGAGGTAATGATCTCCAGCATCATCAAAATCCCGCAGGTGGTGGCGCATCCGGCCCGGTCAGGGCCAGCACTTTGAACAAGCTTCCCATTTCTGTCGCCCCGGTCAAGCGGCGATGCGCGGCAATATGGTTTTCCAACGCGTCGCCAGACAGGGCCTGCGCCAGACGCGCGGCGCGGGTGTCGATCCCAAGGGCGGTGAGAAAGGCGCCTTGGGTCGTATAGCGCTGGGCAGGCCAATCCCCGGCAAGCGCCTCGAAATCGACATGGGCGGTCAGATCGGCGCGGCCCGGTTCGGCCAAGGGATCGCTGTAGGCATGGTCCTTAAGCGCCTGCAAGGTGTCGCCCTTGGACCGCCAGCCGCCATAGTCCACGATCAGCGCAAGCCCGCCATGGCGGGAAAGCCGCTCTTTGATCGCCCGCATATAGGGGGCCGCGGCAGGGCAGGTTTCCACCACGCTGCCATCGGGGTCTTGGGCAAAGCGGCTGTCAAATCGGGTGCCATCTGGGGCCAGCCCAAAAGTGAGTTTCCCTTCGGCAAGGCCGATGACCCGCTCGTGCCAGCGTCCGGCTTGTTTCACATATTGGTGGATCGGCAGGGCGTCGAAAAACTCGTTCGCGATCAGGAACAGCGGCTGTTCGGGCAGGTTGCCGATGTCGCCGATCCATTCGGGCGTATATCCGGCCAGTGTTCTCGCCTGCTCGGCGCGCAGCGCGGGCGATGCTTCGTGCAGCATCACGTGCAGGGCCGCGTGAAACCCCGGCACCGCACGGGTTGCCCGCAGAACATCTGCCATCAGGGTGCCTCGGCCGGGGCCAAGCTCGGCCAAGGTAACGCGGGCAGGCGCGCCTTGGTCGAGCCAAGCCTGCGCCAGACAAAGGCCGACCAGTTCGCCGAACATCTGGCTGATTTCTGGGGCCGTGATAAAATCGCCCTTGGCCCCAAAGGGCGGACGGGTGGTGTAATAGCCATGCCCCGGGTGCAGCAGGCATTCGGCCATATAGGCCGCAACGGTCATCGGACCGTCATGGCCGATGCGATCGGCCAAAAGTGCCGCGAGTGGCGTCATGCCCGCTTGGCCCGGAGGAGGAACCACAGGCCCGCGATCACCATAGGCAAGGACAACAATTGCCCCGCCGTCAGACCCCAGCCGCCCATGTGAAGATAAAGCCCCAAAGGGTTGTCAACGCTGACAAATTGCGCGTCCGGCTGGCGAAAAAACTCCACCGAGAACCGTGCCGCGCCATAGCCTGCAAAGAACAGCCCGGCAATGGCCCCCGGCCAGCGGAACCAACCCCGACGCCAGACCAGGACGGTGAACACCAGCATCAGCAAAAGCCCCTCAAGGCCCGCCTCGTACAGTTGGCTTGGATGGCGGATACAGGGCAGATCGGTCGTGGCGCAGGCCTGTGCCGCCTCACCGGGGAACGCCACGCCCCAGGGCATCGCGGTCGGGCGGCCCCAAAGCTCGGCATTGATGAAATTGGCGATACGGCCAAAGAACAGCCCAATCGGCACCACGGCTGCCATCAGATCGGCCATCGGCAGCAGCGGCAGCTTTTCGCGGCGGCAGAACATGAGCCCCGCCACCACGACGCCAAGGAACCCACCATGAAAGGACATGCCGCCCTCCCACACCCGCAGGATGCGGCCCGGTTCGGCCACAAAGCCCGGCAGGTCGTAAAACAGCACATAGCCCGCGCGGCCGCCAAGGATGACGCCCAAGGTGACCCATGTCAGCAGCCGCTCAATCTGTTCGGCCGTCGCGGGCGCGGCCCCGGGCCAAAGCTGCGGGCTGCGCACCATACGGACGATCAATTTCCAGCCCGCGATCAGCCCCACAAGATAGGCCAGCGCATACCAGCGCAGGGCCAACGTCACCGGGCCGATCTCGATGGAAAAGATCTCGGGCGAAATATCGGGGAACGGAATATATGACATGGGGCCCGCGCTGATGGTTTCGGATCTTGTCCGGCAGGGGCGGCGGGATGTCAATCTCGGCCGAGGCCCCCCGATGCCGTCAGGCCGGACTTGTGCCGGACGGCAGAGCGGACCATATAGGCGGGAACGTGAATGGAGGCCCCCATGCAACCCGGCAACAAGTTCTTTGATGACATGTCCAAGCTGATGACCAACGCCATGGGCGTGGCGCAGGGCGCCAAGACCGAGGCGGAGACGGCGATGAAGGGCTTTATCGACCGTTGGATGGCGGACCGCGATTTCGTCACCCGTGAGGAGTTCGACGCGGTGCGCGCCATGGCGCAAAAGGCCCGCGAAGAAAACGCCGCCTTGGAAGCCCGCATCGCCGCACTGGAAGCCAAGGGCTGATCCTCGGGAACATCCGAGCCGCTTTGCGGTTCTGCCTTCGCAAGCCATCTGCTTACGGAGGAAAAGATGCAAACTCTTGACACAACGCCCGGCCCCATCGGCACGCGTGGCGCGCTGGTGTCCAGCCATGATGTCAATGGCACGGCGGTTTACAGCCCCGAGCGCGAACATTTGGGCCATATCGACCATGTGATGATCGACAAGACCAGCGGCACCATCGGCTATGCGGTGATGGCCTTTGGCGGGTTTCTCGGGCTTGGCGAAAACCATGTCCCAGTGCCGTGGAAGACCTTGCGCTATGATCCGGGCGTGGGCGGCTATGTCACCGATCTGACGCCAGAGCAGTTGCGCGCCGCGCCCGAGGCGCCGCAGGATTGGGCCAGCAACGAAAGCTGGCGCCAGCGCAGCTATGACTACTATGGGCTGCCCTATTACTGGTGATGCCGCGCATCCTGCCGCCCCCCGGTGTGCGGGGGGCGAGTGCGCGTCACAGGAGGGTCAGAGGCGTCCCCACAAATCATACTCGCCAGCTTCTTCCACGGTGACCGTCACCATATCGCCGACCTGAAGTTCTTCGAATCCCTCGTCGATGAACAGGTTGCCGTCGATTTCCGGCGCGTCGGCCTTGGTGCGGCAGGTGGCACCTTCGTCGTCGATCTCATCCACGATCACCTGAATCGTCTGGCCGACTTTGGCGGCCAGCTTCGCCTCGGAAATCGCTTGGGCTTTGGCCATGAAACGATCCCAGCGGTCCTGTTTCACCTCATCCGGCACATGGTCTGGCAGATCGTTCGACCGCGCCCCGGCGACGTTTTCGTATTGGAAGCAGCCGACACGGTCCAGTTGCGCCTCGTCCATCCAATCCAGCAGGGTTTGGAATTCTGCTTCCGTCTCGCCGGGGTAGCCGACGATAAAGGTCGAGCGCAGCACAATGTCCGGGCAATCGCGGCGCCAAGCGGCGATTTCGTCCAGCGTCTTTGCCGCCGCCGCAGGCCGCGCCATCCGGCGCAGGGTTTCGGGGTGGGCATGTTGGAACGGAATGTCGAGATAAGGCAGGATCAGCCCCTCGGCCCTCAAGGGCACCAGTTGGCGCACATGCGGGTAGGGGTAGACGTAATGCAGGCGCACCCAGATGTCCGGCGACAGGCGGCCCAATTCGCGCGCCAGATCGGTGATATGGCTGCGCACCTCGCCGCCTTTCCAGGGCGACAGGTCATGTTTGCGATCCACGCCATAGGCCGAGGTGTCTTGTGAGATCACCAACAGCTCGCGCACGCCCGCATCCACCAGCTTTTCGGCCTCGCGCAGCACGGCATGCGCTGGGCGGCTGACCAGTTTGCCGCGCATGTCGGGGATGATGCAGAACTTGCAGGCGTGGTTGCAGCCTTCGGAAATCTTCAAATAGCTGTAGTGCCGCGGGGTCAGTTTCACCCCGGTTGCGGGCAGCAGATCAATGAAGGGATCGGGGGCAGGGGGGACAGCCTTGTGAACGGCGTCCAGCACCGCCTCGTATTGATGGGGGCCGGTCACCGCCATCACCTTGGGGTGTGCGCCGGTGATGTATTCGGGTTCCGCGCCAAGGCAGCCCGTCACCAGAACCTTGCCGTTTTCGCGCAGGGCTTCGCCGATCGCCTCAAGGCTTTCGGCCTTGGCCGAATCAAGAAAGCCGCAGGTGTTCACGATCACCGCGTCAGCCCCTTTGTAATCGGGGCTGATTGCGTAGCCTTCGGCCCTGAGCCGCGTCAGGATGCGTTCACTGTCCACCAGCGCCTTGGGACAGCCTAGGCTGACCATGCCGATGGTCGGCTGGCCTTCGCGGCGGGGCGTGTCGAAGACAGGCTTCGGGGCAAGATCGGGGCGGAGGTTCGGGGGGTTCTGGCTCATGCGCAGGGATATAGCGGAAAGCGCGCAGGGGGGCAAAGGGGCTGTGAAAGGGGCCTAAGCAAGGGCTTATGCGCGGCGGCTTAAGCCCCGCCGCAATGGAGCAGCGCGGAAAATGCCGTCAGATCAGCGGCATGGCGGGCCTTGGTGGCTGCGCCGTCTCCCTGATGAAAAGGAAATCACATGAAACCGCTTTTTGCTCTCGCCTTTGCCTTGACCCTTGCGCCGTTTGCGGCGGCCGCGCTGCCTGCCGTCGGGGATGTGGTCGGCACCACGCCGGAAACTGCGACCGCAGCGCTGGATGCGGCGGGGTGCAAGGTTGACAGCTTTGAACCCGAAGATGGCCAGATCGAAGCGAAATGCGTCGATGCCGCGACGTCGAAGATGGTCGAGATCTACATCGACCCGAAAACCGGCGCCGTGACGCAGGTGAAATCCGATGACTAAGCCGGGCAAGACGATCTCGCGTCGTTCCGCCCATGACCTGCCCCAACCGGGGCAGGTCAAGACCAGCGGCGGCAGGCCCGCCTTGCCGCGGTGGGATCCTCTGTTGCGATTGACCCATTGGGGGATTGCGGGCGTGGTCTTGGGCAATTATGCGCTGACCAAAGAGGGCGGCTCGGTGCATATCGCGCTGGGCTGGGCCGGGCTTGGGCTTTTGGGCTTGCGGTTGATCTGGGGCTTTGTCGGCCCGACCGAGGCACGGTTTGCCAGCTTTGCGCCCAACCCTTTGGCCGCGCTGCGGCATCTGGTTGGATTGGCGCAGGGCAAGGCCCCGCATTTCCCATCGCACAACCCGGCAGGGGCCATGATGGCCTATGCGCTTTGGGCCTGTCTGGCTGTTATCATTGGTTCTGGCCTGATGATGACGGGCACCTCGCCCATCAAACAGGCCGAATTGGAGGCTGCTGTGGCGGCTGGTGATTGGTCGGCTCTTGTGGAACAAGAGGGCGGCGATGACGAGTCATCCAACAACGATGACCAAGGTGAGCTGTGGAAAGAGGTGCATGAAGTGGCAGCCAATCTGATCTTGCTTCTGGCGCTTTTGCATGTCGCGGGCGTCGTGGTTGAAAGCCGTGTCATGCGTCGCAACCTTGTGCGTCCGATGCTGATTGCAACGCGGAGACAGCGGTGAGCCGACCCCTCTCCAGCCTGATGGCAGGGCGGCGGCGTCCCTTCGCCTTGGCGATGTTTCTTGTGGTGCAGATGCTGGCGGCGGTGTTTTTCGTCGGCGATGCGGTTGTGGACATTTTCGCTGGCGACGTTGGCCCACATCTTTACTTTGAATCGCTGGTGGCTTTGGCGCTTGCGATGGGCGTTGGTCTTGGCGCGCTTGCCTTGCGCCAAACGCTGGAAGAGATGAAGGCGCAGGATGCAGCCCTGGCCTCGGCGCGGGGGGCTTTGGGCGATGTGATTGCGGCCCAATTCACCGATTGGGGCCTGACACCGGCCGAGCGTGACGTGGCGTTCCTGGCGCTCAAGGGTCTTGATGTCGCCGAAATCGCCGAGCTGCGCGGCCGCGCGGCGGGCACGGTGCGGGCGCAACTGACCCGCATTTATGCCAAGGCCGGGGTTTCTGGGCGCGCACAATTTGCCGCTTGGTTCGTCGAGGATTTGCTGGGAGAGGGCTTGGACAGCGAGGCGTGACGCTTGCTCACGGCCCGCCTTCCCGCTAGGAACAGCCAAACCCATTGATGAGGCCGCCCGATGCGTCTGTCCCGCTACTTCCTGCCCGTGTTGAAAGAAAACCCCGCCGAGGCGCAGATCGTCTCGCACCGCTACATGCTGCGCGCGGGCATGATCAAACAGCAGGCGGCAGGGATCTATTCTTGGCTGCCGCTGGGTCTGCGGGTGCTGAACCGCATCCAGCAGATCGTGCATGAAGAACAGGAACGTGCGGGCCACATCCCCTTGCTGATGCCCACCCTGCAACCGGCAGACCTGTGGCGCGAAAGCGGGCGTTATGACGACTACGGTCAGGAAATGCTGCGCATCAAGGACCGTCAGGACCGCGAGATGCTTTATGGTCCGACGAACGAGGAGATGATCACCGACATCTTCCGGTCGCATGTGAACAGCTACAAAGACCTGCCGCTGACGCTGTACCATATCCAGTGGAAGTTCCGCGACGAGATGCGTCCGCGCTTTGGCGTGATGCGCGGTCGCGAATTCCTGATGAAAGACGGCTATAACTTTGACGTCGACAAGGCCTCGGCCCTGCATGCCTACAACCGCCATATGGTCAGCTACCTGCGCACCTACGAACGGATGGGCCTGACCGCTATTCCGATGCGCGCCGACTCTGGCCCGATTGGTGGCGATGACACGCATGAATTCCTCGTTCTGGCGTCAACCGGCGAATCCGAAGTGTTCTTCGATTCTGCCGTGACCGAGTTGAAACTGGGCAACCGCGAGGTCGATTACGACAACCGCGACGAAGTGGCGGCGGTCTGCAAGGAATTCACCACGCTTTACGCCCGCACTGACGAAACCCATGACGAGGCGCTGTTCAACGCCATTCCCGAAGAGCGCCGCAAGGTGGCCCGCGGCATCGAGGTTGGCCAGATCTTCTACTTCGGCACCAAATATTCCGAGGCGATGGGCGCCACCGTTGTGACCGCCGACGGCTCCAAGGTGCCGGTCGAAATGGGCTCGCACGGCATTGGCGTGTCGCGCCTTCTGGGCGCGATCATCGAAGCCAGCCATGACGACAAGGGCATCATCTGGCCCGAAGGTGTTACCCCCTTCCCGGTGGGCATCGTGAACCTGAAACAGGGCGACGCGGCGGCGGACGCGGCCTGTGAAGGGCTGTACAAGGCCCTGGCGGCCAAGGGGCTGGAGGCGCTGTATGACGACCGCGACGAACGCGCGGGCGCCAAATTCGCCACCATGGACCTGATCGGTCTGCCGTGGCGCATCACCGTCGGCCCGCGCGGGCTGGCGAATGGCGTGGTCGAGGTCACCTCGCGCCGCACCGGAACAAGCGAAGAAATGTCGCCCGAAGCCGCCGTAGCGCGGATCGCGGAAATCTACGCAGGGATCTAAGACCCGGTCGCTTGGCGCGATCGTGTGGATGCCTATCTGACAAGTTCGAGAGGCGGCGGCGGGATTCCCCGCCGCCGCCTTGACCTTTCCCCCCCCAAGCCTCACTCTGCCCGCAAAACAAGAATGAGCAGGTCCATTGGCCCAAACCTCCCCCTTTTCCCGTTTTGAGTTCATGATTGCCTGGCGCTATTTGCGCGCCAAACGTGCCGAGGGTGGGGTCTCGGTGATGACATGGATTTCGCTGATCGGCATCACGCTGGCCGTGTTTGCGCTGATTGCCACGCTGGCCGTCCGCGCAGGGTTCCGGGCCGAGTTTGTTGACACCATTCTGGGCGCCAATGCGCATGTCACCGTCTATTCCGCCGGTCATCCGACGGCTGATGGCCGCATGATCAAGGCCTTTGAAGACTATGATGCAGTGGCGGGACGGCTGGGCCAG
>JACCDN010684110.1_pt1 | contig 16545 bp, 17 predicted proteins | sample 7441691 | NCBI WGS metagenome assembly JACCDN01 (sample SAMN15323439, study PRJNA562643) | freshwater metagenome | isolation source: river surface water | place: USA:Blue River Watershed | collected 2017-08-16
AAGCCATTCATGGGGAGAAATTTTTATCACGCGCTACCGCTAAAAATCATATATTCGAATATATTGAAATCTACTATAATCGGAAACGGCTTCATTCAAGATTAGGGTATCAATCCCCAGATTTCTATGAGGTCAGAAAAGTTGCTTAGCAAGGTGTCCAATTTTCCCAGCCAAGATCAGAAACAGGAAATATTGATTTTTGGTACCCACCCGCTATGTTTTCACTTTTGAACATAGCAGTATCCGCTGCGATGTTCATTGGGGTTATTGGTCATCCAAAATCCAAGCATGGATCATTTGATTGCTGTATGTGAGCGCGTTTATCCGGTGATTGCTATAAGCACCTTGCACCCACAGTTAATGAGTTCATACCAGCTTTTTAGAATCCTATTCGTTATTTTTTTTGTAATGGATAGTGCGTCAATAACAGTAAGGTTTGGTCTTTTAGGGTTCGCAAGTCATGTGTGACGTCTGACAGTCGGGCCCGCTGCCGCCTTCGCATTCAAAGTATGTTGCGATTTCGGGACAACTGCATTGGCCTGGTTTACTCTCGCTCTGACACTTGGGTGGACATGTGAGAATAGTTTCATAATAATTTTGGCAGTTGGTTGCATTAGTACCGGACTCCATGGTTTCATAGATTGATCCACATCTACTGGGCGGCGTTAATGCTGTAGACGGACACGAGGCCTCGGAAGCCATTGTAGCAACGACTAACAGAGCGGCGATCAGACTAGGCAAACACCCTTTGATTAAATGCGTCATTTTTTGAGCTTTCATTATTTTTCTCCGCAGTTGACCCATATAGGCGGATAGCTTGAGGGCTATGCACCCTTTGGAGTTTTTATAACATCTTAGATTAGCACACTACGATGCAATGATGTCAACCGTTTTATATAGGGCGTTGTTGCATAAATAAAAAAATGGATTAAATAAGGTCTGCAAGTCTTTATTAAGGAGTTGCTATGCTGAAGCAACTTTCATAAGTGGAAAATTTGCGTATTTGGGTACGACATCGTACGCCACAATACGCCATTTGCAGTGTTTTCCCGCGGAAAAAATTACTGTAGAATCAAGCAGTTAAAAACTAGTTGGCGAACTCATAATCCGTTGGTCCTATGTTCAAGTCCTAGTGGGCCCACCAATTAAATCAAGTAAAATCAATCAGTTGCTCCACATTTATCAAATGCACGTAAAAGGCTTGTGTGACTTTTACGTGGCCTAGATTCAAAAACTATAAAACAAACAGCTTTGAAGCTTGTTTACCTGCCTCTTTTTTTGCTTTCAGCGAAAAGAAATGAGCCTGCTGCAAAAGCGTTCTTTGAAAAAGCTATTAGACTTCTTGCATAACCTGCGTCTTTTGTTGTATTGCGGCGTTACAAACGTTTCTGCGGTGCTCATTTACACTTATACCTCCTCTCCTCGAAACCTTTGAGCCTTGCACCAAATCAAAACTCACATTTTAATAATAGAAACGCTGTAATCGTTATGACTAGAGCGTTCCTATTATTATTTTGGTTTTATGGTTTATCTTTAAAGATGGTTCTCATTTGGCAGAAGGAATTCCTGCGCCATGTTTCGCTGCTTCTGATGCATGATGTTTAGCGTGAGCTGCGTGGCCCTGCGCTTTATGAGCAGCTGCTTGTCCATCGACGTGCTTATCATTTTTATGAAAACTTGCTGCTTCCTGATGATGCTTTGACGCCTCTTGATGATGCTTAGCTGCTTCTTCGTGGTGTTTTTGCATGGTTGGTTTATCTAGATGAACTTGACTCATTTTAACACTCCTTTTATTTTGAACATCATATTCCACAACGTACTTAATTAGCTGCGTTGAAGAGCTTATAGGACCCATCTTCATCCCGTGTGTATTTAGCATAGCTTATAAAAAAATTGATACTAACTAAGGTTTTCCTTGATAAGCATCGAAGCATTGCGGCTGACTGGCGTTGGCCCTATCAAACCGGTCCACTTAAGTAATAACGCGTTAATGGCCTAGTCACAGTGTTTTATGACTATGCCCCAAGTAGACAGACTAATGTTTGCTCCACTTAATTTTCAAATATTACGCACACTGAACCCATTGTGATAAAATTGTCATTCGGTTAACTATTTTTAAAAATCATGAAAACATCAGCTCAAATCGTAACTAGCAAAATAAACAAATTAAAGGGATTACACGAACGACTTGAACAATCTATTGCCACAGCAGAAGAAGCGCGAGCAGTAATTCAAGTCTTTGGCCGTGATGGCAGTGAATATCAAAAAAGGTATTCTGAGATAGAGGCCTTTATCACTGAAAAGCGGTTCCAAATACCACGCATTCAAAGAACTGAACTAAATGCACTGCAACCTACTCAAGGAATACAAGACAAAATATCTCAAATCTTACAGCGTGCGAATAATGTGCTAGATCAATTAAGAGATCAGAAGAATCAAGCAATGCAGCAAGAGCGAGCCGCAGAAATTTCTTCTACTGCTAAAATGTTACAACAGTTGGATATAGCGCCCATTTCAACGTCTTCATTGGAAAAAGAAATTACACCGCCAATCATATTGACACTATGCGAAAGCAAGGAAGATCATTCCGCTGCGCTTGAAAGTAAAGCCCCGCCAAAGCTTGCTACTGATGATGGAGATTGGGTAGATTCAGACGATGAAAATGAATATAGCACTATGCTTGGTACTAGGTATAAGTGATAACGACCCTGAGGCAATAAATGGACTTTAGTCTTGTTTTAATCATACGGCCCAACCTTGTGTCTTAAAAAGATGATCTAATAAAGTCGAGTTATACATGAAGGTAAATCCTTTAATTTTTTTAAAGAGAGAAAGATATCTCGAAAGTTATCTGCAGAAGAAAAGGCCAGTCTCAAAAGATCTGCCAAATGAATTACGCTGTACTAGGCAACGTCCCTAAAGTTTGCCGAGAGTAAAAAAGGGATAAATTGAGGAGTATGTTGCAGATCCATACCGTCGAATAAATTTTTATTCTGATTTCGCCAGCAGATAGGACACCGCTGACTATAAAGGATTGTAATCTACAGTCACCCAAGCGAGATAATCAATGTACGAAAGTAAAAACATACTCATTCCGGCCCGTCCAGGAGCAGAAGAAACAACCCTACATATTAAAATTGTTACCGAAAAGGCAGACTACCTAACAACAAGACCTTACATCTTTATACTTCCTGGTGGACCTGGCGCTAATCATTCGCATTATAAAGACTACGAATGCTTGCAAGATTCCGCCAATATTGTATTTTATGATCCACGAGGATGTGGTTTGAGTGCCAAAGGCACGCCCGACTCCTACACAATGGATAATTATATTCAAGATCTGGATATCATCCGTCAACAATTGGGACTGCAAGAAATACAATTATTAGGTAAGTCTTATGGCGCTATGTGTGCTTTAGGCTATGCCATACGTTTTCCTAAAAATGTGACTCGCATGGTGCTTGCAGCAGGCTCTCCTAGCTTCAGAAATTTGGATTCAGCAAAGGCTCATCTTGAAGTACATGCGAATGCAGAACAAAAAGCTGCTTACGAAACCGTGTTTAATGGGACTATTAAAAACCAAGCTGAAATGGATCACTATTTTGCAGTCATGGCGCCCTACTATTCCTATAAAAAGAGAAATAATATTCCTACCGCAAGACCCCTAGCTGAGTATCCCTTTTCTTTTGAACCACTCAATACAGGATTTAAAAGTTTCTTACGTCATTTTGACTATGAACCGCTCTTATCCAGCATTCAATGTAAAACCCTGGTTCTGGTAGGTGATGAAGATTGGATTACCTCTAAATTGCATTCCATTAAAATTGCAGACAATATTCCGGATGCAAAATTAATCATTTTTGAGCATTCCGACCATTCGATGGAAGACGATGTGCCAGAACTTTTTTTTGGTGAAATACGCAGGTTTATTGAATGAAACAGCGCAAGGAGTCACGAAGCAACACCGCAGATTTCGATAAATAAATCTTGCCAATCTGCTTAACAAGCACCGCTTAACTCAATCCCTTTAATTGAAGCACATCACCTTTTACAATACTATCCAAATGCTGTGTAATTTTCTCAACGGGCCAATTCCACCAAGCCAGTTGCAACAAAAAATGAATCGTCTCATCATCAAACCGTTTTCGAATCTGCTGTGCTGGATTACCACCCACAATAGAATACGGCTCAACATGTTTAGTCACTAATGCGTTCGTACCAATAATTGCACCATCCCCTATATGCACCCCTTGCATTATTGTCGCCGAATTTCCAATCCAAACATCATTGCCTATCACTATATCCCCTTTGCTCACTACATCTAGTGGTGCATTCTGCCATGAGTGTCCAAAGACTTTAAATGGGTAGGTTGAAATACCCTTCATCGGATGATTTGCGCCATTAGTAATAAAGCGAACACCCGTTGCAATCTGACAAAATTTACCAATAATGAGTTTGTCTTCCGAAAAATCAAACAAATACAAAACATTTTTTTCAAAATTATGCACATCCTCCGGATCATCATAATAGGTATAATCACCCACTAAAATTTGAGGTTTAGTAATCATGTTTTTTAGAAAACAGGTTCTCGTCACACCACTAATTGGATATAACGTATTGGGATCTGGATGCATATATTTTACTCTCTTATCATTACACTACCTTTTGGGTAATTATTTAAAAACGCTTATTTTACCCAGTAAAGCGCGACTTGCCCAGCCGAGCTAACCATTTAAACAGTAAATCTATAACTTGGTGGCACCATCACCCACAGTTAATCGACCATGTTTTCTCCCACCTGAGATATTGTAATCTCAGAATAATACTGACAAAATATGGCAGTATTATTCTTGAGAGGTTTTCATCTTGTCTAGAACCCAACGTCTTTTCGATCTGCTCCAAATATTACGCCAACATCGCAATGCAGTCAGTGGGAAACAATTGGCTACAGAACTCGGTGTAAGTCTGCGAACTCTTTATCGCGACATTGTGATTTTACAAGGACAGGGAGCCTGTATTGAAGGAGAGCCAGGGCTTGGCTACCTATTACGCCCAGGCTTTATGCTCCCTCCATTGATGTTTTCTGAAGAAGAAATTGAGGCTTTGGTTCTCGGTTCTCGCTGGGTGGCGCGTCGCGGGGATGGTAAATTAAAAATTGCTGCAACCCATGCATTAGCTAAAATTTCTGCGGTACTTCCCAGTGATCTGCGACATCAACTTGAGTCATCCGGTCTGCTCGTTGGTCCAGCGCGCACTGCGACGGCTATCAATGATGTGGATGAAGCCCTAATTCGGGCAGCGATTCGCAAAGAATACAAGCTTCAATTGATTTACACCGATTTGAATGCCCAGGAATCGCAACGAATCATCTGGCCTCTTGCTCTTGGTTTTTTTGAGCATGCACGGGTTATCGTTGCTTGGTGTGAACTACGACAAGATTTTCGGCATTTTCGAACGGATAGGATCGTCAAAGTAATCGGCGTAGAAACCCATTATCCCCGACGGCGTCAAAACCTCTTAAAAAAATGGCGCGAACTGCATAATATTCCAGATCAGTAACACTACTGACAGAAACTGACACCCCCCTGCGCTACACTCCTTTCTTGATAGCAATCATGATAAGGAGAATACCGTGCTTCAACCCAATGCTTTTATCCTGTACGTGGATAATCTTGTCAGCAGTACTCAATTTTATGAGGATTTACTTGGCATCCAAGCAGAGAACATGTCACCAACATTCAGTCAGTTTTCTTTAACGCCAACCATGGGATTAGGGTTAAAATCCAAACAGTCTGTCCAGCCGCCTGTTGAACAAACCGGAGCTGGTGAATTGGCATTTGTAGTCGACCAGAACCACCAAGTTGATGAGCTATTCCAAGCATGGCAAAAAAAGGATATCGCCATGGCACAGATGCCCACTAGCATGTCTTTTGGTTATAGTTTTACAGCCTTTGATCCCGATGGAAATCGACTACGAGTTGTTTCCTTAAACGTACCACCAATAGGAGTTACTATGCTAAGCACGATACAACCCACATTGAAATCCATTTCTAGTTTTGAAATAGGCGGCTTCCAAGTCAGAACGATCAATAGCCATGAGTTCAACCCAGACACAGCGAAATTACCCGCACTCTGGGGAAAGTTTTCCAATAGTCATTTGGCGAAAAAATCCCCTTGCTTTGGCGTTTATAGCAATTATGAATCCGATGCAAATGGCCAGTACAATGTTACCGTCGGTGTTTTAGATGAGTCTTCTAATCCGGACTTAAATATCATTACGATCCAAGCAGGTAAGTATTTGGTTTTTACCAACCGAGGGCCTATGCCAACTGCCGTCGTTGAAACTTGGAAGCAGATTTGGCATTATTTTGCGGCAGAACCTGCTTATCAACGCAATTTCATCACTGACTTTGAAGCGTATACTGGTCCAGATGAGGTGGCTATTCATATCGGAGTTTATTGATGTTCATCATTAGAGAATGTTCAATAGAACTATTCAGCACGTTTCACCGAGCGTCAAGAATTGTGTTGAATAGATTCTATTCAACAAACCATGTCTTCTGCGCATAGCCACGGACATTAACAGCTTTCGCCTACGTCCCGCGGCTTGTCCACGGGACGTAGGCTGAGGCCTTAACTTAATGGCAGTGAGCGCCTAGGAGGGGATCCCTCTTTGGTTTGGTACTGTGCCAACTTAAGTTAGTGACACCAAGCACCTCATTTGATACAATATGGACTTAATTCAAACAAAAAAACGATCGGGATGGTTATGAAAATTAGATTATTAATGGGCGCTCTTCCGCCTCCAGAGCATGCGTTGATAGTTTGCGCAGGGACCGTAACCTGTCCAACTGTAGGGCATATGGGCCGTGGGTTTCTGATGTTCAAGCAGTATTTTGATGAAAATCACCATAGCGATACTAAGAATTCGAAAGGTTGGATACTAGATTTAAATCAAAAGTTGACACGGTATCAAAGTGGCGACAAGCTTCCTCTGTATTGTCGAATTGCCCAACAAGGTACTTATATTGGTGGCGTTGCAACGGTCGCTTCTTTACGAGAGGGCGGTCCTTATACGCCAACCCATAAAAAAATGGAACAAAGAGACCTAGAGGAGCAATATAAAGAAGCGGTTCGCCTGGCTATTCAAGATGCGATTCAATTGCGGAGACCTTTATATATTCAACCCCTTGGTATTGGTGCATATAAATGGAATCCAAATCTAGCAGCAATGTTGTTTGGGGAAGTCCTGGCTGAGTTTAAGACGACCGACATAGAGATAGCCGTACCCATTTTTGATCAAGCTGAAAACTCCAATGACCGTCAATTTGCTGCGCAATTACAAACATATATAGACCAAGGATTGGACCATAAACTACTAAGTAACGCTAGATTGACGGCATCTGCTGCCCCAACCATAGATCTAAATCGCCAGTTGTTGCTATTGAAGAGTTTGGCGCAATTATCAGGCATTCTATCTGCAGCACTCATTTTTTCGACTGCATTAGCCGTGCTTTCAGTAATAACGACCGCCCCACTAACAACAGCGATTTTAGGTGTCACTGGCCTTGGATTGGGGGTAGCGAGTTGTTTACTGTTTCGCAATGCAAAAATGATGCCGGATAGGACAGAAAACACTGAACTTCTGGCAGCAAATAGACTCTAGAAACAAGCGAAGGCGTAGTTTTGATCTGAGGGATCGACGTATATTGTCTATGCAAGCAAAACTTCTGTTACAGTGTTTGCAAGAGTATGCTTTATGCGTCAATAGGGAATAGTGATTATGTTCAACACAGCCAGTAAAAATTTTTGTAATCGGCTTCAGATCAAATTGCCTATCATCCAAGCGCCCATGGCAGGTCACCTTATATCCCCTACTTTCATCCGCGAGGTAGCCAAAGCTGGTGGCTTGGGCTCGCTACCGCTGGGATATTTATCCATCCCTCAAGCGCAAACGATGATTCAAAAAACTGCTGCAGAGACTGATTCCCCTTTTGCCGTGAATGTGTTCGCACCCTCTCATCACTCCGAGGGGCCTCTCAAACCCATGACAAAAATACTGGCACAGGTTAATCTCTTTCGTTCACAAATTGGATTAACTCCTTTGTCTTCCATACCAAACTGGACCGAACCCCATATTGAAGAGCTCATCGACATGATTCTTCAGATGAGAGTCCCTATTCTTAGTGTTACATTTGGAATATTGAGCGCCAACAGCATGCATCGTTTACAGAAACAAAATGTTTTTGTCATGGGAACCGCCACAACAACCGAGGAAGGCCGTGCACTTGAGGCAAGTGGATGTCATGCAATTATTGCTCAAGGCTATGAAGCGGGAGGGCATCGGGGTGGTGGTTTTCTAGCATCACACCCTGGAGGATTCATTGGCACCCTGGCACTCGTTCCACAAATGGTCGATGCCGTGAGTATTCCAGTCATTGCTGCAGGAGGCATTATGGATGGGCGGGGTATCGCTGCGACATTAGCATTAGGCGCCAGCGCCGTACAAATGGGGACCGCATTTTTAACTTGCACTGAAAGCACTGCATCCCCTATGCATCAACAAATGATTTTAGACAGTCCCGCAGAACGTACTTGTATCACATCCGTGTTTACTGGCAAACCAGTACGCAGTTTTGTAAATGAGTTTGTTACAACAACGGAGCAATTATTGTCTGCAGAAGATCTGCTGCCCTACCCAGTCCAGCATCATCTCACCCAAGAATTGCGCAGCGCAGCCAATCAATTGAGTCAGCCCAATTGCGCGGGACTCTGGAGCGGCCAAGGAACTGGACTCAGCCGCTCATTATCAGTCGAGGCATTGATGGCGCAATTGGAGCAAGAAACATTGGATACCTTGGCTGCGTTTTAGCAGTAGCTAGCGCGATGCTAAAAACATATATACAACTATATTGGAATTGAATCCTTCATTCCTTACGAGCAACCGCCATGACGAGGAGCTTGCAACGAAGGATCTTCTGAGTTGGGAACAGGCTCAATCTACGAGAACCTTCGCCCCAAAAGCCGCGCTCAGAACGACGTGCTGGGTACTTTGGGGTTTTCTCGACTTGATGCGCTCTTTTACCCGCATAGTCATCATGGCCGATTCAAACCGTCTCGCCGAAAGCACGCTGGTCTGGCAAACGCATCACAAAGGCAAATCAAAATTATTTGAGATGAGCGTTTTTCCTTTGCCCTTAGCAGCTCGTTTCTTGGCTGGGCTCGCATTTAGATGCTGAATAAAGTGCTCAATCGCCTGATTACAGGCATCCGGTTGCTCCAACATAATCCAATGCCCACAATGAGGCATTATTTGGATCTGCGCTTTGAGCATGGTCGATTTTATGAGATCTAACCACTCGCTGCCCGCTGCCGTCTTAAAAGAAGCTGATTGCAGTGTTCCATTTTTATAAAAAGAAGATTGCAGCACCAAAACGGGCACTGTCGTTAATTTTAAGCATTTTTCCAACGTGTAATAATCATACGTTTTTACAGCTAAATACAACGCCTCTCCCATTGCGGGATCAAGATCCAAGGCATTTTGCAACATCGTCTCACGTAATGCGGGAATACTCAGACCAAATTTACTGGAAAAAAATTGTGTCAGCCAAGTGGCATACCCCTTCTGGCGTAAATCCACCAACCATTGTTTCATATCGGGATGAGATATGGTTTGATATCCGCAGTCTAGTAATACCAGGCCAGCAACCTCTTGCGCCAATAAATAATTCAGCTCTAAAGCAATGCGGACCGATGCGCTGTGGGCAACCATCACCAATTGCTTATTTAGATTTAATTCAGTTAAAAATTGTTTAAGATCTGCAGCCAAATTTACAACATCCCATTGCTGCTTGGGTTTAGCGGAAGACTCGCCATGTCCGGGTAAATCCAACGATAATATCTGGTACTGTGATTTAAAATATTGTATTTGATGTGTCCAATTACTTTGATCACATAACATGCCATGAATAAAAACCAAACATACAGGACTTGACGCTTTTCCAGTGACACTATGATGAATAGGTTGCATGCAACACATCTCAGCAATAGACATATGTCATACTAGCATAAATAATGCCGCAAGCGATTAAAAACAAAAAATCCGTTCTTTGAAAAGATCCCGATATGATGATATAACTTTGAGTCTTAAGGAGATTTTCTAATGATGTCATTCTGGATAAAATTCAAAAAATTCTATAAATCCTCTGCAGAAAATAGACTAGGTATTTATAATCTGCTCGCCTTTTTCATCGTTCCTACCATCGGTATGGCGATATTATACCTTTTGGTGCGCATTTTCTGGATAAAATAACTGTGTCGCGCAAACTGATAATTCATGTTCTATCAGCAAACGTCCACTGAATAATACCAGGCGTATAATTCCGCATACTACCATCCGAGAACTCAAAGCTGGTATTCATATTATACTCAGAAATTACCATACCATTTACAATCGCAGTACTTCGTCTACATTTATCCTTTTGTGATATAAACGTCACCATTTTGCCATCTCCACACTCATATTGCATGTACAGATGAATGGGATCACCATAAAAATCGGTGGATTGAGAATCATTTTCTGACAATACAAACCAAGAACTAGTTTCTCCTGAAGGAATAGTTTCGGGTGCAGCAGATTGAGGTACCTTAACTCCAGAAATCAGTAGAGAGTTCCTTAAATAACAAGAGGATTGACTGTTATTGATGATCTGAATTTTGAGATTCGTACACTGATCTTGTACTATCCAAGCATAAGAGAGCGTAGACTGAAGCATCCCTATAAATAACAACCAGTTTATTTTAAACATTAGCTATCCTAAAACTCATCTGTGGAAAGTATATTATTACCACACTGATTGCGTACAGAACTTCAGATGATCTATTTTAATACAAAAACAATGCCATTGAAATAAAAAAACCACTTTTTATTTTACGTAGTTGTAACCATAAGGAAAATATAAGATGACCATTAGTTATGATGAATTTTCAAAAGTAGATTTGCGCTCAGGAACAATTATCAAAGTGGAACCCTTTCCACGAGCGAAGAAACTGGCTTATAAAATTTGGGCGGATTTTGGACAGGAAATTGGCATTCTCCAAACTTCTGCACAAGTCACGGTTCATTACACACCAGAATCATTATTGGGACGCTCTATTGTAGGATGTGTGAATCTAGGTGAAAAGAATATTGCCGGATTTGTTTCACAATTTCTATTAGTGGGATTTTCAGATGCCGAGCAAGCAATTTGTTTGATTACGGTTGAGCCGAAAGTACCTAATGGTCAGAAATTGCATTGACTGCAACTGTGTCATCCCCGCACAAGCGGGGCTCCATGTACAATGCCAATTTGAGAATAGATTCCCGCCTACGCGGGAATGACAATCCCATTAATCCAGAGTATTGCGATACCGCTTAAATCCAATCGTCATGACGACCACCATGAAAACGATGATAGGAATCACTTCACGCCAAACATCAGCAAAACCAGACCCCTTCAACAATATACCTCGTACAATGACCAAAAAATGCGTCAATGGTAATATATTGCCTAAATACTGGGCCCAAATAGGCATACCGCGAAACGGGAACATAAACCCCGATAATAAGATTGAAGGTAAAAAGAAAAACATTGCCGATTGCACCGCTTGTAATTGATTACTGGCTATTGTAGAAAATGTCAAACCTACGGATAAATTAGCAGCAATATAGGGTAAACATAAGATTAATAACAATACAATACTGCCATGCATAGGGACCCCAAATACAAATTTAGCCATGCATAAAATCAATATCACCTGAGTGTACCCGACTATCAAGTAGGGAAAAATTTTGCCAAACATCACTTCCAATGGTTTCAGCGGTGTAGCCAATAAATTTTCCATTGTCCCTCGTTCATATTCGCGGGTAATGGCTAAAGCAGTAATGATCACCAACGTCATGGTTAACACAACCCCCAACAATCCTGGAACAATATTGTATGCGGTGATCGCCAGTGGATTGTATTTAGCATGAACCAAAGGCAGATAGGGCGGCAACTCACCCCTAGCATAATGCAAAGGACCCGCTAATTCATCGCGTAAAACAATGGCGGCCAAATCAGTAAATACCGACACGGCCCGCGAAGTGGCCGCCGGATCACTCGCATCTGCTTCTAATAACACTTTAGGGTGATGAGCTCGGATCAGATCTTTATCAAATCCAGTTGGAAAATTAACTATAAATTGAACTTTACCCGTTTGCATCAAATGCGCAGCTTCCGCTTCACTCACGGGAGGAGATACAAATTGAAAATAAGTCGAGTTTTCCATACCTACCAAAATTCGACGCGAAAATTGACTATGCGCGTCGCCCACAACAGCGGCCGGTAAATGGCGTGGATTCAAATTGATTGCAAATCCAAACAAAGTTAATTGAATCAAAGGAATCCCAATCATCATTCCCAAAGTAGTTTTGTCCCGTCGCATCTGAATAAACTCTTTGCATATCATCGCCCAAAGACGTGCCAAAGCACCCGATAGCATATATTGAGTAAACGGTAATTGTTTAAACTGTGCGCGTAACTGAGATTGACTAGGAAACCGACGCATCACTCACCTTACCCGTAATGGTCGTATCTTGCACCAAACTAATAAACGCATCCTCCAACGTAGGGGTAATCTCGGTACACTGAATTGCGAAATCAGCTTGAATGCGCCGCAAGCCTTGTTCAATTAATGGTGTATCGAAACCGCTCACATGAATTTCACGACCAAATAAGGCCGCCTGTGTCACACCAGATAATGCTTTCACCTTCTGCAATAAGCCAGTGGTCACCTCTCCGGAAATATTCCAAGTTTTCAGATGCGTCGCCGCGATCACCTCATCCACTGTGCCAGTAATTAGTAGCTCACCATACGCTAAATATGCCAGACGCGTACAACGCTCCGCCTCATCCATATAATGGGTCGACATGAGAGTCGTAATCCCTTTTTCACTTAAAGCATGAATTCTGTCCCAGAAATCACGGCGCGCAATCGGATCAATGCCAGCCGTGGGTTCATCCAACAACAACATGTCTGGTTCATGGAGCAAACAAGCCGCCAAAGCAACCCGTTGCTTCCACCCTCCTGATAATTGCCCGGTTAAATGGGAACCGTACTGTAATAAATCATGTTCTTCCATAATATTTTGTACTCGCTCAGCACACCGATCTAAACCATATACGCGAGCAAAAAAATTTAAATTTTCGGTAACCGTCAAATCCCCATAAAAGCTATAATGTTGGGTCATGTAACCCACGCGCTGTTTAATATTACGTGACTCTTTTAAAATATCGAAGCCCAAGCATGTGCCAGAACCACTATCAGGGGTTAGTAATCCACATAACATGCGAATCGATGTCGTTTTTCCACTCCCGTTGGGGCCTAAAAAACCAAACACTTCTCCTCTTTTCACAGCCAAATCGAGATCTTTCACCACAACTTGCTCGTGAAACGATTTACGTAAATGCGACACATCGATAATTAAATCTTCAGGCATGAGCATACTCAACATTTACCGTAACAGGCTCTCCGGAAAACACCTCATTTTTATCCAATATTTTTGCTTTAATACGAAACACTAATTTATCAAAATTATCATTACTATAAACCAGAGGAGGCATGTATTCGGCTTTAGGTGAAACATACACAATCACCGCATGAAATTCTTCGGATCCTTTCAAATAGGTATACGTAATTTTCTTACCCATACTGAGATCGTGCAAATCTCGTAACGGAACAAAAAATTCAATATAAATATCCTGACGTGCTAATAGTGAAGCCACTGGCGCAGCCGCAGCAACATACTCACCTTCTCGATAAAAAGTATCAAAAACAAATCCATCCATGGGCGCAAAAATCTTTTTCTGTGCCACTGACCATCGAGCTAATTCTATTGCCGCTGCAAGTGATTTATTGGACTCTACCTGAGCCTCAATTTGATTAGTTCTAGCGCCAAGCATTGCTAAGGCCAAATTTGCCTCCAATTGCATTTTAAGCGCTAATCGCTCTTTGAGATTTTCTTGCGATGCATCAAAAGTATCGGGAGCGATGACTTTTTTATGAAACAAAGTTTGATTGCGTTTGAGACGGAGGGTAGCGAGCGATATTTCAGCATCTACTTGGTCAATTTGAGCTTTGATTGCATCCACTTCAGGAGGACGCCGTGACTTGGTTAAATCCTCCAACGTTTGCTCGCCTTGAGCAAGCGCTGCTTTCGCTTGATCTAACTTAAAAGTTTCGGGATCCGGATCAATTTCAAATAATAATTGATTCTTTTTTACGTATTCTCCACGATGGACATAACGATGCTTTAATATTCCAGCAAAAGGCTGGGAAAGATACAACGTATCACTTTCGATATAACCTTGATAATGATGCTCTGACCGATGACAACCCATGGCCAGACTCATAAAAATCAAAACAAACCACAACTTGTAGCTCATGAAGAACCCAGTATGTATGGTATCAGATTGACATCAGTATATCAGGACTTAGCAGAAACGACGAGCATCCCTTTTACGGCCAAAAATTCAGATTGTGGGCGTGAACAGTATAATTTATACACAATACTGCTCATATGGTCTATAATTAATTCAATGCTAGTAACACAAAAACAGGATAGGTAAAACATTAAATGTTGTTTTATAAACACTTCCAACTAAATTAGACCGCTTTTATAAAGGATATGGAGACAACAATGCGCAGCAAAATACCGCAACAAGGAAACAATAATTTCACTGAAGTTGACGGGGACCGTGTTTTAAAAAAGCCAAGTACTCTTGGCGCTAGTATGTTAGAAGCTACTTATGAGCAACAAGTTAAACAATGGAATAAATATTATGAAGGTACAATCTATGCAACAGCTTGTATTACTGACGATGGAAGATTGTCTACCCCATACATTGATGGGTCCTATCCTACCGACAAACAACGACTTGCCATTTGTGAGGAAATGATGCAAAAAGGGTTTATTATGGTTGATTGTAGAGATAAAAGAAATTTTCTCGTTAATAAGGAAGGCATCGTATTTCCGGTGGATTTTGGTCAAGTTCATACACAAGAAAATCGGTTCTATAATACGCATTCTAAGGTGGTTCAAAGGGAGATAGATTCCATCAAGGCTAAACTTCAAAAGCCTCAACAGCGTAGCACCACGATATTCTCTTCTTTAAAAAAACCTCCACATGAGAATCTTTTTCAAGATGTAGAGGTTTATATTTTAGAGTTGGAAAAATACAAAGAGAAACTTGAAAAATTGCCTGAAGATAAGATAAATATAGATAAAATTAACGGAATTACTTTGTTTGTTGTTGATACTAGGGACCGCATTAATCAATATAACCAAGGAAACAAGAATGCATTTGATGGTTATATCGAAGCAAATGAAAAGCATCTGGAAGTACTTGCAACAAATAGAGCAACTAGGCCGATGTTGTACTCAATTATCCTAACCTTAATGGTTGTTCCGGCTATTGTTGGATTCATTCAATTGGCAATCACCAAAGGCAATTCATATTTGTTTTTGACTGGTGTAAAAGAATCGGAAAAGCGGGCCAAAGGTGTTCAAACTAAGCTAATTGAAACAAAAGAAAGTCTATCTAAAGAAAAAAAGGGTTCGTCTGAAGAAACTGCAAAACCAGCCTACAAAGGTACATTTTAATATGTGAAAATAAAGATTAGTTACGGGTTAAGGCGTTTGAGGAGTTATAAACTGGGCCAGTACAGCCCAATTTATAGCATAATAAAGTCCTGGCAATGACCTACTTTCACATGGGGAAACCCCACACTATCATCGGCGCTCAACCGTTTCACTTCTGAGTTCGGGATGGGATCAGGTGGGTCCAGTCGGCTATGGTCGCCAGGAAAACCGTTTTAAAAGAATATCCGAGTATTAACTATTGCTTCGCTCTACAACCTCTTTTGCCCTAAAGCAAATTATCCGGTCTAGGCCAAGTTTCCCGCTCCCTTTCGGTCACAGCTCGGTATTCTCTTTTTAGATAAGAATTGAGTTCACAAAATAATTCAGGTTATATGGTCAAGCCATTTGGCCAATTAGTACAAGTTAGCTTCACACATCTCTGCGCTTCCACACCTTGCCTATCAACGTCGTAGTCTTCAACGGGCCTATTGGGAAAACTCATCTCGAGGGAGGCTTCCCGCTTAGATGCTTTCAGCGGTTATCCCGTCCGAACTTAGCTACCCGGCGATGCAACTGGCGTTACAACCGGTACACCAGAGGTTCGTCCACTTCGGTCCTCTCGTACTAGAAGCAGCTCCTCTCAATTTTCCTACGCCCACGGCAGATAGGGACCGAACTGTCTCACGACGTTCTAAACCCAGCTCGCGTACCACTTTAAATGGCGAACAGCCATACCCTTGGGACCTGCTGCAGCCCCAGGATGTGATGAGCCGACATCGAGGTGCCAAACACCGCCGTCGATATGAACTCTTGGGCGGTATCAGCCTGTTATCCCCGGAGTACCTTTTATCCGTTGAGCGATGGCCCTTCCATTCAGAACCACC
>JACCDN010101070.1_pt1 | contig 16543 bp, 17 predicted proteins | sample 7441691 | NCBI WGS metagenome assembly JACCDN01 (sample SAMN15323439, study PRJNA562643) | freshwater metagenome | isolation source: river surface water | place: USA:Blue River Watershed | collected 2017-08-16
CTTTGCCTGCCCAGCCGGGCTTGCCTGCCCTCAAAGGCCGGGGCAGTGTGCGGATCGTGCCGCACCGCTACGAGGTCTGGCAGCGCGAAACAGCCGACGACGGCTGGGGCACTCACGAGGACGAGGGCCACGAAGAGGACGCGCCGCGCATCGCCACGCAAGTGCAAGAGGTCTTGTGCAAAAGCGCCATCAACCGCAATGACTCGCCGGACCTCGGCTTCATGCATTCGGTCAACCCGTATCGGGGATGCGAGCACGGTTGCAGCTATTGCTACGCCAGACCCGGACACAGCTACCTCAACCTCTCGCCAGGCCTGGATTTCGAAACCCGCCTGATCGCCAAAACCAACGTGGCCGAGGTCTTGCGCCGCGAGCTGCTTGCGCCGTCGTATGTGCCGGGCAAGCTGGTGCTGGGCGGCGTGACCGACGTCTATCAGCCCATCGACAAGCACTACGGCCTCACCCGTCAATTGCTCACCGTGCTGCATGAACTCAAGCACCCCGTGGGGCTGGTCACCAAAGGCGCACTCATCGAGCGTGACCTGGACCTGCTGGCCCAGATGAGCCAATGGCAGGGCGTGGCGGTCTACATCACCCTCACCACGCTGGATGCCGAGTTGGCGCGGCGGCTTGAACCGCGCGCGGCCTCCCCGGCCAAGCGCCTGCAACTGATCCGCCGCCTGAGCGAGGCGGGCGTGCGCGTGGGCGTGAGCGTGTCGCCACAGATCCCCTTCATCAATGTGGACCTGGAGCAATGCCTGGCCGCTGCGCGCGAGGCGGGGGCGCGCAATGCCTTCTACACGGTGTTGCGCTTGCCCCTGGAACTTGAAACCGTGTTTCAGGATTGGCTGCTCACCCACTACCCCGAACGCGCCGAGCGCGTCATGAACCGGGTGCGCGATCTGCACGGGGGGCGCAACTACCGCAGCGAATTTGGTTTGCGGCACACCGGCCAGGGCGTGTGGTCCCAACTCCTGGCCCAGCGTTTTGCCAAGGCCTGTGCCCGCCTGGGCTTGTCGCGCGAGAGCACGCCGCTCAACACCGACTTGTTTGTCGGGCGCGCACAAGCGGTTGCCCCGGCCACAGCCCAACAAGCCCACCTGGACTTTTAAACTCCGCCCATGCACCTCCTCGATGCCACCGCCACCCAAGCGGCCTTGCCCTACGACTTGCTCGCGTCCTCCATTGCCCAGATGCTGCGTCAGGGCACGGTCCAGGTCCCCACCCGCCTGGTGCCCGAGGTGTCGCCTGGCGCACATTTGTTTGTCATGCCCGCCAGCGACGGCGAGCTGGCCATCACCAAGCTCATCAGCCTGGTGCGTGCCAACGCCCAGCGTGGCCTGCCCACCATTCAGGGGCAGGTGGTGGTGTTTGACGCCCGCGACGGCCGCTGCCTCATGAGCCTGGACGGCCCCAGCGTCACCGCGCGGCGCACCGCCGCAGTGAGCCTGCTGGCCGCGCAGACCTTGAGCCCCCGGCGAGACGGCGATGTGCTCATCGTGGGTGCAGGCGTGCAAGGTCGGGCGCACCTCGAAGCCTTTGCCCAAGGCCTGGGCTTGCGCCGCTTCTGGATCGCCTCACGCACCCGCCACAGCGCGCAAGCACTGGCAGATCACGCACGCCAACTCGGCCTGTGGGCGCAGGGGGTGGACGACCCGCATGAAGCACTGCCCTTGTGCGACTGGGTGTTGACCTGCACGCCGGCCACCTCGGTGAGCCTGCACCAAGCACCCAAGCCCGGCGCGTTTGTGAGTGCCGTGGGCGCCTACACGCCCAGGATGGCCGAATGGTCCATCCCGGTGTGCCAGGCCTTGGCGCAATCCGAGGCGGTGCGCATCGTGGTCGACAGCCGCGATGCCGATCACGAGGCGGGCGACTTTCTCCAGGCTGGCTTGGCGCTGGCCAACTACCCCACCCTGGCCGAGGTGCTGGTCGCCCAGCAACCGGCCACCGATCAGACCGTGTTTTTTCACAACTGTGGCTGGGCTGGATGGGACCTGGCCGCGGCGCGGTGTGCCGTTGAACGCCTCGCCCTCAAGGCCTGATCACCGCAACAGCGCCAGCGGCACAATGCCAGGCATTGCAAGGAGCCCATCATCGACACGCGCAAACGAAGCCTCATTGCCAGCCTCACCGGCGTTGCCACGCTGCTGGGTCTGAACACCACACAGGCCCAGGCCGCCAGCAAGCCCCAAGCCAGCGGCGATGCCCCGCCCCATCGCGTGGTCTACCAGGTCAACCACGCCGAGGCCGATTACCTGGAGCACATCCTCAATTCGGTGAGCGCCATGCTCACCAAGTACGTGGACGATGTGGCCATCGCCATCGTGGCCTTCGGGCCTGGCATCCACCTGCTGGGCACGCAACCCACACGCCCCATTTCGGCCGAACACCGCCAGCGCATCCGCGGCATGGCGCAGAACTACGGGGTGGAGCTGATCGCCTGTGGCAACACCATGAAGGGCCTGCACTGGGATCGCGACCGCATCATCCCCGAAGCGCGCATCGAAGAGGTGGGCGCAGCCGCCTTGATGGCGTTCCAGGAAAAGGGTTACGCCTACATCGCGTGGTGAAGCGCGGGCGCACTCAAGCCACGATGCCCTGATCGCGCAACTGCTGGATCTGCCCTGCGGTGAGCCCCATGCCCTGGAGCACGGCATCGGTGTCCTGCCCCACGCTGGGCGCGTTGCGCCACTGCCCGCCTGGCGTGCGCGAGAGTTTGGGCACCACGCCAGGCACCAGCAAGTCCTCGCCATCGTCCATGCGCATGGACTGCACCATGCCACGGGCCAGGTAGTGCGGGTCGCTGGCGATGTCGGCCACGGTGTAGATGCGCCCGGCGGGCACCGCCGCCTTGGCAAGTTCGGCCAGCACATGGTCAATCGGATGTTGACGGGTCCACTGGGCAATCGCCGCATCGATTTCGGCCACGCGGCGCACCCGCCCGGTGTTGTCGGCGAGGTCCGCATCCAGGCCCAGGTCGTCGCGCCCCATGGTGTGCATGAGCCGCTTGAAGATGGAGTCGCCATTGCCCGCGATCAGCACATAACCGCCATCCTGGCAGGGGTAGGCGTTGGACGGGGCAATGCCGGGCAAGGCGCTGCCTGCGGGTCCGCGCACCTCGCCAAAGGCACTGAACTCGGGCAAGAGGCTTTCCATGCAATTGAAGACGGCTTCGTACAAAGCCACATCGATCACCTGGCCCTGGCCAGAGCGGTGCCGCTCTTGCAACGCCAGCAAAATACCAATCACACCATGCAAGGCGGCCAGGGTATCGCCCAGGCTCACGCCCACGCGCACGGGCACGCGGCCAGGCTCGGCGGTGAGGTGGCGAATGCCGCCCATGGCCTCGCCCACCACGCCAAAGCCAGGGCGGTCGCGGTACGGCCCAGTCTGCCCATAACCGCTCACGCGCAAGACGACAAGGCGCGGGTTGGCCTCGAGCAGCGACTCGGGCGACAGCCCCCAGGCTTCCAGGGTGCCGGGGCGGAAGTTTTCGATGAGCACATCGGCCTCGGCGGCGAGGCGACGCACGATGTCTTGCGCAGGCGCTTGCTTGAGGTCCAGCGCCACCGACTGCTTGTTGCGCGACTGCACTTGCCACCACACCGAGGTGCCGTTCTTGAGCAGCCGCCATTTGCGCAGCGGGTCGCCGCTGCCCGTGGGTTCGATCTTGATCACCTCGGCGCCAAAGTCGGCCAGGGTTTTGGCCGCAAAGGGACCCGCGATGAGTTGGCCCATTTCGATGACCTTGAGACCGGCCAGGGGGGCTTGCGAACGGGGGGTGGTGTGAAGTGCCGATGTCATGGGGCGCATGGTAAAGCCTGGGCGGGTCATGCAGGTGATAGCCCCAGCGCTCACTTGCGGATGAAATCAGCCCATCCCCATCGACGGAGCCTTTCCATGAGCATGAACATCGACGGCGCCTGCCACTGCGGCCAGGTGCGCTTCACCGCCTTGATCGACCCCGAGCGCGTCATGGCCTGTCACTGCACCGATTGCCAGACCCTGTCGGGGGCGCCATTTCGTGCGGTGGTGGCCACGCGCGTGGAGCACTTCCAGCTGCAAGGCACGGTCAAGCAATACATCAAGGTCGCGCAAAGTGGCAACCGCCGCGCGCAAGTGTTTTGCCCCGAATGCGCCACACCCCTCTATGCCACAGCGCCCGAGAACGCCACCAGCGTGATCATTCGCCTGGGCTGCGTGCGCCAGCGTGAACAACTCGCGCCCAAGGTGCAAATCTGGCAGCACTCGCAACAGCCCTGGCTCAAGGACTTTGCCTCGGTCAAGGGCACGCCCGATCAGTCGGGCTTTTTGCCCGCGCTGTGAGGCTGGCCTTCAGAGCAAGGCCAGGCGGGTTTGCTCGGCCACACGGCGTGCCGCTTGGGCAAAGTCAGCCCCAGACGAGGCATACAAAATCGCGCGCGATGAATTCACCACAATGGGACCGTTGGGTCGCCAGCCGGCCTTGACCGTGGCCTTGGCGTCGCCCCCTTGCGCGCCCACACCAGGGATGAGCAGGGGCAAGGTGGGTGCAATCTCGCGCACCCGCTCGATTTCGGCCGGATAGGTTGCCCCCACCACCAGGCCCAGCTGGCCATTGAGGTTCCACGGGCCTTGCGCGAGGCGCGCCACGTGCTCATACAGGCGCGGCTCACCCGGCACCGAGGCCAGGGTCTGGTTTTGCAAATCGTCCCCGCCCGGATTGGAGGTGCGGCACAGCAAGAACGCGCCCTTGCCCGGATGACGCAAATAGGGCTCCACCGAATCAAAGCCCATGAAGGGCGAGAGCGTCACCGCATCGGCCTGGTAGCGCTCAAAGGCTTCCTTGGCGTATTGCTCGGCGGTGCTGCCGATGTCGCCGCGCTTGGCATCGAGGATGACGGGCACCTGCGGGTGGCGCGTGCGCAAGTGGTGCATGAGGGCTTCGAGCTGGTCCTCGGCGCGGTGGGCGGCAAAGTAGGCGATTTGCGGCTTGAAGGACAAGACCAGATCGGCCGTGGCATCGGCAATGGCCGCGCAAAACTCAAAGATGCGACGCGCGTCGTTTTGCCACTCGCCGGGGAAGCGGCTGGGCTCGGGGTCCAGCCCCACGCACAGCCGGGACTGGTGGGCCGCCTCGGCGGCACGCAAGTGTTCGATGAAGGTCATGGTGGGGCATTGTAGGCAGGGGCTTGAAGCGCGATAGCATGCGCCCATGCCCACCCTGTCCCGCCAACAGTTGCTATTGCTGGTCTGCATCACCGTGGTGTGGGGCTTCAATTGGCCCATGCTCAAGATCGGGGTGACCAACTATCCCGCGCTGTCGTTTCGCATCATCAGCATGTGGATTGCCATCCCGTTTTTGGCGCTGGTGATCTGGCGCTGGCGCATGCCCTTTGTCATCCCGCGACGGCATTGGTCAGAGTTGCTGCAACTGATGGTGAGCAACTACCTGGTGTGGTATTCGCTGGTCATCCTGGCATTGCCCTACCTCAACAGTGGGCGAACGGCCATCCTGGGCTACACCATGCCCATCTTCTCGGCGGTGTTGGGCTATGTGATCTACCGCGACCCGCTCAAACCCCGCGCCATCCTGGGTGTGGTGTGCGCCTCGGTGGCGGTGTTGCTGCTGCTGTGGCACGAACTCACGTCGCTGGCGGGCTCACCCTGGGCATTGGCCACGGTGCTGGCCTCGGCCGCCACCTGGGGCTATGGCACGCAACGCATGCGGCGCACCGTGCTCACCGTGCCCACAGTGACCGCCGCATTCTGGATGCTCACCTTGTCCACGCCCCTCATGACGCTGCTGGCCTGGTTCCTGGAGTCGTCGCGCTGGCACTGGCCGTCGGACATCACTTGGGGCGTGATCCTCTACAACACCTTTGGCGTCTTTGTGTTTGCCCAAACGGGCTGGCTGGTGCTGGCCAGAGGCCTGCCACCGGTGGCCTCCACACTGAGCGTGATGTTCATCCCCATCCTGGGGGTGTTCAGCAGCTCGTACTTTCTGGGCGAGGTCTTGCACGCCCAAGACTACGGCGCGGTGGCGCTCATCGTGGTGGCCATTGCGCTGGTGCTGTGGCCTACCCCCGCACCCAAGGCTCCATCCCAAGCAGCTCGCTGAGCGTGGCCCGCCTGGCCGGTGGTGTAAATTGCCGCCATGAACTTTGCTCAACGACTCCAACAACTCCCCTCCGTCTCTCACCTGGCCGCGCTCGAACTGCTTGACGCGCAAGGCCATGTGGTGGCCACCATCGAACACAAGCCCGGCCAGATTGGCTCGCTCACGGTGTATGCCGCACTGGCGGCCGAACATGGCGGCGCCATCACGCCAGCGGCGGCGCGCCTGGGTCTGACGTGGTATGCCGAGCACACGGCCGATGCGCACGCGCATCCGGGCAAACACCCCAACATCGACCGCCTGGTCGCCTGGGCTCAAGGCAGCGCGTCTTACGCTGTGCGGTTGGTGCCGTCCCAGGCCTGAAGCGCCAGACACAGGTCAGCCCAGCTCTTGGCCTTTTCGGCGGGGTTGCGCAACAAATACGACGGGTGATAACTCACCACCACGGGGATGTCGCCGTGGCGGTGCACCGTGCCCCGCAATTTGCCCAAGGCCACGGTGTCGATGTCGGCCACGCTGCCCCTGAGCAGGGTCTGGGCGGCAAAGCGCCCCATGGCCAGTATGAATCGGGGACGCAACAGGCGGATCTGTGCATGCAGGTGGGCGCTGCAAGCCTCCACCTCGTCGGGCATGGGGTTGCGGTTGCCGGGCGGGCGGCACTTGACGACGTTGGTGATGTACAGGCTTGGCGCCTCGCTGTGGGTGCGCGTGCGCGAGAGCTGCATGGCTGCGAGCATCTGGTCGAGCAGCTTGCCCGCTGCGCCGACAAAGGGTTCGCCCTGCACGTCTTCCTGTTCACCAGGGCCTTCGCCCACCACCAGCCAGTCCAAGGCGCGCTCGGGATGGGGCTCGGTCTCGGTGCCCACGCCAAACACCGTGTTCGTTCGCTGCAAACACAGGCGGCAGGCACGGCATTCATCGACGCTGGCCTTGAGCTCGCTCCACCCCACACGGCTGAAGTCCACCACGGGGGCGACGGGCACAAAGTCGTCGACCTCGGCGCTGGGCACGGGCGATGACCTGGGCAGGCTCGCCGCTGGCCGGGCGATGGCGGGAGTCGATGCGGCACGCTGGGGCGAGGCCACGCTGTCCTTGTTGGCAATTTGCGATGCCTGACTGGCACCCGAGCCCGCACCCGCACCCGCACCCGCGCGTGCGCCCAGTGGCCTTGACGCAGACGCCGCGGGCGCCATGTCGCGCACCGTCAATGCAATGCCTTCATCTGGACGCTGAGCGGCGGCACCGCTGGCCTTGGCGGGCAGTTCAGGCCACCACAGGGGCACGCCCATTTCTTGCAGCATGGCGCGATGGCGGGGGCTGAGGTTCATCATGCCGGTTCGCCTTGCGTCGCCTGGAGCTCGAGCTTCATGACCACGGCGTCTTCACGGCGGGTGGCATCCAGGGGGTAATAGTGTTTGCGCTGGCCTACGGTGGCAAAGCCCGCCTTGGCATACAAGGCCTGGGCGGCCTGATTGCTTTGACGCACCTCCAGCCACAAGGTTTGCAAATGCTCGGCCTTGCAGTGGTCGATGAGTTCGCCCAGCAGCCGCTCACCCAAGCCCCGGCGCTGATGGTCGGGAGCCACGGTGAGGTTGAGCAAATGCATTTCGCCAGGACCACGCATGGCCACATGGTAGCCCAGCGTTTCGCCCTGGAGGCACAGGCGCACACAACGGTAGCCCGAGGAAATCGAGTCCTGAAAATTGCCAGCCGTCCAGGGGTGTGAATACGCCAGCTGCTCGATGGCCATGATGTCGGGGATGGCCGCCTGCGCCCAGGTTTCAAACTGGGCCTCGCGGTACCTGACCCCCAAGCCCAAGCCTTGCGGCCAGCGCCAGGTCATGCCCGCCCCCCTGGGTGTTGCGCCTGACGCTCGGCGGTGGTTTGCGCCACTTTGTTGCGCACGTAGAAGGGGGCTGCGTCCTCGGGGGCAACGGCCAGGCCACGCTGCCACGCCGCGGGTGCCAAGGCCAGGAGCGCCTGGGCAGTGGGTCTGGCGGCATGCCAGGCATGCGGCCCCAGCACCTGTTGACGCAAGTCGCCTTCGGGGCTCACCCAGCTGCCTGCCACCACGGTGTCATCGCTGGCTTGCCAGCCGCTTGGCCAATGCACGGCCTGCGGGTCACTCACCGCCACCTCGAGCACGGCATGCCAGTGGTCTTCTTGCCATTGCAGGGCACCCCAATAGACCTGCGCCATGCGCGCATCCAGCGTCACCAGCACGCGCCGCACGGTGGGCAACTGGGTGCGCACCGACTGTGCCACCTGGCTCAGGCTGTCGATGGGCAACAAGGGCACGCCCGAACCCAAGGCCAGCCCCTGGGCGACGGCACATGCGGTGCGCAAGCCCGTGAACGCACCCGGACCTTGGCCAAAGGCAATGGCATCGAGGTCGTGCACCGCCAGCTCGAGCTCGCCCAGCACGGCCTCGATGGCGGGCAGCAGGGTGAACGAGGCTTGGGCACCGCCGGCCACCTCGCGCACGGCCTGGCGTGTGCCCGCACAGGCGGCCACGCTCAGGTGTTCGGTGCTGGTTTCGAGGGCAAGCAGCTTCATGGGCGGTCATTATCCGTGTCGCCACAAGTTGGAATAATGCGCCCATGCGTGCGCTCAACCGCTTTGTTGTTCTGGCCTTGCTCGGCGGGCTGGGCGCTGCGTCATGGGCAGCTTCATCCACAGCCTCGACGGCCAGTGCCAGCATGCCCGCGCCCGTGCAAGCCGCCTTGCGGCAGGCCCAGTTGCCCGCCGAGTCGCTCAGCGTGGTGGTCGCCCGCGTGCAAGACGCCCCCGACAAACCCCGCTGGCAGCACTTGGCCCAGCAGCCACGCAACCCGGCTTCGCTCATCAAGCTGGTGACCACGGTCTCAGCCCTGGATGTCATGGGGCCGCACTACACCTGGCGCACCCTGGTGGCCACCGATGGCAACTTGCAAGACGGGGTGCTGCGCGGCAACCTCTACCTCAAGGGCGAGGGCGATCCGGGTTGGGTGATGGAAAAGCTCTGGCAACTCCTGCGCCGCATCCGAGGCCTGGGGATTGAGCGCATCGAGGGCGATGTGGTGCTCGACCGCACCGCCTTTGATCTGCCCCCACATGACCCCGCCGCCTTCGATGGCGATGTGCTCAAGCCCTACAACGTTGGCCCCGATGCCTGGCTGGTCAATCACCATGCGGTGAGCCTGTTTTTTGTGCCCGACCCGGCGGCCAAGGTCGCGCGGGTTTTGGCCGAGCCGCCCATGGCCGGGGTGCACATCCCCACCCAATTGCCGCTGTCGGCTGGGCCTTGCGAAGACCATCGCGCCAAAGTCGAGCTGGACGTCAGTCAACCCCAGGCCTGGCGCTTCAAGGGCAGCTTTGCCCAGTCCTGCGGCGACAAACGCTGGTCGGTTGCTGCGCCACCGGGTCCGGCCTTTGCGCAACAGGTGATCAAGGCCTTGTGGCAATCGGTGGGCGGGCAATTGAGCGGCACGGTGCGCGATGGGGTCCTGCCCACGCCAGCGCAAGTGCGCATGCAAGCCGACACGGGGCCATTGTGGGAGTCGGTGCTGCGCATCAACAAGTTCAGCAACAACGTGATGGCAGAGCAGGTGTTCCTCTCGTTTGGGCGCGTGGCTGCGGGCGAGCCCATGCCCGCTGCTAGCTGGGAGCTGTCGCGCGCGCAAGCCCTCAAGTGGTGGCAAAACCGATTGCCGCGCACCGCACCCCCCACCTTGGTCAACGGCTCGGGCTTGTCGCGCGAGACGCGCATCGACGCACAAGGCCTGGCCGCGCTCTTGCACTGGGCATGGCTGCAGCCTTTTTACCCCGAGCTGGCGGCGTCGCTGCCCGTGACCGGCACCGACGGCACGCTCAAGCGCAGCAAGGCGCAGGCCTGGGCACACCTCAAAACGGGCAGCTTGCGCGATGTGGCGGGCATTGCGGGCTATGTGGATGGCAAGGACGGCCAGCGCTGGGTGGTGGTGGCCTTGGTCAACCATCCCCAGGCCAACCGCGCCCGCCCCGTGCTCGATGCCGTGGTCGATTGGGCGAGTCAGCAGCGATGAGTCACCGCCCGTTAGGCGGCTGCACGTTGCAGGCGATCGGCCACGCCCGCCCATTCGTCTGCATGACCCGCGCTGAGTTCTGAGGCGCTGGGCACTTGAGCGACCCAGATTTCATCCACACCCAAGGCGTCGAGTTCGCGCAGGGTGGCATAGAGGCTTTGCGCACAGGCCTGGGCTTGCGTGGGTTGGGCGCGCCATGCCCCCGTCCAGCCTGGTGGCGCAGCATCGGGCGACCACACGGCCACCTTGAGGTGGTGGCCTGCCTTGGGCGTTTGTGATGCTTGCGTGCACCGCTCAAGCAGTGGCGCGCGCGCCATCAGGCGCACCTTGGCGCGGGGCGCGTAATGCGAGGCCAAGGTGCCCGAGGCCTTGGGGGCTTGGCTGGGTTTGGGGTCGTGCGCCCACACCGTCTGGCCCGCCCATTCGCTCAATTGCGCTGCCGTGTAGTGGCCGGGGCGCAGCACCACCAGGGTGTCGCGCGTCGCGTCCACGATGGTGGACTCAATGCCCACGCTGCACTCGCCCCCGTCGACCACCGGCACATGCGCCTCGAACTCCTGGATCACGTGCGCGGCACAGGTGGGGCTCACGCGCCCAAAGCGGTTGGCACTGGGACCCGCCACACCCGCCACACCCACACGGTGCGCGGCTTGCAGCAAGGCCAGCGCCACCGGATGCGACGGGCAGCGCAGACCCACGCTGTCTTGCCCGCCCGCGGCCGCCGTGGCCACACCGGCGCGGCGCGGCACGATGACCGTGAGCGGTCCCGGCCAGGCCTTGGCGAGCATGCGCGCCACGGGCTGTGACCATTGAGCGGCAAACCCACGCGCCTGTTCTGCATGCGCCACATGAACAATGAGTGGATGGTCGCTGGGTCGCCCCTTGGCCTCGAAGATGCGCGCCACGGCAGCGTCTTGCGTGGCGTCGGCGCCCAGCCCATACACCGTCTCGGTGGGAAAGGCCACCAGCTCGCCGGCGCGCCAGCGCTGGGCTGCCCGTTCGATGTGTTGAGGGTCTGCAGGCCAAGGCGCAGGCCAGGTGGAGGGGGCGACCCGGGTCATGGTCTCACCACGGTTCTATGCCCAGGATGGCTGCGGCTTGCAAGGCCTGGGCGCGGGCCTGTTCCAGGGTGGCTGCGGTGAAGGTCAGGTGCCCCATCTTGCGACCCAATTTGGCTTCGCGCTTGCCATACAAATGCAGGTGTGCGCCCGGCAAGGCGAGGATGCCGGACCAGTCGGGCTCACGCCACTGCCCCGCTGCGTTTTGCCACACATCGCCCAGCAGATTGAGCATCACGGCTGCACTGTGCTGGCGTGGCGGGGTGAGCGGCCAGCCAGCAGCGCAGCGCACTTGCAAATCAAACTGGGAGAGATCGCAGCTGTCCATGCTGTGGTGGCCGCTGTTGTGCGGGCGAGGCGCGATTTCATTGACCACCCAGGCGCCCAGCTCGTGCTGCCAGGGGCCTTCTTGCAGGATAAAAAATTCCACACACAACACACCCACATGCTGCAAGCCCTTGGCCACCGCCAGTGCGGCCTGCACTAGAGCGTGAGCCATGTCGCCGGGCACCGCCCCTTCACCAACTTCGGTCACGGCAAGGATGCCGTGGCGATGCCAGTTGCGTTGCACGGGCAGGCACACGCTGTGCCCCTCGCGGCTGCGCGCGAGCACCACCGAGCATTCCCAGGCCAGCGGCAACTGGGCTTCGAGCACGCAGCTCACCGGCGTGGGTGAGTGGGCTTGCAGGCTTTGCCAAGCAGCGGGCAAGTCGGCTCGCGTGAGCACGCGCGCCTGACCTTTGCCGTCATAGCCCATGCGGGTGGTTTTGAGGATGCCGGGAAAGAGGGCGTCGCTGAGCTGTGAAAAATCCGCTTCGCGATGCAAGACGGCATGCGGGGCAACCGGGACACCACAGCTTTGAAAATGGGCTTTTTCTGCGGCGCGATCCTGGGCAATGGCCACCGAGTGCGCAGAAGGGGACACGGGCTTGAGCTCGGCCAAGGCCTGCAAGGCCTGGGCGGGGACGTTTTCAAATTCGGTGGTGACGGCTTGGACCCGCTCGGCCAATTGCGTCCAACCCGCTGGATCGTCGTAAGCCGTTTGCACCAGACCCTGAGCCACTTGGGCGGCAGGTCCATCGGCCTGGGGATCGAGCACCACCACCGACAAGCCCATGGCCTGTGCGGCATGCGCCATCATGCGCCCAAGCTGCCCGCCACCCAAAACGCCGATGGTGTCGCCAGGCTGCAAACGGGCTTGCACGACGGGCTTCATGCCTGAGGCGGCACCCGCATGGCCCGCGCGGCCTGGGTTTGCTGCTCGCGAAAGTCATGCAGGCGCTGTGCCACCTCGGGGTGATCGTGCGCCAGCATGGCCGCAGCAAACAAGGCCGCGTTGGCCGCGCCCGCAGCGCCAATGGCAAAGGTGGCCACCGGCACGCCCTTGGGCATTTGAACGATGCTGTGCAGGGAGTCCACCCCTTGCAAGTGACGCGAGGGCACGGGCACGCCCAGCACAGGCACAGGGGTTTTGGCCGCCAGCATGCCAGGCAAGTGCGCCGCACCGCCAGCCCCGGCGATGATGCATCGCAAGCCACGCGATGACGCGCTTTGGGCGTATGCGAACATGTCATCAGGCATGCGGTGAGCCGAAACCACACGGGCCTCGTGGGGAATGGCAAACTCTTGCAGAATCTGGACGGCGTGTTGCAGGGTGTCCCAATCGGATTGAGAGCCCATCACCACGCCCACAATGGGTTGAGTCATGAGGTGACCCCGTGAAGGCGGTAAGTCCTCGAATTTTAGGTGCGAACGGACAGTGACATGATCGATGTGACGATGAACAACTTTGAGGCCGAGGTGGTCGAGGCCTCCATGCAGACCCCCGTGCTGGTGGACTTCTGGGCGCCTTGGTGCGGCCCTTGCAAGTCCTTGGGGCCGGTGCTCGAGAAACTCGAGACCGAATATCAAGGTCGATTCAAGCTCGTCAAGATCAACTCCGACGATGAGCAGCAGCTCGCCGGCGCTTTTGGCATTCGCAGCATCCCCACCTGTGTGCTCATGGTGGGTGGCCGCCCAGCTGATGGCTTCATGGGCGCCTTGCCCGAAGGCCAGGTGCGTCAATTTTTGAACAAGCACTTGCCCAGTGAAGAAGAGCTGGTGGCCCAAAGCGATGTGGACCAAGCCGAGGCCGCCCTGGCTGAAGGCGACACCGATGCCGCCTTGGCCAAATTGCAAGAGGCCTTGGCCATCAACCCCGCCAACCACGATGCACGTTACGACTACGTCAAACTGCTGATTGGCCTGGGCGAGCTCGAGCATGCCGAGACGGCCTTGTCGCCTGCGCTGGCGCAAATCCCCCAGCCCTTGCGCTTTGTGGCTTTGCAGCATTGGCTGCAAGCGCTGCAATTTGCCACCACCGACGAGCGCGCGAGCTGGTCGATCGAAGAATTTGACGCACGCATTGCACAAAACAAGCGTGACTTTGACACCCGCATGGCCAAGTCCCGCTTGCTCATGGCGGCAGGCGAATGGACGGCAGCCATGGACGAGTTGCTGGAAATCGTGATGCGGGACAAAAACTGGGAAGACGGTTTGGCGCGCAAAAACATCGTCTCCATTCTTGAATTGCTCTCGCCGCCGCCCACCAAGGACGCATCAGCCACCACGGGCAAAACCGCCGGGGGCATCGAGCTCTCGGGTCATGCCAATGCGGCACAAGACCCGCAGGCTGAACTCGTGTCGCGCTATCGCCGCCGCTTGAGCATGGCGCTCAACTGAAGCGGCGACTTCAGCCGCCGTTCACCCAATAAAAAGGCCGCTCACGCGGCCTTTTCACCTTGAAGTTCCCTTTGGGGGGCTGAGCCCCGCGCCTTGTCAGAAGCGATAACCCAAACCCAGGCCGACGCCATTGATCTTGGTGGCATCCTTGGAGTAGTAAGAGGTGTAGTTCCAGGTAAGGTACATGCTGGTGTCGAATGCATAGTTCAAACCCAAACCCCAAGCCAAGGAGTTGAGGGTGTTGAGCGTGTCGGTGCCTGAGGCAACGCCATTCACCGTGGAAGACTGTTTGGTTTTGATTTGCACCTGGCCAACCCGGCCAAAGGCCTCGAGTTTGCGGGTGAGCGCATAGCTGGGTCGAACAAAGACGCCGTAGACGTTTTCATAGCGGTTGGTCGTGATGGTGCTGCCCGAGGTGTATTCACCGGTTTTGGCGGTGAGGCCCATGTGGCCTTCGACGGCCAGGTTGGGATAGAGCTGATAGCCAAAAACACCGGAAAACAAAAGCGGCTTGGAACTGTTGCCATTGTTGAAGTTGAGGGTTGTCGGTGAATAGACTCCCTCGATGTACGTCTGGGCTTGCGCTGCAGAAACGCACAGCACCGAGGCCAATGCCAGCGATAAACCGTATTTTTTCATGGCTCACTCTCCATTAAATGAGTCATAATTATTACATTGATTTGAATTCAGCGGCTCAATCGTTGCCAGGCTTCTTCGTATTTGGCGGCAGTTTTTGCTATTACCTCGGGCGGCAAACTGGGTGCAGGCGCGGTCTTGTTCCAGGTCTGGCCGTTGATCTGAGCCGTTTCCAGCCAATCGCGCAAAAACTGCTTGTCAAAGCTGGGCGGGTTGCGCCCCTCCTGATGAAGGTCTGCAGGCCAGTAGCGTGAGGAGTCCGGGGTGAGCACCTCGTCCATCAAGGTCAGGGTGCCCTGCTCATCCAGACCAAATTCAAACTTGGTGTCGGCGATGAGGATGCCTTTGTCTGCCGCCAGGGTGGCTGCCGCCTGGTAGAGGCGAATCGAGGTCTCGCGGATGCGATGGGCCAAATCAGCGCCCACCGTCTTGACCACTTGATCAAAGCTGATGTTTTCGTCGTGCTCGCCCACGGCCGCCTTGGCCGCTGGCGTGAAGATGGGCTCAGGCAAGCGGCTGGCATTGCGCAAGCCCGCAGGCAAGTGCACGCCGCACACCGATTGGCTGGCCTGGTATTCCTGCCAGCCTGAGCCGGCGAGGTAACCGCGCACCACCGCCTCGATGGGCAGGGGCGTGAGCCGCTTGACGAGCATGGCGCGATCTCGCACCTGATCGGCCTCTTGTGAGGTGACCACGCTCAGCGGGTCCAGGCCAGTGAGGTGATTGGGGCACAGGTGGGCGAGCCGCTCAAACCAAAAGAGGGCCATGCGCGTGAGCAATGCGCCCTTGCCGGGAATGGGCTCTCCCATCACCACATCAAAGGCGCTGATGCGGTCCGAGGCCACCATGAGGATGCGGTCCTTGCCCACCGCATAGTTGTCGCGCACCTTGCCCCGCGCGAGCAAGGGCAAGGATTGGAGCTGCGAGCTGTGCAGCGCAGGCACGGACATTCAGTTCACAACCTGAGCCAGCTCACCGTTGGCGTACTTTTGCGCCATGAAAGGCATGGGGCGGCACTTGATGTGAGGCGCCTGGCCTTCACAACCGAATTCCAGATAGCGCTGCTTGCAAATGGCTTTGGCCGCTTCGCGCGCGGGCTTCATCCACTCGCGCATGTCGAACTTGTCCGGGTTCTCGGCCTGGAACTTGCGAACCGCGCCCGTCATGGCCAGGCGAATGTCGGTGTCGATGTTGATCTTGCGCACGCCGTGCTTGATGGCTTCTTGGATTTCCTTGACGGGCACGCCATAGGTTTGCTTCATCTTGCCGCCAAACTGGTTGATGAGGGCCAGCAAGTCCTGCGGCACGCTGTAAGAGCCGTGCATGACCAAGTGGGTGTTGGGAATGCGTGCGTGGATTTCCTTGACACGGCTGATGGCCAACACGTCGCCAGTGGGTGGGCGGGTGAATTTGTAGGCGCCGTGGCTGGTGCCAATGGCGATGGCCAGCGCATCGAGTTGCGTGGCCTTGACGAATTGGGCCGCCTCTTCGGGATCGGTGAGCATTTGCGAGTGCTCCAGCTTGCCCACAGCGCCAATGCCGTCCTCTTCTCCGGCCTCACCCGTTTCCAGTGAACCCAGACAGCCCAACTCGCCCTCCACGGTCACACCGAGCTTGTGCGCCATGCCCACCACCTCGCGGGTGACTTGCACGTTGTAATCAAAACTGGCCGGGGTCTTGCCGTCTTCCATCAGGGAGCCGTCCATCATCACCGAACCAAAGCCCAGATCGATGGCGCCCTGGCAGACCTTGGGGCTGGTGCCGTGGTCCTGATGCATGACCAGCGGAATGTGGGGATAGGCTTCGGTGGCGGCCTGGATCAAATGCTTGATGAACGACTCGCCCGCATATTTGCGCGCGCCCGCAGACGCTTGCAGGATCACTGGGGCACCAACTTCATCGGCGGCGGCCATGACCGCCTGAACCTGCTCCAGATTGTTGACGTTGAAGGCCGGGATGCCGTATCCGTGTTCGGCGGCATGATC
>JACCDN010461155.1_pt1 | contig 16540 bp, 14 predicted proteins | sample 7441691 | NCBI WGS metagenome assembly JACCDN01 (sample SAMN15323439, study PRJNA562643) | freshwater metagenome | isolation source: river surface water | place: USA:Blue River Watershed | collected 2017-08-16
ATTTACTACATCTCAACCGCTACCGACTTTTGGACGGGCGTGCTTGGGTTTTTGAAGGCGCTGGTCTGGCCAGGCTTTTTGGTTTATGAGCTCCTTCAGTTCCTTCAGGCCTAGGAATTCAGCTTGGGGACACTGATCAACATCGTCGCCATTCTGGCGGGCGCAACCATTGGCGTTTTGCTGGGAAATCGACTACCAGAGCGACTCTCTCGAACGCTGACTGATGCGATGGGCCTAGTGGTCCTGGTTATCGGTGCACTAAACCTGGCGGCTTTGCAGGATAAAGACTTCGTCGCCGCCGTAACCTCGGCTGGAACGTTGCTGATCGTGTTAGGTGCATTGCTCCTGGGTGGCATCACAGGATCGCTACTTCAAATTGAGTCTCGCCTTGAGCAGTTTGGGAGCTGGCTACAGCGAAAAACCTCGGGCAGCGGAGACAGGCAAAAATTCATCGAGGGGTTTGTGAATTCCTCGCTGCTATTCACAATCGGCCCCATGGCGGTTCTCGGCGCTCTGCAGGATGGGCTTGGAAACGGCTTTGACATTCTTGCTTTGAAGTCGACCCTTTACGGCTTCACGGCGATTGCATTTGCAGCCGCGCTTGGATGGGGAGTTGCGTTTAGTGCCATCCCAGTGGGGGTTTGGCAGGGTGTTCTAACTATTGTGGCCATCGGGGCAGGCGCACTCATGCCAGCAAGCGTCGTTGCATCGATTACCGCAACCGGAGGTATTTTACTTCTCGGCACCGGTTTGCGATTGCTGCAGCTGAGAATGGTGAGCGTTGCAGACTTGTTGCCGGCCCTGGTATTTGCACCCGTCCTTACCCTTTTGGTTGATGCACTTATCTAGACCTGGCCGCTGAGCCGATCTACATCCCCCAAGATCTCATCAAACTGCGCTGCAGTAAGCAGACCTAGTTCAATAGCTGCTTGCTTGACCGTGGTTCCACTTTCTTGAGCCTTTTTTGCAATCGCGGTTGCATTTTCATAGCCGACCGTAGGGGCTAGAGCGGTTACCAAACCGATGGAGTTTTCGACGGTTGATCTGAGGTACTCCTCGTTGGCGGTGATATCTGCAATGCAGTAATCGGCGAGCACTCGACAGCCTTTGCGAAGGTAGGTGATGCTCATCATCAAAGACCGGGCGATGATGGGTTCGAAGGCATTCAGCTGAAGCTGTCCGCTCTCGGCGGCCATGGTCACAGTTAGGTCATTACCAATTACCGTGAATGCGATCTGGTTCACAACCTCCGGAATAACCGGGTTTACCTTGCCGGGCATGATCGAAGAACCGGCTTGTCTCGCGGGGAGGTTAATCTCCCCCAAGCCCGCTCTTGGGCCAGAGGACAACAGCCTTAGATCGCTGGAGATCTTCGAGATTTTTGTCGCGAAGCGCTTTAGGACAGACGAGGTTGAGACGAAGACACCGGTGTCACTGGTTGCCTCAATGAGGTTCTCGGCGAGAACGAACTCGTGCTCACAGAGCCTGGAGAGTTCACGCACCACCAACTGAGGGTAGCCATCAGGGGTGTTGATCTTGGTACCGATTGCAGTGCCACCCAAGTTGATCTCGCTCAGAAGCGGAATGATCTCCCTGAGTCTGCCCTCGTCTTCACCCAAGGTTTGTGACCAGGCGGCAAACTCTTGCCCTAGGGTCATGGGCACAGCGTCCTGGAGCTGTGTGCGACCCATCTTGATGATCTTGGAGTACTCGTTGGCCTTGCGACCGATCTCGGTTCGAAGGTGGGCGATCTCTTTCAAAAGCGCAATGATCTCGATGATTAGCGCAATCTTCACCGCGGTTGGGTAAACGTCATTTGTGGACTGCGATGCGTTCACGTGGTTGAGCGGATGAATCTTTGAATAGTCACCCTTTTCCAATCCGGCGATCTCCAAGGCGCGATTCGCGATCACCTCGTTGGCATTCATGTTCGATGAGGTGCCAGCACCCCCCTGAATGGCATCTACAACAAACTCACCGTCGAGCATGCCATCTCGAACATCAATACAGGCCTGGATTATGGGTTTGGCGAGGTCGGGATCCAGTGCACCAAGCTCACGGTTAGCGATCGCCGCTGCCTCCTTGATAAAGCCAAAGGCCCTGACAAAGGAGCGATAGTGTCCTATAGGGACACCACTAATTGGAAAATTTTCGATGGCCCTGAGGGTGTGAATACCCCAGTAAGCCGAATTTGGAACTTCACGTTCACCGAGCAGATCATGCTCAAGCCTCATTGCTTGCACAATTAGAAAGCCTATTCGATGAATTAGCCGAAAATACTCAGGCTCTGACCCTAGACTGCAGAAATGACGGCAGTTACCACCAATCAATCGACCACTTTGTTCCACCAGGTTTTGGTGCGAGTTCGAGACGCCGGTTTGCTTCTGAAAAAGCCCAGCTTCTACATCACACGTCTGGCGATCATCTCCGTATTGGCAGTTGGGCTATGGGTGCTGACGGGATTGTCAGCCAGTGCATACAACGATTCAAGACTTTGGATTCTCGCGGGGTTCGCGCTTGCCGGTGGACTCGGGATCTTGAGTGCACAGTATGGCTTTATCGCACACGAGGCTGCTCACCGTCAGATCTTTCACAACAACAAGGCAAACGACTGGCTCGGCCTGATTCTGGCGAATCTGTTCGCCGGGCTGAGCTATGGTTTCTGGCTTCGCAAGCACAACAAACACCACCAAAGACCAAACCAAATTGGTGAAGACCCAGATATTGCAATTCGTGTGCTCAGCTTCACCACTGAGTCCAAAGAGGCAAAAAGGGGTATCGAGCGCTGGTTCTCTGATCGGCAGGGTTACCTGTTTCCATTTCTCCTTCTATTCACCGGTTTTGACCTACTGCTCGACTCTTTTGCTGGCCTTGCTCGCAAGGAACGCAAGCTCTCGGTAAGGATTCTCGAGTTCTCGTTGATGATGATTCGCCAGAATGCACCGCTAGTGATCCTCAGTCTGATGTTTGGCTGGCTCTGGGGAATTGCCCTTTGGTTTTTCATGATGATGACCTTCGGCTTTTTCATGGGGGCGGCCTTTGCGCCGAACCACAAGGGCATGCCGCTGGTAGCAAAAGACTCCAAGCTTGACTTCTTCTCTCGCCAGGTGCTCACCTCAAGAAACATCCGAGGCAGCTGGCTGAAAGACAACTTAATGGGTGGCCTGAACTACCAGGTTGAGCACCATCTGTTCCCATCAATGGCGAGGCCATATCTCAAGAAGGCCCACGCGATCGTTAGCGAGTTCTGCCGCGAAAACGACATCACGATGGTTGAAATGGGACTGGCAAAGAGCTACGTGGTGATCATGAAGCACTTGAACAAAGTGGGATTGAGCAACAACTCAGACCCGTTCGTTTGCCCGATGGTTGCTGAACTTAGACCCAGAAACTAGACGAGTGCGGCGAGGATTGCACCCATAGCCGCCAACGAGACGATGTCTTGACCAACCTCTAGAACCCAAACCTTGAGGCTAAAGCCGCCGAAAAGCTTGTGACCCAAGACGGTTGCGGCTGCAAAACCAACGCCCATTAGGGCACCGGTCGCCAGACCACCAAACCAGTCCAAGTCGCCATTAGCTGACTGCGCTAGGTCTATGACCACCTGCAACACCGCTGCCTGCACAAACGCGCCAACAAAGGTCAATCCGAAGACCACGCCCATGTTTGCGGTTCCCGGCTGCTCCTCAGGAGAGCGACCCATGAACTTCCACCAGATTGGGAAGAAGGTCTTAGGGCCGAACCAGACCGCTCCGATAACAATGCCGGCCAAGGCGGCTAGGCCCCAAGCAAGAAAATTGAACTCCATGGCTATCTCCAGTTCTTCGCCATCAGAGCCGACCACGGGACTCGAACCCGTAACCCCCGCATTACAAGTGCGGTGCGCTACCAATTGCGCCAGGTCGGCTTGTTGCCCAGAAAGTTTATCGGGCTTTGCCCACTCGGACCACACGCCTTATTTCTAGGGCTTTCTAGGTCTGCGAGCGCCGATTGCAAATCCTCGGTGTTTAGTTGTGTGGGGACAGATTAACAGGTGGTTCTGACTTGTTGTGCTACCAGGTGCTACCAGGAAGTACCCGTCTGTCGAATGGCCCTTGGTCTAATAGACTGAATGCAAGTTAATTATCAACGGCACAGGGGAGCTCTTGAAAAAACTTACGCTTTTGCTAATTGCAGTTCTGGCTATTTCAACCCCTTTTTCTGCGGGCGCGCAGGCCAACAACATTGCGTCAACGACAGTCAGAATTTTGGCCCATGATGGCACAGCCGTAACTGGCGCTCGTGTGTCACTAATTGGGTTGCCGCAGGCTCCGCAGTTGTCGTCAGATACTGGTGCAACTCAGTGGAACGTGGCGAGTGGAGCGACTTATTCCTTCAATGTTCAGTACAGACCCTCGGAGTCAAAGTTTCTCAGCACAAATAGTTTTGAAGTCCGCCTATTTGTTTCTAGTCAAACCTCAGAGCAGATTTTGAAGCTTCCAAAATTACTAACGGTCAAGTTTCCCCTAAAAGACGCAACTAATTACGGCTCAAACCTTCTTCAAATTCAGTGGAAACGGTCCTTTCAGCCGTCCGTTGAGATTAATGGGGTTCCGCAGCAGCCCGACTTCGGCTTTAGGCTGCCCAGCACTTTGGAAATCACCGATACCGCTAATGGAAAAGTAGCCACCCTTCAGTATTTCCAACCAGCAAAATTGCGCAAAGCAGCGGAATCTGACGTAGACAATGACCTGATTCCAGACAACGAATTCGCGGTAGCTTCAACCTTTGGCAGCATCAATTACGTCATTCCGTCTGGAAGCGTGGAGTCGAATCCCCCAAGCCTTTCACTTAATCAGTCCCATTGGGTTAGAGCGGTTCCAGACAATGAGGGAGTGACACTCTCCCTGATGCTTGGTGATAAAGATGTAACCGCCAATTTCCCAGAGGGGGTTTTCCGTGCACATGAAGTCGGCCCTGACCTAGGTTCCGTGTGGGCTGGCTCAACGAACGGATTGAGCGTTAGTGGTTCAAGGGCTACTTATCAATGGGGGTCAAACGGCTCATTACAAGATTTTGTATTTTCCTTTCAGATAAACCAAATCAGTCTCGGATTTTCGTCTGTAATGAGCTTGCAAATCAAGTCAGCGATTTGCTGGGATAACTCCAAGGGTTACATAAAGCAGTTTAGGACTCTCGGTACTTGCCCAAATGGTTGGGTTTCAACAGCAACTGTTAGAAAGCTTTCGGAGAAGAAGTATCTCTCGTGCTCTGCCCTAAACAAGATTCTGGTTGGCGGAGTAGGGCGCTCTGGTGCTACAAACTTTGGCAAACGAGCTTTCAAGGGGTGGCTACCTCATGATGCAGGCTACATAAAGAACAAGCATCTGGATACCGACAAGGATGGAATCGCCTGTGAAAAATAGGCATCGAAATTCGAATAGGTTGAAAAAGTCTCCACTTCGAGCAATCACGTCGTTTCTAACTGGAGCTTCCATGCTCTTCCTGGCGACACCATCAATTGGAGCGGGCCAGCACCAATGGGGAGCCGCCTACATCGACTGGACAGGGGTTGAGCTCAGCAGGACTTCTTCAATTTCCCAAGAGATAACAATTCTGGGAGCAGCTGACAAGTCCTACTGGAGCGTCAATTGGGGCTGGGATGGCCGCACGGATGGAGCCTATGCGGGAATTCAAACAGGTGGACAGCGCGCTGATGCTAGTGATGGCGGTCTTGGTATCTTCTCAATCTGGGACTCCAAAGAAGCTGTTCCAGGTCCAAAGAGCTGGTGCCTTCCCTTTGGAGGTGAAGGTGTGGGGATGTCCTGCAGAACCAACCTGAATATTGAAGTTGGCGGCGCATATAAAGTCAGCGTTTTCCCCGACTCGTCTCGCGGTGAGGAATGGTGGGGTGCAGAAGTTGTAACTCCAAACAAGGAGTCAATCATTCTTGGCTACATCAAGGCACCAGCAAAAAATCTCAGAACGACCCGTCTAGGGAACTTCATTGAATACTTCGGGACTCAGCTTCCCTGTGACTCCGTTGGATTAGCTTCAGCTCGTTTTGGACTACCGAACTCTGCAAATGGGGCAAATGGGCTCACGGCAAAGTTCTCCAGACCTCAACAAGGTTGCGTGAATTCATGGATGGAGCTTGGTCAAAACTGGGCAACCCTTGGTCCAACTCTGCGATTTGGGGGAAGCGTGAAAGCCCCTGCGGATGCCCCGCTACTCGCTACATTTCCAACGGCAACAACGACTCCACCTGCTCCTAAACCTGTGAAGTACAAAAACTGCACCGAGTTGAACAAGGTTTATCCTGGGGGCGTGGCTAGGTCCTCTACCTCAAAAAACAAAGGCGGAAAGATTCGCCTAGTGCAGGTAGTCAGCGCCAAGGTTTATGACCTTAATAAGTCTCTTGACAGGGACAAGGATGGGCTTGCTTGCGAAAAATAGGTTCTCGCATCTCGGAAAACCATACCCAAAGCTCTGGCGTCCTCCTGAAGGCATTTGAAGAGATTTACAAGCAATGGCATCCAACCCTAAATGGAAACTTGGATGCAGCCATCATAAAAGCTAGCTCAAACCGAAAGGTGTTTTGGCTTGGGTCATGCCAGCACGAATGGTGTGCAACTGTGGCGAGTCGAACACGACTCAGTTCAGGATGTCCGTATTGCGCTAACCAACAGGTCTTGAGGGGCTTCAACGACCTTCAAAGCCAGCTACCCCGTCTTGCAGCGGAGTGGGATTCGCTTGGAAACGACTGCGCCCCTTGGGAGGTTTTGGCAGGTGGTAACAAAAAGTACAGGTGGTTATGCCCAGAGGGTCACTCCTACTCTCGCTCCGTTACTGAGCGAAAACAAGGCTTCGACTGTGATTTTTGTTCAGGGCACAGATTGTTGCAGGGGTTTAATGACCTAGCTACACGATTTCCAGCCATAGCTGCCGAATGGAATGACCAGCTAAATGGCATGCGCGCTTGCGACACTCTTCCAAATAGCACAGCGATGAGACATTGGACTTGTGGATTTGGGCATGATTATGAGCAGACCGCATCAAAGAGAACAGGAAACAGGCAAGCCAAGTGCCCATATTGTTCTAGCCAAAGCTTTCTAAAGGGCTTCAATGACTTGGCTACAGTGAGGCCTGAGCTCGCTCTTCTATGGGACTTTGAAGTGAACACCGAGCTCCCTGAAAGTGTTTTTGCATACTCCAACAAAGAGTTCAGCTGGCGCTGCGGAGCTGACCATAAGTGGCTCTCTAAACCATCTTCAATGAAAGGCTCTTGCCCTTACTGCTTGAATCAAAAAGTTTGGCCTGGTTTCAACGATTTAGCCACTCTCAGGCCAGAGCTCGCTGCGGAGTGGGACGAAGAGGCAAATCAAGCGCCTGCATCGCAAGTCTCAGCCTGTGGCAAACAGAAGGCCCATTGGCAGTGCGCTAATGGGCACAATTGGACTGCTGCGAAGTACAGTCGATGCGCTGGAAATGGTTGCCCTTTTTGCTCCAACAAGAGCGAATATCCAGCACCAGGTTCTGACCTTGCAAGCCTCTTTCCTGAAATCGCAGCTGAATGGGACCATGAAAAAAACAGTTTCCTACCAACCCAAGTTTTCCCAAGCAGCGGCAAGTCTTTTCATTGGAAATGCAATCTAGGGCATGAGTTTCTGAGCTCTCCCAACAACCGAATTAAATCCGATGGAAGAGTCAATGGGTGCCCCACTTGCTCTGGTCGCCGTGTTTTGAAGGGATTTAATGACCTCACGAGTCGCTTTCCCCAGATTGCAAAAGAATGGCATCCGCAAAAGAACCACCCGTTTCTGGCAAGCCAGGTCGCTTCAAGGGCTAAAGCAAGCTATTGGTGGATGTGCTCTGAAGGCCATGAATGGGTTGCCGCCGTGTACTCAAGAAGTAACGGCAACGGCTGCCCTCAGTGCGCACATTTTGGATTCAAACCGCATGAGCCTGCCGTTTTGTATTTCATTCAGAACACCGAATTGAGTGCGAGAAAGATTGGGATTACCAACCTGCTGAACAAGTCGAGCAGAGTCTCAAGATTTGAGTATCACGACTGGGAAGTTGTACACACAGTTCAGAGTGATTCGGGTTCGATAATTCGTGAGCTGGAGCGAAGAGTCCTTCGCAGTTGGATTCGGGATGAGTTGCAGATGCCTATTTATCTCTTAAAGAAAGACATGAGGGGAATTGGCGGGGAAACGGAAACATTTTCGATGGATGGCCCGAGCAATGCCCTCATCACCGAGCGAATCAACTTTGAAATTGCCACATTAACGTGACTAAAAGTTGAAGGTGCAACTTCGATTCCTAAACCTTTTTAGTTAATTCACCTTTCCATAAGTCAATAGACCAGGACACCTCTGAAAGTTCATCGATTGAACAGCCCAGCGTAAGCCCTAATTCTTTGGCAAGTCTCAAACGCTCTCGCATGGCACCAGGAGCTAAGTCATGGTCTAAACCAAGTGCTACTAGTTGGTTGAAACCAAGTATTCGCTCCCTTTCTCTATAACTCAATCTTGAAATTTTGGAGAGAAATTCTCCTGCGTTTGACAGCTCTCGTTGAAAACCACATTTTGAGAATCGGTCTGAAACTGCAAGCCACGAATTTTCAGGAAGAATGTGGTCGGGCCGCCTTAAGCCATACTTCTCCAACCTCTTAGAACGAAGCCGCGCTTCGTATCTGAAGATGAGATGCTCCGTTATTTCCTTTGGCTCAAGACCAAGGGCCACCATCTGGGTCGTCTTGTTGTAAATCATGTCTTTCCCGACTGAGCCCGTTGAGAACTCCAGGGTAAAACTTCCTGACTTCTGTTCATGTTTGCGCTTGTAACCGCGTGGGGTTGGTAATGCCAATAGCCCTTTCTCCAAAGCTTTAGCCGCTTCTTTGGGTACGAGGATGTTGCGTGCTAGTTCTAGTTCCTGAACGCTGACTTGCTCAAGCCAGTTTTGGTCCCAAACTAGTGTCCCAAGTTCATCTGCTTTTTCAAAGGCGGGCACTAAACCCGTTGCTTCGATTGCACTCTGAAGGATTCTGGGCAGCGCTTCCACAGGCAAAAGCAGCTCGTTATTGCCAAACACAGAGTGAGCGGGATTGAAATCGATTGTGCACCGAGATGAAGTAACCCAAAAGAAGGCCATCATCTTGTAGAGACCGAGAACAAATTCCGCTTGATAGTAGATGTTCTCAGAGCCATCTTTTAGAGGTCTGCCGCTTTTCTCTTTCCACTGTTGAGGTAAAGGTAGAGACATCTCACCATTGATAGGGATAGACACCTTGATGGCATCAACGCCCCAGTTTGCATCTGAGGGATAAGCCAGAGGTAATAGTTGGGGTATTACTAAGGAATGTGTGTTGTTTTTCTGCAAGGGGGCCACTAAATACGCAAAGACTGAAACGACTAGCCCAAACTGGACTAGTCAGACTTTGCGACGACTTCAAAGGGCTGGCTATTGCCCCAGATTCACTAGGCCGACTTTGCACGCCTATCCACAGCTGGCAACTGTGAGCTTCAACGCCACTCCCCCTCGCTGGTAGTCACCGAACTGGTCAAACCTTGAGAAGAGACGCCCTATTTTCGAACGTGTTGCCAAACATAAAGTCTCATGACACACCTAAAAACACCCGTTTCTGTTCGCCTGAAGCGATTTAGGGCTACTGCTTTAGTTTCTATCTACTAACTGCGACTAACACCAACTCACAGCCCTGGAATTCTGCGATTAACAGCTACCCCACCTCGCCTCAACTTCCAGACTTCTCTTCGCTGTTAGCAGGGCCAATCTCCCACTTTCCATGAAAACCCACCTCGCCTCTTTGACTGTTATCAGCTATCAGTGGCCTTAGTTGATTCAAATCAGGATGGACATAAGTAGCCAGAGTGTAGGCAGGGGAAGAATGCCCGAGAAGTATCTGCAGTGCTCTGGGATTTACACCCTCTTGCATCAGAAGCGTCGCCACGGTGTGCCGAGCTGAATGAAGTGGCAAATACCTCACTCCAGCAGATAACAACAGCGCCCTCCAGTGCCTTTGGTCTGTGGTGGCATCTATCGGCATTGCCTCATCCTTCCTAAATACCCAACCACTGCCATCTTGTATTTGGCTATAGAGCTGAATCACATGGGCATCTATCGGCAGCACTCGGTTTGAATGCTTACTCTTGGTCGGAAGCTCAACCACCCCTTGGCCAGGTAATGAGTTCACCGTGCGCTCAATCTTCAGCGTTTGGTTGAATACGTCGAAGTCAGAAAACCTAAGTCCCAATACCTCCCCCTGGCGCATTCCATATCGGAGCGCAAGAATCCAACGCAGTTCTGCTTTTGGGCCCTTTTGCTTGGCAATACGCAATAGCTCTGTAACTTCTCCCCTGGTGAAAACCTCAATCGGCTTTCGCTCTAACCTCGGTTGCACAACCCCCACCATCGGAGTGTGAGTGAGTAGGCCCTGTTTGAGGGCAAACCCAAAACAACTAGATAGCAAAGAGTGCAACCTGCGAATCGTCCCGTTTGCCAGTCCATGGGATTCTTGTAGGAAGTGATAGAAATCCTGAAGCTGTCTTGCAGTTACCGTATCCAGCCTCAGGCTCCCCATAGCGGGCTTTATCCAGTTGCGGACAGTTGATTCATAGCCCCAATAAGTTGTGGGGTTTAATTCGGCTTTTCGCTTACCTAACCAGTAGTCCAACCACTGCCCAAAAGATGGCATTTCTTTGCTTTGTGGCTTTATAAACCCCTGTCGAATCTGCCCTTCTATCTCGGATAGTTTCAGGTAGGCATCTTGCCTTGATTCTGCAGTGAGGGTTCTTGAACGCCCAAAGGTATCTAAGTATTGAACCCGCCATTTCCCTCTGTAGGGAAAGACGCTTGCTTGTCTTCTTGTCGGTGCCATGCTGCTCCTTTTGATAAGGAGGATTTGCACTCTCGGACTATCCCTAAAACGCCCCTATAGTTTGGGCATTGTGATGGTTCGTGCTACCACGTGCTACCAATTCAGCACTTTCCAGTCATGATTTCTGGCTTCCGACTCACGGATTCACTTGTGAATTCGGGGCGTCAGCCCCGAGAGTCGAATCCGTAACCCCCGCATTACAAGTGCGGTGCGCTACCAATTGCGCCAGGTCGGCAACCCGACAAGTTTAGGTGTTCAGCGCCATAGTTCCCAAGTCTTATCCTTGGAGTGTGAGACGATTCCTACCCAAGAAGCAGACTCTGATTAAATATGCGGTCATATCGGTGTTGTTGGGGATCGGGTTTTATTTCTACACAGACGATCACGATGCGCCAACCCTACGTGGGTTTCATTTCGAGCAGCGCGGTGGCTTCGAGCGCGAATACGAATTCGGGGGAAACCTTACCGATGCTCGAGGGGTATCTGACGCCACTTTCGAATGTGTAACCGATGAAGAGACCAAGTTGGTGATTGTGGTGACAATGTCGGGCAATGACAGAAACAAGACCAGCTTTGGCATTCTGTCTCGCTCACCAAACTGGGCTGGCTCTTGGAAAGGCACCAGCTACGACCTGGACTTCACCGGCAGAGCGGTCTTCCCAAACTCCAAGCAAGACATAGCCTGCAGCTGGCGGGCCAACCTGAGGGACAACCTTGGAAATACCGTCACGCTCACCGAGCTGGCGGAAACAAAAATCCGGATCGGCTAGCCGATCCGGACCTAAGTTGAGGCTTTTGTTATTCGGCCATCGAGGATGACACGAACTGGGCAAAGCGCTCAGGAGACAACAACTCGTCACCGGTGTTCCAGGTGTACTGCTTGCCATTGACCAAGACGGTTGGGGTTCCTGAGACGGTCACACCATCTTGAGGGTTTGACAGTACGAACTGAGTGTTCTGCTCAACAAAGTCACCAAAGCTCTTGTTTTGGATACAGCCCTTCACCTCTTCGGTTCCGGCTCCGGCACGGGATGCAGCATCAAATAGCTGATTGTCGCTGGGACCCTCTGTGCCCTCGCGCGGCTGGTTCTGCATCAGGATCTGGTGAAAGTCAAAGTAGGAGTCAGGCTGGAAATTTGCTATGCAGAATGCGGCGTTTGCTGCACGGGATGAGTACTCGTTCAAGGACGCGCGGTCGAGGAAGCTGAGTGGTCTGAACTCAACGGTTGCCGCACCGGTGTCAACCCAGGAGCGCAACTGAGCCTCGTTTGGAAGATCAAACGCCTGACAAATTGGGCACTGATAATCGATGTAAAGAATGATTTCGGGAGTTTTCTCTGTGCTGTCAGGGGTTGGGGTATTTGTGGCGGTGAAGGCCTGTAGACCAACTCCCACCTTTAGGCCACCCAGTTCAGTCAAGTTGGCTGGCTTCTCGTCAACCACTGGGGCCTCGGCGCGGTTAGCGGCCTCAAAAGCGATAACCGCTCCAACACCACCGACGATTGCGAGCGCCGCACCCACCACCGAAAGCTGAAGAACAAGCTTGTTGCGCTTTTCCTTCTTGGAGTTTTGCTCTCTCAGCTCACGCGCCTTTTGACGGGCCTGCTCACGCTGCTCAGAACGAGTTAGCTTCGGGTTGGTCATGACTGGCTTCCTGACTGTTTGGTATCGGCTTTATTACAAACCACTCAAATTCTAAACCCGGTGTCATACTTATTAAGTTCGCCAATGGCAAACACCCATCACTATGGATCGTCCGGCACGTACCTGCCGGTGAAGGAGAAATCATGGCCTCAGTGTCATTTCGTAACGCCACCCGTCTTTACCCAGGTGGAGCAAAGCCAGCCGTAGACAAACTGAACCTAGAGATCGCCGATGGCGAGTTCTTGGTCTTGGTAGGTCCTTCTGGTTGCGGTAAGTCAACCTCGCTGCGCATGCTCGCAGGTCTTGAAGAGGTAAACGAGGGTGGCATCTTCATCGGTGACCGCGAGGTAACCGACATCCCACCAAAGGACCGCGACATCGCGATGGTTTTCCAGAACTACGCGCTGTACCCACACATGACCGTTGCCGAGAACATGGGATTCGCCCTAAAGATTGCTGGTGTAAGCAAGGAGGAGCGTGCAGAGCGCGTTCTCGAGGCTGCCAAGCTACTTGACCTAGAACCATACCTAAACCGCAAGCCAAAGGCACTCTCCGGTGGTCAGCGCCAGCGTGTAGCCATGGGTCGCGCAATCGTTCGTAAGCCACAGGTGTTCCTAATGGACGAGCCGCTATCGAACCTTGACGCGAAGCTTCGTGTTCAGACTCGTACTCAGATTGCTTCGCTACAGCGTCGTCTTGGCGTAACCACCGTCTACGTAACCCACGACCAGGTTGAGGCTATGACCATGGGTGACCGTGTAGCCGTGCTGAAGGATGGCATCCTGCAGCAGGTCGACACTCCTCGCAACCTATACGACCGCCCAGGCAACGTCTTCGTTGCTGGCTTCATTGGTTCACCAGCTATGAACCTGATCCAGCTGCCAATCGTTGAGGGTGGCGTTCAGTTCGGTGACGCAGTGCTACCAATCAGCCGCGAGGTTCTCTCCAAGGCATCGGGTTCACGCGTAACCGTAGGTATTCGCCCGGAGAAGCTAACCGTTGCAGAGCACGGTCTAGTTGTTGACGTTGACGTAGTTGAGGAACTGGGTTCCGACGGCTACCTATACGGTCGTGCACAGCTAGATGGCACCGAGCACAACATCGTGGTACGCGTTGACGCAATCAGCCACCCACGTGCTGGCGAGAGAATCCACCTGCAGGCAGACGCCTCAGCAGTTCACGTCTTCGACGCCGAGAGCGGCCTAAGACTCAACTAGTGCCCTCTCAACTAAGCATCACGGCTGCCACGGCAGAACCAGCCCTACTGGATCTGCCGTGGCATTTGCCATTGGAAGACTGGCCTAAAGAGAACATCGCGGCGCTTCCCAAGGGGTTATCGCGCCACACAGTCAGATTTGCTCACCTCGAAGATCACGTCATTGCGATTAAAGAAACGCTGTTTGATCTAGCAAAGCGTGAATACGACATGCTGCGCAGACTCGAGAAGCTCGATGTTCCATGCGTTGAACCATTCGCGATTATCAATAACCGCAGAGACCTTGAGGGTAATGAGCTGCCTGCCGTGTTGATTACTCGGCACCTCAAGTTCTCACTCCCATATCGCGCGATGTGGTCGCAGGGTCTGCGTGAAGCGACCGCGAAACGATTGGTTGATGCACTCGCGCTACTGCTGGTCCGATTGCACCTAATTGGTTTTTTCTGGGGCGATGTCTCTCTTTCCAACACCCTTTTCAGGCGCGATGCAGGGCGTTTCGCTGCCTACCTGGTGGATGCTGAGACTGGGCAGTTATACGACTCAAGACTCTCTAATGGCCAGCGCGAGAATGATCTTGAGATTGCCCGAGTGAACATCGCGGGTGAACTGATGGACTTACTCGCATCCGGCAAGGCTGTGGATATCGATCCAACCGCGGTGAGCCAGCGCATCGTCGACAAATACCGTGAGCTTTGGTTAGAGCTGACCGCCACGGAATCCTTCGCCACCTCGGAGCGCTGGAGAATTGCCAAGCGTGTGAAGCGACTCAACGAACTTGGCTTCGATATCGAAGAGCTGTCCATGGTTCAGGAAGCGGACGGCAAAACCGTAAGAATTCAGCCGAAGGTGGTTGATGCCGGTCACCATGCCAGACGCCTACTGCTGCTAACGGGACTAGATGTTGAAGAAAACCAGGCTCGTAGGCTACTGAACGACATCGACGAGTATCGCCTCTCACACTCAAGGCCCGGGGCTGATGAAGAAGTGATGGCCCATGAGTGGCTCAGCGAGGTTTACGAACCTGTAATCACCTCCATACCGCAGCACCTGACTGGGAAGCTAGAACCCGCTGAGATATTCCATGAGGTGCTCGAGCACCGCTGGTACATGTCGGAGCGATTGGGTAAAGACGTACCGATGCTGGACGCGGTGCGATCCTATGTCGCAGAGGTGCTCAGCGTTAGACGCGATGAAGAAGCGCTGATTGGCCCGACCACAGAGCTGATCACCTTGAGTGAGCCAGTGCCCTCTGGAACCATCGTCGTGGATGACGATGAAGAGGGAGATTGGCGCGACAAGGTCTAGGAGCGCGCCATCGCAATCTGATACAGCGCAACACTGGCTGCGATGCCTGCGTTCAATGACTCGGTTGCGGACGAGATTGGGATAGAGACCACCTGGTCGCAGTTTTCCTGCACCAGTCTCGAAAGTCCCTTGCCTTCAGATCCAACGATGACCAAAAGTGGCCTATCGGAGAGTTGAAGGTCTGGAAGGCTGACATCTCCATCGCCATCGAGACCGATGACAAACAGTCCCTTTTGCTTGTATTCCTTGATTGCCTGGTTCAGATTCGAAGCCAGTGCAACTGGAATTCGAGCTGCCGCTCCAGCACTTGTTTTCCAAGCTGAGGCCGTGACGCCAACACTTCTGCGCTGCGGCAGGATGACACCGTGAGCGCCAAAGGCTGCCACGGATCGAATGATGGCACCAAGATTTCTTGGGTCGGTGATGCCGTCCAGGGCAACTAGTAGTGGTGGCTGACCAGATGCCTTTGCCCTCTCCAGCAGCTCCATCGGGTGCTTGTAGCTGTAGGGGGGAACCTGCAGCGCGATGCCCTGGTGAACTGAATCACCTCCGGTCATTCGATCAATCTCAGGCCTGGTGACCTCATTGATTGGGATGTTGCGGTGGTTCGCAATTGCGATTGCCTCTTTGACTCGGTCATCGATTTCGATGCGCTGCGCAATAAACAGTGCGGTTGCCGGAACCTTGGTCTTGAGCGCCTCTACGACCGAGTTTCTGCCAGAGAGCACCTCGCCAGAAATTGCTCGCTGACCCATGCCCGAGCGCCCGGCCACAAACTCACCCTTGCGAACCGGCTTTGCGGTCTTGGGCGCTTTGGAACCCGCCTTGAGAGCAGCTTGCTTGGCTTTGTGGGCTTTGTGATAGGGGCGATCCTCAGCCTTGGGCGTTGGACCTCTGCCCTCTAGGGCCTGCTTACCGTGGCCACCGGTTCCCTTGGTAGCACCTTTTTTACCCTTAGCGGCGCCAGGTCTACCCAATTTAGCCATCAGTCAATCTCCAGTGTGTTGAGTCGGAAGTATCGAACAATTCGATGCCACTTGCGATTAGCTGATCTCTGATTTGATCAGCGCGCGCGTAATCCTTATTCAGTCGGGCCTGATTGCGTTCTCGAATCAAGCCAGCCATAAGCGTATCCAATGCCCGATGCTCTTCGGACTGTTCAGTGCTCCACTGGCTAGGGCCTAGCCCCAGAACCTCGAGCATTGCATTGAGTTGATTGCGCTTCTCGTGCGCCTCTCGAATTCGCTCGGCATCCAAGTCAGCATTACCCGCACGAGCAATTTCATGCATTACAGCGAGCGCTGCCGGAATGTTTAGATCGTCATCCAACTCGGCCACAAATTCGGTTGGCAATACGGCTAACTCGAGCTTGGCAAACCTGGTGTTAGCGAGCTCCCTTTCGGCCCGATCCAGAAAGCCGTGAAGACGATCAAGGGCTGTCTGTGCCTCTTGAAGCACAGCGGGCTGATAGTCGAGCACTGAGCGGTAGTGGGCAC
>JACCDN010570803.1_pt1 | contig 16540 bp, 13 predicted proteins | sample 7441691 | NCBI WGS metagenome assembly JACCDN01 (sample SAMN15323439, study PRJNA562643) | freshwater metagenome | isolation source: river surface water | place: USA:Blue River Watershed | collected 2017-08-16
GGCAGAGGGTCTATGGCCAAGGAGACGGGAGAGGGGTTCAGCCGATCCAGAACGGTTTCAGGAGAATACGCCTCGCCCTCCTTGGGGGTGGGAGAGGGAAAGGAGATCGGATTGGAGCCCGAGGAGCCCTGCACGGGAACCAGCTTGAAGAAATCCCCGTCCGGAATGACCTCCTCCTTGAACCAGCACTGCAGCGCCTCGAACCATTCCCAGATCTCCACTCCCGAAGGGTCTCCGCACAGGTACTCGGCTTTGGGCGGCGCTCCCTGCCCTTCTTCTTCGGCTTCCGGCTCCGGTTCGCTCGCCTCTGGGGGGGCGGGATCAGCGTCCCTGAAAAGACCCTTGGATTCGGGGGATTGCTGGCTCATGCCATCGGCCAGCGAGAAGGCGAAGCCTTGGGCGTCGCCCTGGCTCCGCACAAAAAGGGCTTCGTAGCCGGCCGGCTTGCGCTGGGGGGAAGGAGAAAAGGGGATTTCTGGTCCCGGCAGCAGGGAGGTGCGATCGGTGTACTTGATGAGGATCTGCTTCAGCTTCTCGTCGGGGCTCAGGTTTTTCCAGGCAATGGGCTCCGCCAGCTCAGGGCGGGCCTGGAGGAAAGCCGCCGCAATTCCGGATTCGAGCCCCAGCCGCTGGGAAAGCTCGTCATCTTTGACTTGGGCCAGCTCCGCAAGCGCCGATTGGACGCCGCCCTCGCTCAGGCCGGCAACCCTGAAGAGGTTCGGATAAGCGTAATGGTGAAAGACCCCGTTCTTGCGGAAGGAAATACCCCGGACTCCGTCGGCAGGAGTGCTGGGCGTGACCATCGGGGGGAAATCCAGATGTCCCTCCTCGTCCATGCTCGGTCGATCCTGGTAATGCAGGGCCTTCAGGGTCTCGGCGGTGGGCTCGTTGTGCAGAATGGGGCTGGCGACCTGCTTTTCCTGGATCTGGGCCTGCACCGTGATGCCTACCTTGGGGTAAGCGGCGTAGCTGAACTCCTCCTGGCTTTGGCCCAGGAAAAGGAGGACTTGGCTCAGCTTCTCCGGAAGCGTTTCGGCCAATTCCACCTGCCCCTTCTCCCGGAAGGCCGAGTAAAGGGATTCGACGACCGAGCGGAGGGAAGGATTGAGCTGGTCCAAGGGGCCGACGTCCTGCATTTGCTCGGTGAGGAGGTCTAGCGGAAGCACCCGCTTGTCATAATCCTTCTCGTCGATCACCTGGAAATCCAGCTCCTGCAGGGTGCAGCGCTCGCCGCCCAGATGCTCGGGGACGTCCTGGGTCCTTTCCCGCGAGCCGAGGATGTCGAAGAGTGAGGCCTTGGCCTCATAAGGCTTGCAGTTCTCTGGCGTCAGCCCCTGCGATTCGACCGGAATGGAATTGTTGAAGACGCAGCCGGCGTGGACCTTGTAGGCCTCCTGCTTGGCCAGCTCCCAGTTCTTGGCATTCTCCGGCGGGCGGATCAGGCTGGCGGGACTGTAGAGTCGGTTGGCCTCCACGTAGACCGAATTGTTCTCCAGCACAGTCTCCTCGCCCCCTTTGGCCTGCCCCCTCATCATGCCGCAACGGTTGAGCTCCGTCACGCCCGCCATCGATTGGCCGTCGGCATAGGCCGGAAAGTAGAAGTTCGCCGAGAGGGGGGTGAATCCAAGCAGGTCGATCTTGATATTGAGCGTCGCCCCCGTGGCCACGGAGACAGGGTCGGCGTTGGCCTTCACCAGATTCTCGATCTCCCGCTCCATCAGGAGCTGCTGGCGCAGAAGCTCGGCCTGGGCATAGGCGTCGCGCACGGCAATGAGGCTGGGGGGCGTGTCGATCTGGCCTGCGGACCAGCGGCCCAAGGGCTCCAGCGCGTCATTGGTCTTCCCCAGGTAGATTCTCAGCGCCTGGCTCAAGGGCGTCAGGTACTTGTCGAACACCTGCTGCGTGCTCAGGTCCGTCATCTGGTCGATCGCCTCGTCGGTGAGGATAGGCTGGTCGGGACTGCCCAGATCGGCGCTGACCTCCCGCACCAGCTCCTTGAGCAGGTTCTTGTTGTAGCGGTTGAAGGCGATCTCCTCGAAATAGCGCAAGTAGCGGTCGTAGTTGCGGTAGTCCATCCAGTTCATCTGCTGCTGCAGCGAGGAGTAGTCCGCATAGAGCAGCCGCCGCTCCACTTGGCTGTAGGCCGGGTCGCCTGCGGCGTAGGCGGCATTCTTCTGGAAAAAGCCGATCAGCTCCTGCCGGGCCTGCTGGGGATCGCTTTTGTCGGAGCGGATGACTCCGTGCCAGATCTCCGGGGCGGGAGTGGCCGCTTGCGAGCTGGCCTCGAAACGCTGCGTGCCATGGCTGTAAATGAATTTTTTGCGGTAGAAATCGGTGTAGGGGTAAAGGCTGAGGAAGCTCTTTTCGCCCTCGCTGACCACAGGAAGCGGGAGGTTTCCCACCAGCACCACTCCCGCCAGGCGGTTGCTGTCCTTGGGAGAGTTGCTGTTGTTCAGGGGGTTGCCGTCCAAAGCGCTGCTATCCACGCCCTGCATGTAGAGCCGCTCCAGCAGCGAGGCGATGGCGAAAGGCGTGGCGTCTTTGGGAACGCCTGTGACAAAAGCCCGGGAATGGGGCAGGCCGGCCTGCGAGCGCTGGGCGTAGGCGACGATCTGGTCCTTGAAATCGACCTGCGAAAGCAGCCCCTCTTCGACCAGCACGGCAATCAGGGCCAGCTCGTCATGCTCCGTAACAGGAGAGGGTTCGGCAGAGGCCTCCTCGCCCTGCGCCTGCGCTGCAGGAGCAGCCAGCTGCAGGAGCAGCTCCAGCTGGAACTGCCCGCCCAGCAGGGCGGCGCAAAGCAGGCCGGCGATGAGTCGTTTGGCGGAGGCGATGGCTTTTTTTGTTTTTGGTCTTTTGGATGCGGGTTTCCGCAAAGCGGATTGTAGCAGAAAAAGCAGCCGGGGGCCATGCGTTTGGGCTTTAAGCTTGAGGCAGAAACGATTGACATTTTTAAAAAATATAATAAAATGCATTTGCTGCGCTTCTTTGCCATGCGGCAAGGAGATGAGCTGCAGCCATTCACAACAACGGCTACAAGGCCTTCCCAAGGCCATCCACATGGTTTCGAGGTACAAAATGAAGCTGATGAACCCAACAAAAGTCTTTCTGCTGGGCGTCGCGCTCAGCTTTCTCCCTGCGGCCTGCGCAGTGGAGGACTCCGACGGAGCCGAGGGCACCGAAGCGGAAATTGACCCTGAAGGCGTCGGGGTGCCCTGCGAGTGGGAAGGGGAAGGGTGTGGCGATGGGCTCCTTTGCACCTACGAGAAAGAGTGCCAGGAGCCAAGCCCCTACCCCGACTGCGGCTGGCATGTCGGACTGGATCAGTACTACTGCAGTTCCCTTCCGGTTCTGCATGAAGTGCTTCCAATCGAGTGCCCAGACGGCCTGGAGGCGGGAGAACCGTGCGGGTGGGGCAAGCCCATCAATACCCAGCTCACCCCCGTAGGCTGTTGCGACCACAGCGGGGCCTGGTGGTGCGATTCCAACTCAGGCAAGGTCGTCCACCGGCAATGCCCCGAGACTTGGTAGCCGTCTACCCACCCAATACCGACATGCACGTCGTGAGGGTGGGTTCTTTATCCTGTTTTGGCCAACACCATAAACCCGTCACGTCGCCTTTGTTCATCGCAGCCTAAAGCCAAGGGGCAAACGGAGGGGTTATGAAAAAACAGGCGGCAGCAAAAAAAGCCCCTCACAAGCCCACTGATTGATCCAAAGGAAAGCCTAGATCCTGCTCAGAGCCATGCCCCCAACCACCCCCACTGGGAGCGCGTTGGCGTATCCTCTGGCCCGAACAAGAGAGCCGGCCCTGTGACTGGCTTTTGTGGCCAAGGCCAGCATGCGCTCCGAGGCCCCCAGCCTCTTCAGAACGGATCCCATTTTCCCGATGCCTCCGCCAATGAAAGCCAGGGAGAGCAGAAGCGTCATGCCGCTTATGGCGACATCCTTCCCCTCGGCATTGCCGTAGGCGGTCTTAAGCAGCTGCATCACATCCATCCAATCCTGGTAGCTGATGTTTTTCAGCGTATCAAAGCCGGATTTCATCTCCTGGTAGGTTTCGGGGTCCTTCAGGCTCAGGAAGAAATTCACGCCCTTTTCGATCGCCATGCCAGGCACCAGAGCGTATTCCTGCCATTCCTCCAGGGAGGCCTTGCCATCGCTCTCCTCGCGCCCGTTGAAGGCCATGACGGCCTCCTTCAATTGAGATGGCGGAAATAGCTCACCCCAAATAACGTCTGCGTAACGCTTGAGCTCCCTCTCCTCCTCAAGAGTCAGTTTTTCCTTGCCGGCACGGACCAAGGCGTCTTGGGACGATTCCCCTTTGGCGGCCATTCTCATGTTGAAGAAGAAAGCCTCAATAGGAGCAATAAGAGAATTGTACTGCTGCCGGAATCCCTGTATTTCCTCATAGCTCATTTCCAAGAGGCGGGAATTCTCCAGCATGCCCCCCAGCGAGCCCAAAGCACCTTCCAGGCCCGGAATTTCTGCGGTGATCTGATCATAGATATTAGGGTAGTTTTCCCGGATCTGCGACAGATTCCTGATCAGCCTTTTGACCTCCTGCTGGGCGTATTCCACCGATTCCTGGGTGGCCAAGGCTTCCTCCCTGTCGAATTCCGCCTCGCTCTGCCCCTCAGCCTCTTCCGCCTGGATTCTTGCCTTCAGCAGGGGGTCTTCCGAATAATTATCGGAGGACCCTTGGGAAGCTAAATCAGCCTCGTTGCCTAATTTTTCAGTGCCTCCTTCGAGCATTGCTTAGGATTTCTGTTTATAGTAACATATTTTTGATTAAAAAGCCAATTTTTCCCGTTGGCATCGGAAGCAAAGCTTTATATAATGCTCCGGCAAGAATGGAGGCTTCTCTCTCGATTCTTGATGCGGGCGGTTAGCTCAGTTGGTAGAGCACATCGTTGACGTCGATGGGGTCAGAGGTTCGAATCCTCTACCGCCCACCAGCCTTCGCTAAAGCTTCGGCTGGCGGGCCATGGAAAAATGAGCAGGACGGCAGGCTTGGCGTAGGATGGAAAACTTTGGATAGCTCAGCCCCAAAGGGGAGCCTTTGGCTTTGGCAGAGCACATCGTTGGCGGCGAGGGTCAGGGAGCCTGTCCCGAGTGCAGCCGAGGGATTCGAATCCTCTACCGCCCACCATCCTTCGCTAAGGCTTCGGCTGGCGGGCCATGGAAAAATGAGCAGGACGGCAGGCTTGGCGCAGGATGGAAAACTTTGGATAGCTCAGCCCCAAAGGGGAGCTTTTGGCTTTGGTAGAGCGCATCGTTGAGGTCGATGGAGTCATTGGACTTTGAGGGGGTGCCTAAAAACGGCCTCAGGGATTGCCTTTAGGAAAAAGTGCTTGATTGGCCGACAGGATTCGATAGGCCGCAGAAAGCATGCTCCTGAAGGCAGATGCCAGAGATCCTGACTTGGATATTCAAGGGGAAAGCTTTGGGTTGACAATTCTAATTTATTTATTTAAAATGCCAATCGTCTGGAAGCTGGCATCTCGCCCGCTGGACACGAAGAAAGGAGCGCCAATTGGGCGCAAAAACAAGGTTGCATTCTGCGAGCGATGGCTCCTATCGGTCAAAGAAAGTCCCACAAGCCTACACGTTTCTGGTCCTGAGTGGTCAGGTCGAAGCGTCTCTGGAAGAAGGAAAATACACCCTTCTGCCGGGGGACGCCCTCTGGCTCCCTCCCGATACTCCGTGGCATCTGGCGTACGTCCAGACCGCCACGTTCATGGAGGTCGAGCAAGACGCGTCTGGCTGGACGGGCCATCGAAGCCCTCTCCTGGTCCGGCTCGCTGACATCAAGAGGGACTCTCGCTTCCTCCAGAAGGGCAGCAACGGCCGCAAGGTCTGCGTCACGGAAATGTATCCGAAGACGGAGCGTTCTCCGAAAGGCCTCCTCTGGACGCCGGGCGACGTGATAGAAGTGGGCGAAGGAGGGGCTGAAATCTCCTACGTCAACGACGGAGCCGGCCAGGACCGGCATCTGCACCGCAAGGCCACCGAGGAGTTCCTCGTTGTGGAAGGGTCCATGGGAATCCGCCTCCGCGAAGACGGCGAAATTCGCCAGATTCAAGCAGGCGAGTACCCCATACTCTTCGAAGAGTGTGCCTCCGTCGAACCCGGCACGCCCCACCAGGTGCTCCGGAACACGCCGTTTGTGGCCATCGTCGTGGCCACAGATTCGGGAGGGCCCGGCGACAAGTTCGTTCAGCTCGAGCCAGATGGCGAATGGATCTGCTGGACTCAGCTGAGTCCCGAGCAGCGCCAGATGGCCTACCGCTGGCCAGACAGTCCCTAGCCCTTGGGCCGGGAAAACAACGGTACGGGCGCCGCCGCACAAGGCGCCCAATTTTTCATGCAAAAAACCCTGCGGCAGGAGCCTTGCGTTGGATGCTTTTCGGAAATTGCCCTTGAAGGAGGAAAGGAGCTAGAATGAGACGCAACCCCCCTTAACCAGCGAATCCTATGAAAAACGAAAGGCTGCTCAGGGTATTCCTCATCATTGTGTCCTTTTCCGCCGCGCAGGTCTTGCTCGCCTTTCTGCTGAATGCCCTGCTTGCCCCCTACGATGGAATGACTATGGAAATGCGTCCGGAAGGCTGGATGAGGACCATGAATGATTTTTTTGAGGGCGCAGGGGCTAGCCTTATTGGAATTGCGGGGGCAGGCATGGCGTTTTGCCTCAGCTACGCTCTGGACAAAGGCCTTTTTCCGAAAAAGAGCTGATTCCAAAAAGAATGGAGGCTGGGCGAATGGGCATGAGGAAAAAACGTGAAAAGCCTAGAATAATTTGCCTTTTTTCACGGTTTTATATTAATGAATCGTGAATTGAGTATCGGCTTGTATGCTATAATCCAAATAGGCTAAATTTTCAAACCATGAGCACTGCTTCCAAGAAGAAAATCTACAATCCGGCCAACGACACCTATTACGAGCTTCGCGTCAGAAGCACAAAGGCAGGCAGCAAAGGAACGATCATGGGGAAATGGTATGATTCCTTCAGTAAAGGCAAAAAGAAATGAGGGTTTATTTTGATTCATGCATTTGGATTGATTATGCTATCGGCCTTGCGAACGGAAACGGCAAGGCCAAAGGCTACATAAGCGAGCTTTTCGAAACCATCCGATCAAATAAGATCGATGTCGTTTTTTCGGCTTTCGTCACGGCTGAAATATTCAATCACCTAAAGGATTGGTACCTGATGAAAAAAGTGATGGAGGATGGCTTTAGCTATAGGGAGTTTTCCAGAAAAAGAAAGGAATATCATCTGGAGGAGAAAGAGGATGCTGAAATTGGAAAATTGCTAAAGCAGATCTTTGAAAACGAATGGACCATCAATGCCGAAATCACCGCCTTGGACGAGCAGGATTTTTCATTCTTCGAAAAATACACCCTGCAATTCGGGCTGGATACAATTGACACCTTGCACGCCGTGGCTGCAGCAAAAACAAACTGCCGATACATCATCACAAAAGATTCGGATTTGCTGAAGGGGTTGAATGAGGGGCTGAAGAAAGACGCTATAATAAGTGAAATAGAGGCCGTACATCCGGAGAAATTCTGCGACATTATAAAAAAGCCCTGACGAACCCATGGAGAAGCCCAAAGTCATCCTCGTCGACATCATCGAAAGCCGCACCTCCAAAAAGGAGGCCCTGAAGAGCATGAATGAGCTGGAGAACCTGGTGGACACCTACGGGGGCTTTGTGGTGATCAAAAGGGTGCAGAAGAAACAGGTGCCCGATTACCGCACCTACATCGGCAGCGGCAAGCTGGAGGAGATTGTGGAGGAGGCCAAGGCGAAGGGAGCGGAAATGATCATCTTCAACAACCTGCTCAAGCCCCAGCAGCTGTTCAACATTCAGTGGAAGATCGAAAAGGACGGCATCCGGGTGTGGGATCGGGTGGATTTAATTCTAAAAATATTCGAGAAGCACGCCAGCACCAACGAATCCCGGCTGCAGATCGAGCTGGCCGCCCTGCGCCACATGGGTCCGCGCATCTTCGGCATGGGCATGGAGCTTTCGCGCCAGGGGGGTGGGGTGGGCACGCGCGGAAAAGGCGAAACCAACACCGAGATCATGAAGCGGCACATGGCCGAGCAGGAGAAGAGGATCAAGGAGAAGCTGGCCAAGGTGCAGGGAATGCGCGAAAGCCAGCGCCGCGCCCGCATGCGCAAGGGGCTGAAGACCGTGGCCATTGTGGGCTACACCAATGCGGGCAAATCTCAGCTGATGAATGCGCTGACGAAAAAGAACGTGAAAGTGAAGGACGAGCTGTTCGCCACGCTCGACACCCGGATCGGCACGCTTTTCCTGCCGCAGTCGAATTCCGTGTGCCTGCTGAGCGACACCATCGGCTTCATCCAGAAGCTCCCGCCGGAACTGGTCGACGCCTTCAAGTCCACGCTGGACGAGACGATCCACGCCGACCTGCTGCTGCATGTGGTGGACTATGCCGATCGGGACAGGGAAATGAAAATAAAAGTGGTGGAGGGGATCCTGGACGATTTGGGCGCCGCGCAAACGCCCACGCTGCTGGTGTGCAACAAGATGGATCGAATGAAGATCAGCTCATCCCCGGCGTTCGCCAAAAAGCATGCCTGGCTCTCCCCTACCTTCGTCTCAGCCTTGGAGAAAACGAATCTGGAGGAGCTGGTGGGAAAGGTGGAAGCCGAGCTTGGAAAAGGCCGATAGTCTCAAGTCGATCTCCGAGAGGAGGAAAGCGTGCTAAAATGAGGGTGTCTGTTTATCACCGCATTATGGTCAGCACTCTCTTTCTGGAGAAAGCATTGGAGACCCTGGAAGAAGCCCTGAAGGAGCATGCGCAAAGAAAGGATGACTTGCTGGTCCGAGACGGAGTCATTCAACGATTCGAATACTGCTTTGAGCTCGCCGTAAAGACCCTGGAAAGAATGCTAAAAGAGGAAATGGTTTCAGATAGCGAGCTGAAGGTTACTTTTTACAAAGATCTCATCCGCATTGGAGCGGCTAAAGGATTGATCGAATCGCCTGAAGGCTGGTTTAGGTATCGCGAAGCCCGCAACAAGACCAGCCACGCCTACTCCAACGCAGTGGCGGAGGAGGTTTTTGAATGCATCGGCCCCTTCCTTGGCAGCGCCAAGAATTTAATGGCTCATTTAAAGTCGCTTGAGCAATAATTCACATACCACGAAAACGGCCCCAAATTATCCCAAGGAGCTTCTTTCCATTTTGAAGAAACACTTGCCTGAGGGGGTAAAGATATACCTTTATGGCTCTCGTGCCAAAGGAAGAAATCGCCCTTATTCCGACTTTGATATTGCCCTGAAAGGCGATGTGAGCTTTAGGGATTTGGCCCTGCTGGATGTTGAGCTGGAAGCCTCCGACCTCCCCTTTCTGTTCGACATATCCCGCATGGAGGATTTTGATCCGGGGTTTTTGAAAATGATTCAAGGAGATTTTATAGAGATCAAGGTTTAGGATTCGGGATAGTGGAGGATTAGGATATGCCAGAGAATGCAATTTGTTCTTGTTTCCCTAAAAAATGGCCAGCCATGAGTATAGATCAGCCTGACTACAGAGAAAAAACGCCTCTTTATGAGGCTCTGGAGGATGCGCTTTTTTTCGCGGAAGGACAGGCGAGGGGCCCGCACAATATGTTAAGAATCGAAGCGGAAGCGCTGACTCCTGAAGAGGAGGAATTGTTAAAATCTCGCGACTACACCGTAATTTTTTTTGGAGACTCCGATATTGGCGCAGAGAATCTAGAAAGATTGGATCACTTTTTTCATGCTGCTCAATCTTATGCTACAGGCGGTTCCATTCCTGCGGACTTGCCTCAGGGAAAGGTGGCATTAGTGATTTCTCAAAACTTCCGGACAGCCTTTAGAGAAAGCAACACATACAGAGGGGGCACGTGGAGACGGGATAGTCAGTATTGCGAAGTCATTTTCCCGCTTCCAAAAGAAAGCCTCACTTAAGAGGCAGGGCTTCTTTCGAATCGAGGAATGAGCTGGCGGGCGGATGGGGGAGAAGCTGTTAAAAGCTTAATTTGGTCGATGTCTTTCCTCAGCCCTCGTCCATATGTCATTCCGGCCCCCGAGCCGGAATCCAGGCCATCCATCGCAGAACTCCTCCAGCCCTACATGCCAGTATGTGCGCACCTCAAAGGAGGGTCACAAAATCGCAGAGGTTTTCCTTTTAATTCATTGAACTGACAGCGGCAAAGGAGTTTATATTTTGCTTCTTTAAAAAGCGGCAATGAACAATTACTAATAACCCACATGATCCTGAAGATCATAGATAAGGCCTTCCAGCTCATCAATTTTACTTGAATTTTCATCAATTCCACTTGAATGCGAATTAACTATTCCAACAAGAGCAACAGATGTACTTTGTAGGTCTTTAATTTGATCTTGCAAAGCCCGTATTTCCTTCAAAGTATCTTCTCGCTTCGCACAAGAAGTTAACAAAAAAAGACAAATAATTAATGCTGTTTTTCTCATTTTTCTTTAAAAAATGAATAATGCGGGCGTATTGGTAGCATAAGCAATGGCACTATACATACGCCGCATCCTCAAGGACAAGGAGGATCTTTAATCCAAGCCATTATTCCGATCCGGCTGAAAGCGCAAGCTGATCCCCTTTCACTCCCACCTTCAGTTCCCCGCCCTCCTTCAGCTGATCCTCCAGCAGCATCAGGGCCAGGGGATTTTCGATGTGCTGCTGAATATAGCGCTTGAGCGGACGGGCGCCGAAAGCAGGGTCGAAGCCCTTTTTGGCCATGTGCGTTTTGGCCGCCGGGCTGACGGAAAGGGAGATCTTCTTTTCATCCAGGCGCGCCTGCAGCTGGGCCAGCTGCAAATCGACGATCTGCGTGATCTCCTCCAGCGTAAGGCTCTCGAAGATGATCACCTCGTCGACGCGGTTCAGGAATTCGGGGCGGAAATGCTGGGCCAGCACGGCATTCACCTCCTCCACCATTTTTCCGCGCATCTGGCGGTAGGCCTCCTTTTTCTTCTTGTCGTCCTTCTCCAGCTTGGCCATCATCATCTCTTCGCTGGAGGCATCGCTGGCGTACTTTTGGATCACCTGGCTGGCCAGGTTGCTGGTCATGATGATGATGCTGTTGCGGAAGCTCACCGTGCGCCCCCGGCTGTCCGTCAGGCGGCCGTCGTCCAGCACCTGCAGAAGCACATTGAACACTTCCGGATGGGCCTTTTCGATCTCGTCGAACAGCACCACCGAATACGGCTTGCGGCGAACCGCCTCGGTCAGCTGGCCCCCTTCCTCGTGCCCAATGTACCCGGGAGGAGCCCCGATCAGCCGAGCCACGGTGTGCCGCTCCATGTATTCGCTCATGTCGATGCGCACCATGGCCTTTTCGTCGTTGAAGAGGAAGCTCGCCAAGGCCTTGGCCAGCTCCGTTTTGCCCACGCCCGTGGGGCCCATGAAGATGAAGGAGCCGATGGGCCGGCTGGGGTTGCCGATGCCCGCCCGGGCCCGGCGCACCGCATTGCTCACCGCTTCGATGGCGCCCTTCTGCCCGACCACGCGGCCCTGCAGGTTTGCCTCCATGCGGGCCAGCTTGCGGCTTTCGTCGCTCAGCATCTTTTCCACGGGAATGCCGGTCCAGCGGCTGACCACCGCCGCCACATCCTCGGCGGTCACCTCCTCCTTCAGCAGGCTGCCCTCGCCCTGCTTGAGCCTGTGGCCGAACTCGGCGATCTGCCTTTCCAGCTCGGGAATGCGTCCGTAGCGGATCTCGGCCACCCTGGAAAGCTCGCCCTGGCGCTCCAGGCGAAGCGCCTCATTCTTCAGCTGATCCAGCGTCTCCTTGGCCTTGCGGAGCGAATCAATCTTGCCCTTCTCCTCCTTCCACTTCAGCTCCATGCCTTTGGCCTTCTCCTTCAGGTCCTCGATCTGCTTGGTGATGGTTTCCAGGCGGGCTTTGGAAGCTTCATCCTTCTCCTTCTTCAGGGCCTCGCGCTCGATTTCGAATTGCATCAGGCGGCGATGCAGCTTGTCCAGCTCCACCGGCTTGCTCTCCAGCTCCATCTTGAGGGCGGACGTGGCCTCGTCGATCAGGTCGATGGCCTTGTCCGGAAGGAAGCGATCGGCGATGTAGCGGGTGGAAAGGTTGACGGCCTCCACAATGGCGCTGTCGGCAATGCGCACGCCGTGGTGCACTTCGTACTTCTCCTTGATGCCGCGCAGGATGGCGATAGTGTCCTCGGGGCTGGGCTCATTGACGATCACGGGCTGGAAGCGCCGCTCCAGGGCGGCGTCCTTTTCGATGTGCTGGCGGTATTCCTTCAGCGTGGTGGCGCCAATGGCATGCAGCTGGCCCCGGGCCAAGGCGGGCTTGAGCAGGTTGGAGGCGTCCATGGCCCCCTCCCCCCCGCTGCCTGCGCCGACCAAGGTGTGCACCTCGTCGATGAAGAGGATGATCTTTCCGGCGCTGGCCTCGATCTCTTTCAGCACGGCCTTCAGGCGATCCTCGAACTCGCCGCGGAACTTGGAGCCGGCGATCATGGCGCCCAGATCGAGCGAGAGCACTTGCTTGTCGCGCAGCGTCTCGGGCACATCGCCCGCCACAATGCGCTGAGCCAGCCCTTCGGCGATGGCTGTTTTCCCCGTTCCTGGCTCGCCCACGAGCACAGGGTTGTTCTTGGTGCGCCGCGAAAGGATCTGCATGGTGCGGCGGATCTCCTCGTCGCGCCCGATGACGGGATCGAGCTTGCCGCTGCGGGCCCGCTCGGTGAGGTCGATGGTGTATTTTTGCAGCGATTGAACCTTGCTCTCCGGATCCTGATCGACCACGCGGTGGCTGCCTCGCACGGCCTGGAGCGCCTGCATCAGCTGGGCCGGCTTGGCGGGAAGCAGATCGCTGTGGCGGCTGAGCGCCAAAAGCAGGTGCTCGGTGGAGATGTATTCGTCGGAAAGGCCCTTGGACTCCTTTTCGGCCGCCTCCAGGATCTTGCCCAGGGCATGGCTGACGATGGGCTTGGCATGGCTCACCTTGGGCAGGCGGGCAATGGAATCGGAAAGGGTTTGGGAAAGAGGCTCCAGGGGAACCTCCAGGGCGTCGAGCAAGGGGCGAATGATGCCTTCCTTCTGCTGGAGCAGGGCCAAAAGCAGGTGGGGCGGCTCGATCTGCTGCTGCTGGGCAGCCTGCGTGATGCGTTGGGCCTCTTGCAGGGCTTCGGCGGCCTTCAGGGTGAAGCGGTTGAGGTTCATCTTAATTCAGTTAAGAATTATTCCGATGGTGGACCAAATAGTGGCTCAATTTGCGGAAAATCAACGGTTTGATTCACAACTGGGCCCACTATTGGAGCCACAACTGGTATCACCATTGGGCATTTCCATTCTACCACCCTTCGCCAAAACTGGCACTCCTAATTATAGAGTGCCAGAAAAAAAGGCTCAAGTGATTTGAGGAAGCTAGGGAAAGGCCGTCATTCAGCGGAAACTATTCTTGCAATACGGTCTCGTCCGGCTAAAAGATCCAGGCTTTCAATTTCCTCCAGCAAAGCATCGATGTACCGCTCATGCTCGGATCCGGAAAGGGCTTTAAGTTCTATTAGAAAGTGCCTAAGGGCAGAAGCGGCTTTCGCAACCTGGTCTTTGGGAAAAGGCTCCTCAGCTTGGCCCAGAATACGATCGAGAAAATGTCTACAGATAAAATGGATTCCGTCGTTGAACTCCTGGTGGATAAGAGGGCCTTCATGGCGCCTTTCACGAATCCCGGAAAAAAGCCGCTTGAAGCTTTCGCCTTCCAAAATGGAGAGTCCCGCCTCCCATCGCCCCCCTTTGATCGCCGCAAGCATCCCGAGCAGGAATCCTTTCTGCGCATGGTCCCAATCCTCACGACGGGCCCCCTCCCCTCCCCCATCGATCGCCGTCAGCCTGTGAGTAAGCCTTGAGGAATGGGGCATGGGGAGGGATTTAGAGAAAAAGTGGGGAGTTGGCGGAAAACAAGAATCTGTTGGCCTTAAGCTAAGCCTGCCTATCCATTCGCAATGTTGGCTGCGGAATCCTTTCCATCTGACCCCCCAGCCTCTTCCTCAAGGGGTCCATAGCAATATCTTTCTCCAGACCGAGCTTGGTGCGCAATTCATCAGAAAAAGCAATGCCCTGGGCAATGAAAGTCCGTAACTCATCCTGTTCGATCCAAAAATTGGGAGCACCCATCGCCTTCTGACGAAGTCTGGACCATTCTGAAAGGAATTTTTGCTGCTTTTGCAGGGCCTCTTGAAGAGCCGTGTCCTTCACCTCCAAATCAGCTTTGGGCCTGGAAATAAGGCCCAGGAGTCCTTTTTTTGGTGGGGAGAATTTGAATTCGGCAAGCCTCGAACTGTCCGGAAGATTGAAATCATGAGCGGGACGTTCTCCGATCTGGGTCGCCATTAGGCGAAGGCTTTCCTCAAAACCAACAAGCTCTTTAAAAAATGATTTTAACTCCGGAGAAGCGCTGGCAACCATCGATTGCTCTGGGGTTCCTTCCGCTTTTCCTTCAACAATAGAGACCAGCTCGGCGTCAGAATATTCTTCGCAACGGGTAAAAATACCAGAAGCATTGGGCATGGAGGCAATTTCGCCCGAAGGGTTCAATTCCTGCAAAGCTTTAAGGGTCACTCTACTCATGCTGACTGCAGTTGCACCCTTTCTGGGTGGCGCCTCAGAAACAGCAATAAAGTCTCCGTTTGCCAATTTTCGGACAATCACAGCAGGCTTTATTCCACCTTCCGCCGTAGAGCTGGGAACAAGAAGGGCCATCCCCACAAGGGCAACATCGCCAGATTCCAAAAGCGATCTTATTTTTTCTCTTTCTGCGGCAGCCTGCCTTTCAGCTTCGATCTGCTGCTGCAATTTAGCTTCAAAAGCCAGGCAGATCATTTTGTAGGCATCTTCCAGGTCAAAAAATTGAGGCTCAGAAGTACCTTCAAAGGTTATTCCGACCTGTTCTGCGGAAATAAAAGTAAGGGTTCCTTTCTCGATTTTTCCGTCAATCAAATATTTATGCTTCAGGCCTCGCTGGGAAAAAAGACCCTTTTTAATTCTACTGACCTCGCTCTTTAAATTACCAAGTCTCTTTTCTATCCGACCTCTGTCCGACTCAAGAATCACGATTTCTCCGGCTTCCCCACCCTGAAGATACCGCCTCACAGTGAATAAGGCGGCTTCACCGGAAGGGCCAGAAAGAATAACCTTCTCCCCTATTTGAAAAGGCAGACTCAGCTCCTCGCTAATCATATCCGAGATTGATTGGCCGGCCTCTGCTTCGAAAGCTTGGCCGACAACAGGTGGTTGGAAGGAGGGGGTTTGCCCAAATCTATCTCCTTGCGATACGTCTGGCATTTTTGTTTTTTTTAAATCTTTTCATTGTATCACAAAAAAAACTCTCTGAAAAGTCTATTTTGTCTCCAAAACAGGTTTTCAGTGCAAGGGAAGAACGTCTCTCAGATTTTGAGCGGCAAGAAAGAGCTCATAGGCATGATCTACATCTTCCCCCGGATAACGACAGCCAACAATTGAACTGAGGCGGTCGTCGTCTTTAGGTCCAAGGGTCTCCAAATGTCCCGTCAAACAGATTCTGTCGGAATCCTCGTCTCGGCCAATCTCCAGGAAAACCCTCTGACGGACTCCTCCCAATAGGACATCTTCGGCCAAAAGCCTTTTTCTGGCAGCGCCAAGCCTTTGAGCCAAATCAAGCCAATCTTCCGGGGAATTGATTTGCTTGAAAATCCTAAAGACATCCTCAGGCTCGATCGGAATATGGTGGGCAGCGAATTCGAAGCACTGCATGGCCAAAACAGAGCCTTCAATAATAGGAAGAATAGAATCTGCTCTTCGAAGGACGAAATCGCGATTATCTTGGGCGGCCTGAACGGCCAAAAAGGAACCGTCGGAAAGAGCCTTTAGTCCTAAAGACATTTGCTTGGTAAAGTCATGAAAATCGCTTGCGCTTCCAATCGCCTCGCTCAAAAGCTTCCACAGTCTTTCCGAAGGGATAGAGGCAAGAGAGGCAAGCTCACATTCCCTGGCCCATTCCTCGCCGGAGCCTAGGGCAAGAAGAGGGGTTGGTCCAGAAGGAAAGAACCCAAGACGACTTGCGCCAATGGACTTGAAAAAAACGCTCGGCAAGCCTTCATTGCGATCCGAAGATTTGCTAGGATGGTCAGCCAAAACAAAATTTTTAAAGGAATTGAAAGAGCGGGCTGAAGAAGCAAAAGGAATCTATAATACAATTATAAATATAAAAGTCAATACATTTTGTCTTTCTTTGCCCAACCCCTCCTTTTCCTCAGGATTTTCGGTCTTTTTTGGCCCTCTCCGCCTTCAGCTCCTCGTAAGTGCGGTAAAAGGACTCCCCCGCCTGGCCCAAAAAGCCGGCTGCGCGCCTCAGCGCCTCAGCACCCTTCTCCTTGGCGCCGCTGGGAGGGGCGTTTTTGCCTTTGCCGGTCTTCCCGGCCTCACGCAGCTTGGCGAAGCCGAAAGCCGCCACATCGTCCAAGGCCGATTGGGCGTAGGCCAGGACCTTGCCC
>JACCDN010303511.1_pt1 | contig 16538 bp, 10 predicted proteins | sample 7441691 | NCBI WGS metagenome assembly JACCDN01 (sample SAMN15323439, study PRJNA562643) | freshwater metagenome | isolation source: river surface water | place: USA:Blue River Watershed | collected 2017-08-16
AAAAAAATATGCACAAATATATCTATGTATTTTATTGTCCTTTATGTGGCTTACAACATAATATTTTTTTAAAGGATCATAAAAATGCAAATGTAGATAAATATATAAAAATAGATGAAGATAGTAATAGAATTATTTTTGATTGTAAACATCTAGGAAGTGAAATTGGTAGCAAAATAAAATTTGGTATTAAAAGAGAAAAGCTTAAAAGTGAACTAAATAATGATGAGATTTTTAATAAAGTATTTTTATATCTTTTTTATAACTTTAAATATACTGATGAAGAATTTTTTTCTTTCTGCCAAAAGGATAATCAAACAAAAAAGTTTTCAATTTTAGAATATATTGAGAAATACAAATGTTAATTAATAAAGATATAACTAAGTTTTTTGAACATGACAAACTAGAACTAATCGGTACATTAATTGTTTCTGCTATTTTTATAATTAGAAATTGCGATAAAAATAATTACTTACTTGATGAAATATTAGAGGCTTCAAGTATTAATTTAGAAACTCCACTTTTCCTGAAAAAACTTGAAGAGCAATTAGATTTATTAAAAAAAGATAATAATTCTAATATCTACTTTTCTTCTGAACTTAGACACTCTCCTTCAGCTTTACAAAATAGTCCAGTTTCGTGGCAGTATTATGCAATCTATTTTGCATTTAACTTAGGTAGTGAAGAAATATATAAATCTAAAGATGACCCAGTCTTAAGTGAGTTACTTAAATTACCATTGAATTTTCATTATAGATATTTAAAATATAAAAACTTTGAAGAGAAAGAAAAATTACATATAAGTGAAAGACAACAAAATCACTTTTATAAAAATATATCGATTGGTGTAGTAAGAACAATAGAATATCTTGCAAAATTTTATTTTTCTAAAAATGAGCATCTTTATGAAACATATCTTTCAAATAAAAAAGATTATTTTGAGAATCTTGTAGAACTATCAAATAATGATATCGTAGAAAAGGATTGCTTTTTTATTGCACATGATCCCAAATTAAGCAATTTCATGAAATATGAAAATACAGATTTAGGTATTAGTATTCAAGTGTTAAGCAGCAGAAAAATTACAAGTGGAGTTTCAACAGGAAAAGAGTTTAATAGTAAAATTACTAATTATTTAAGTGATGCATTTGAAAGTTATAAAAAGTTAACTAATTTACATTTAAAAAAAAACTTAGGAAATAAAAGTGGTGGTACAGCAAGAAAAAATATTTTACAAGCTACTGAAGAAGAAAAATTTATAATAGAAAATGATATTGAAGATTTAATTTTAAATAGTGAAGATAAAGAGCAAATAAATGAACAAAATCAAAGATCTATAAAGAGAGCTAGAAGTTCTTTAGTTCCTGTTGATGATTCAGTAGAAGAATCTAAAGATATTGGAAATAGGTTTATGCAATATAAAAAGAACATTTCATTCTCAGCTTCAATCACAAAAAGTAAGCTTTTATTAAAAACGGAATACAAAATACCAGAAGTGAATCACCTAAAAGAGTTTATACACTATATAAGTTCAAATAATGAAGCTAATTTTAATGAGATAGAGGATTTTTCTAAAGGCATTTTTATTCTTTCAATTGTATTTGGATTTACTGTAGATGATGCTATTTCATTTCTATATAATGAAAATAAAAATATAAAAAGATTGCAAAATGGTAGAATAAGTGTCGCTATTGATTCAGAACTATTTGCAAAGTATAGAGTAAACCCTTTATTGCAAAAAAGAAGTTTTACAATTAATTATGTGTTACAAGATTATATCCATAGATTAATTAATGAGCTTGCAAATCATATATTCTTATTTTCTAATTTGGCATATTATTTTAAAAATATGAAATGGGAACGATCATCTAAAGTACCTTTGATAAGGATTTTAAATAATACTATTAGAGCTATTGTAAGTAAAAATAGAATTGATAATTTTTTTAAATTCAAAGAAAATTATTTAAGTAGTATGAAAAAGCTAATAAATGAGTTTGATAAAGAGATTAATATAGATTTTAAAAATATGTGGAAAATTACTTTAAGCTTTAGTAAACTTTTTTTTAAGGATGATACAATTGCAATGTTATCAATTGCAAAATATCAAAAAAATGATACAGCAAAACTCTCTTACAGTTCAACAGAAAAGTTCTCGCAAAAACACTCACTTCTACTTGAAAGTATTTGTAATGGACTTGATCTTCCTAATGCAATAAGTAGATTACTTAATATTAAGTATAAGATTTATAATCATACATTTAGTTCAGTAGAGCCAATTTTTGTAGGTTCTCATAAGGCTGTACATTACAAAGATTCAAAAAAATTTTTTGAAAAAATGTATGAGTTGATATTTAAAGAAGATGATAAAATAAAAAAATTTAATTTAGTCTCAATTTACATAAGATATTCAATGAGTATTCTGTGCGCAACCAGAGATTTTAAAAACTCTTCAATAATAAAAAATATTAGTTTTTCTATGCATACTCAAATAATTACAGAAAAATCTGAATCAAAATTAAATGGAATTAGAATTATTCCTTTATGTGAGACAATAGAAAAAATAATTAAATATTATAATCAAACTTGTAATGACTATGGAATATATCTTGATTATATATCATTATATGACAATGATAAACTTGTAATATTTGACAAAAAGATAGCTTTTAAAATAATAGTAAATATTACAAGTGATAAATTTATAAATGATTTTATTAAGTATGTGCCATTTAATACAGGAAGGCATATTATTAATCAATATAAAATAGAAAAAAAGTTAAATCCTATTTATATTGAAACATTCCTTGGTCATTATATAAGTGGTGCAGAGCAGTTAGGACTTTACTCACCTTTGCATATTCCAAGTTATATTCATTACATAAGAGAGAATATGCAAAATATAGCTAATTTATTTGGAATAAGAGAATTATTATGAGTGAAAAAATTGAACAAATCTTAACAAATTTTAAAGATGAAGCAAAAAAGCATACAGCTTTTGAAAAAAACTTCATTGTAAGACTTATAAAAATAATTGAAAAGAATAAAGATAGTATGACTATTGTAAACAATAAATTCAAGTTTGATACAATATTTTTTTCAAATTTTATAAAAGATATTGATAAAAATAAAGATGATAACTATTATTACAAAAACTTTAATAGATTAAAAAAGTTCAACATAATTCATAAAAGTTCATCATATTTTCCTAAAAACCTTTCATTAATATCAATTAACCCAAACCAAATTAGTTTACTTATAGATAATTTTAAGCTAATTGATACTTTCTATAAAGAGATAGTAGAAGTAAAAGATAAGTTACATATAAAAGAGTATTTGTATCTTTATTTAAGACTTTTTCATATTTATCCAATGACACAACAGCAATTAGCATCAATAAAAACTAATAATATTATTGGCTTAGAACAGAATAAAACTGTTTTGGCTTTAATACATAAAACATTTAAGATTAACAAACACGACAAGTTGATAAATTTATTAAGACTTGACCCTTATGCTTCTAAAATAATGAATACCTATATAAATGTAAATTCTAGTGAATTTCTTTTTAAAGATGTTAAAGTATATGAAGAATTTGTAAATAACTATAAAAAAATTTATTTTGATAATGAGAATTTAAGTGTAATAAAAATGATAAATAGAAATTATTATTTATTAACTAGCTCTTCTTTAAAGTTAACATTAAATGCAAAAATTGAAAATACTGTAAAACTTACAATTAGTGAACTAAATAAAATTTATCCCAATAGAGTTCCTAATCATCTTTTAGAAATAGAAAATGAACAAATTAAAATTATATTTGAAAAAAATGATAAATACATCGATAAGGAAGATAACTTAAAATCATGTATAGATATTCGAGAAATTGAAGAGTTAGATGAGTTTCTAAAGCAAAAAAATAATACTCCAAGTATAAAGCTAACACAAAATGCAATTAGATCAATTCAGAGTTACATAAAAATGAATGAAAAAAATGAAAGTTATAAAATTATTCTTACATACATACTTTCTTTAATTAATAAATTAGAAAAAAGAAAATTAAGACTTTCAACGGTTAAAAACTACATAGGAATTCTAAATAAACATATATTTACAAAGTTTGAAGATTTATGTAATATTAAGAATAATGAGGTTGATAATTTTATTCAAAGGATAGATAGTCTTAACTATAAAAGAAACTCAGTGAAAAAAGTATTAAGGCTTACATTAGAATTTTTTAGATTTAGTAGAATAGAGCATGGACTTAATATAGAGATTCCATTATTGTACTATCCAAAATCTCTTATTTTAAGAAATGAAATTGATTTAATTTTAGATGAGATTCAAATTGATTATATAAAAAAGAATAATATACAAAGGCTAGGTAAAAATCATTCTTTTATTATTTTACAGAAGAAAATACTTATTTTGCTTGGTTTTTATACAGGAATGAGAATTAGTGAACTTAAAAGTAGATTATTTCAAGATATTTATATGTATGATGATATTCTCTATATTGATGTTAACATAAAAGGACTAAGAAAATTAAATTTAAAGCTTAAAAGAAAAAGTGCAAAAAGAAGAATTAAAGTTATTATTAAAAATAAAAAGCATTTAACTTTAATAAAACAGTGGTATAGAATCTTAGAAAAAACTAAAAAAAAGGGAGATTTCTTATTTACAACAACGAATAATAATTTAACAATGTCAAAATCGTCAATAGATGATTCTGAAATAGTTAATATTACTAATATTATTAAAAAGATTACTGGAAGATATTGTACTTTTCACTCATTAAGGCACTCATTTGCAACATATAAGGTTGATGAGATATTAAAACATTCTACAAATAACCCATATGATTTAATTGAATTATCAATGATAATGGGACATGAAACACCAAAAATTACACTTAACTCCTATGTACACTATGATTTAATTGGGCTTTCTTTGTGAGAAGTATAAACCTATAATGTTTAAAATAGATAATTAAAATATTTAGTAGATATATAACACCTATATAAATAATTTTTTTTTAATTTATTCTGAGAATTACATCTTTCTTAATATTTCGTATTTTAGAAGAAGAATATAATCATTTATACCAAACTACTTAAATATTAAAATATCACATACTATTACAGTATGTGATTTATATATTAAAGTATAAATCACATATAAATCCCTTGAATAAGAGCCTTTAATACTGAGTATTAATTTATTTTATTTAAAGAAATATTGATTTTTTCGTATATTTTTTGTATAATATTAAAAATGTTGAAAGGATCTATTATCGAATTTCAATTAAAAGGTACTCTTAGTGATACATTTTTCTCTTGGCAACAAGTTTTTATTGAAGATCAAGTATTAAATAAAAAAGATGATAAGACTATCCAAAACTATAATAGTGTTTTGGATAACTTTATTGATTTTTGTCAAACAAAAGACTCAACACCAATTGAAAAGATAGATAATCGTTTTATGAAATATTTTATGCTTTATAGAGATGAGCAAGCTTTAAAAAAATACAATAAGAATGAATTATCGTATTGGACTAAAAAAAATGATATTAAAGTAATAAAATTATTTTTTGATTTTATTGAGGATTATTCATATGAAAATGATGATATTGATACAATAGAATTTAGAAAAATAAGGTGGAAAAAATTGATTATTAAAAAAGAGCGAAAAGAGAAGCCATATTACCATAAAGAGACTATTGTTAAATATCTAAACTACTTAGATAAACAGGTACAAAATAAAAGAGAGACATTTTACTATGGACTTTCATTAGCTTTTAAACTATGTCTTTACGGTGGGCTTCGTGCTAGCGAAGTATGCAATATTACTTTTAAGGATTTTGATAAAGTAAGGTCTATAAATAGTAAAAAACTAATTGATCTAAATATTAAGGGAAAAGGAAATACATTCTATAAAAATCCACTTCCCTATGATTACATAAAAAAAGAGTATAGTCACTTTAAAAGGCGATATGAAAAAGAGAACATTAATAAATTATTTTTTTCAAAAACAGGGGCATCTCTTACAAGATTTACTCTTTATAGATATTTTGAGAAGATTACTCAAGAACTTGGGATTGAAAAAAAAGGTATTCATATTTTAAGGCATACATTTGCAAATAATCTAAATAATTTAGAGATCGATCTTGCTGATATACAAGAGCTTATGCGTCATGCGGATCCATCTACTACAAGGGTTTATACGCAGAGAAGTTCTAAAAGATTGGATTCCGCTGTTAGTGTATTGTGATTTTTCGGATTCCTAACTATTATTCTTTTTTATAAACAAACAATTTTTAGAATCAAAAGTTTCTCTAAATAAAAGACAAATTGTTAAAAACTTTTAAAATCAGGATATTCCCTAAATAAGTTCAGTAGTATTACTACTAGATTTTTAAAATCTCTGTCTTAGAACAGTATAACTATACCTCACCAGTAGCCTCATGAAATCATGAGGCTACCAAATCTTTTTTTGCATCTTAGGCTACTTGGGAACATTTGGGAAAAATGCGACAAAGAAATTTAAAGATAGCTTAAGCTTTATTTCTCAAGTACCCTTTTAGCGTACTCTCTTAGCTCACCAGTTGGTGAAATATATTTGTATAAAGTTGCTCTTGTTATTTTTAATTCTTTGCAAAGTTCAGTGACACTCGTATCTCTATTTTTCATGGCAACCTCTGCAAGTCTCACTTGAGCTTTTGTAAGATTGAATTTTCTTCCACCCATTCTACCTCTTGCCCTTGCAGCTGCAATTCCAGCTTTTGTTCTTTCACGAATCAGTTCTCTTTCAAACTCAGCTAAAGCTCCAAATATTGAAAATATCATTTTACCAGCAGGTGAAGTTGTATCAATATTAACCCCTTGACCACTTAGCACTTTAAATCCAATATTTCTTTTTGCAAGATCCTCAACTATGGATATAAGATGTTTTAGATTTCTTCCAAGTCTATCTAGCTTCCACACAACTAAAGTATCACCATCTCTTAAAGCTTTAATGCAATTATCTAATCCAGGTCTTTCATCTTTACTTCCTGAGATTTTGTCTGTATAAATATTGTTTTCATCAACTCCAGCATTTTTAAGTGCATCGATTTGTAAATCTAATACTTGTGAATTATCTGATTTTGAAACTCTGGCATATCCAATGAACATTTTTTTCTCCTCGTAAAAAAGTGTATCTCAAACGACCGTTTAATATACATTCAAAAATATCTCTCTAAAGAACCTATATAATGTAAATTAACATATAAATTATTCAAATTATATTAAATGTCATATAAAATAAGTATAAATTACAATTTTAAGGAAAGACAATGTCAGTATTACAAATTCTCACAAAAGATGAAATTAAAAACTTTGAATCAGCTCCAAAATTTGATTTGCTTGCAAAAAATCACTTTTTTAAAATGACTGATGCTCTTAACCATATGACAATGGAGATGAAAAATGATTCAAATAAAATTTTGTTCATTTTAATGTATGGGTATTTTAAAGCTACCAATAAATTTTTTGATATTCAAAGAGATGATGAAAATTATTTGTACATAGCTACTAGAAACAATTTTGATTCATTTGATTTTCGTGTTGTGACTCCAAGAACAATTCAACGATATAAACAACTTATCAAATCAAATCTCTTTATCAATGAATATACTTTAGATATTGAATCACAACTAAAACACCATGCCATTGAACTAGCGAATAATTTTACTAATCGTAAAAAAATCTTTTTTTCACTTGTAGATTACTCAAAAAAGATAAACATTGAAGTACCTAGCTATTTTGCCTTGTCAAAACTTATTGAGTTTGCACTCAATTATCAAACAAAAAGTATTCTGCTTCATCTAAAAACTTTTCAAAAAGATAAAAGACTAATGCTTCTTGATGATTTTACCAATAAAGATGAAAATTATACAAACAAATATAACATCAATAGCTTCAAAAAATTAGGACACTCTACTAAGAAAAAGGAGATGAATAATTCAGTAGTACAACTAAACACCATCAAATCCAAATTTGATATGCTCAAACCAATTATTGATGAAGTTGGTATTACAGATAAAATTGCACAGTATCACTCAAAATGGATTGAGCAAATTAAAATGTTTCAACTTACAAGAAAACAACAGTTAGAGCAACAATTTTTACTTCTTTCGTTTGTAAAATATCAATATTTTATCAGAAATGATAACCTAATCGATAGATTTATTGCTATTATGCAAAGTACTAAAAGCTCTCTTCTTCGCCATCAAAAGGATCTTCACTTTGAAAATGAACCTAAACAAAGGGCTTTAGTGCAATCTTTAGAGGATTCAAATCTTTCAATTTTAAATGATGTGAGTAGTATTGTTAACAATGAAAAGCTTAGTGACAGAGATAAAATCATTGCCCTAAGAGCACTCGTTGAAACTAAAACACAAAATTTAAAAACACTTTTAGTGGAAAAATCTCTAATTGAAACTTCAAATTTAGATCGATTTGATTTTCTTGAAAAAGGATCACAATCACTTCAAGGAAAATTATCTGGAGTAGTTAAATTAGTAGAGTTTGATGAGAAATCATCTAATAAAAATCTACTAACTGCTATCAAATATTTCAAAGAATCATCTAATATCAAACAAGATGCACCATTGAGTTTTTTAGATGATGAAGAACAGCAGGTAATATTTGATAGTGAAGGGAAAATAAGGGTCTCACTCTATAAAGCATTTTTATTTGTTCATCTTAGTGATGGGATACGATCAGGGATTTTAAATCTCAAATACTCCTATAAATACAAAAGCTTTGAAGATTATTTAATCTCTAAAGATGAGTTTATAAGCAATAAAAAAGAGCTACTCAAATATCATGAATTGGAACATCTTGAAGATTTCGATACTTTTATAAAACCAATTATCCAAAAACTTGAAATGAGCTTTGCAAACACCAATGAACGAATTGAAAAAGAGCTCAATATCTATTTTAAACCTACACCAGATTCGTTTATTCTCACTACTCCAAAATTAGAAAAAACAGATCATCAATTAGAACACACTATTGGAAAATATTTTCCACAAGCAGAGTTTATATCTGTAATTGATCTGCTCCATTCGGTGCAAATAAAAGCAGATTTTTTAGATTCATTTAAACACTATTCACTCCAAAATACACCTATTAAAAAACTTGAACCAAATCTGTTATATGCTTCAATTGTTGGATATGGTTGTAATATCACACTTTCAAAGATGGCAAAAATATCTAAAGGGATCAGTGAGAATCAACTTGATACTACCACTACATGGTACTTAAGTGAAGAAAATACCATGGAAGCAAATGATAAAATTGTTGCATTTATCGATTCACTTGATATTGCGAAATTACTACAGCATGATCCTAAGTATAATCATACATCAAGTGATGGGCAAAAGTATAATATGAAATCATCAATCGATTCAACTAATGCTGGATGGTCTCATAAATATTTTGGATTAGATCAAGGTGTTATTGTTAACACTTTTATAGATGAAAAACATCGATTGTATTACTCTGTTGTTATCAATGTAAGTGAAAGGGAAAGTGGATATGTAATTGATGGACTTATGCATAATGATGTTGTTAAAAGTGATATCCACAGCACCGATACATTACTTTTTATTTTTCAAAATATGGACACTAATAAAACCTCATTTTTACAAGCTTCATAAAACTTATTTTTGTCCATATTTTTTCAATGTTTATAGACTATTTATTGATTTATTTGTCTATAAATTTCATTGTTTACTGACAAACTATTTTTCTTTTTTAATATTTTTTCAAGTTCATTAATTCGTTGAATATACATAAGTTCACGATTAACTGCTTTTTCGTACATTTCTTTATAATTCTCATTTGAGTGCTTTAATTTTGAGATTCTCGATTCTAGCTTATTATATTCGGCATTCTTTTCTTGTGCTAAATTATTAATTGCTTCTATAAGTTCTGTAAACATCTCTCTACTTTTTTTAATGGATCCTCTTTTTCTTCCTGCTTCTAATGCTACTGTATCATTATTTATTTTTGAGTTTTTAGGTACATTTATTGGTTGATTAGATTTTAATCTTTCTAATGCATCAAAATATTCTTCTAATGTTTCATTCATAAATATTATTCCTTAATAAGTTTATTTTTAAGATCTTCTAACTTGTTTAGTTCTTCTAGTTCGGTTCTATATTCGATACTATTTGCGTCAAGAAAAGATATAAATTCTTTTTGTTTTAGAATAACATTATTAACTCTTGATTTTTCTAAAATACTACCATGACAATCAAAGCAAGCTATAATAGAACAAGTGAGTTTGCTATCACAAGGTTCTGTAGAAATGCATCCACCTAAAGCTGTTCTTTTGTAAGCTATTTCACCATTTTTAAATTGCTTTAATATTTTATTTCTATTTTCAAAGAAATACTCATTAAAGTCACTTTGTTCCTTTTGTTTTAAATTATTTTCCACAAATTTACCATGACCTCCATAGAGTTTATCTTCTGAAAATAAAACTTCTTTTATGTAAGCTAATGTCTCTAATTCTGGTTTGATTTGGTCGAAGTCATTTGCAATATGGTCTCTTGGAATATTAAATAGTTTTTTTGCATAGCTTGCACCATTACTATAATAAAGTGTCATTTCTCTAAATTGATGTTTTAATTGTATTTGCAAAGCTCCTAAAGAAACTATTCCACTTTGAATTGAATATACAGCTAAACTTCTCCTATATTGATGTGATCTAAATCTCCATGCTTTACCAATTTCAATATCTTTATAATTCCGATTAAACTCTATCTCTTGAATCTCTTTTTTATCAGAATCGGTAATTTTAAGATCATTATAATCCAATTTTAGTTCATTGAAATAAAGAAAATTTTTTCTGGTTTTTAATGTTCTAGCATATTGTTTATCCAATAATAATTCAGTAGAAATAAATAATGGGATACCTTCCATATTTGGTTTATAGTAAGATGAGATAACAATAGCAATAGATTTTAATATATGAATTACTTTTTCAACTTGTTTAGTTGTAACCCATTTAGATTCTTGTTTTCTTCCTGATAATTTTGATGTTGAAGTTATTAATCTACATATACCATCTGATAGTTCCTTTTTATCAAGACAATCTATCTTTAAATTAAGTGCTTCTCCATTTCTCATACCTGTATATGCCAGGATGATATGCTTACTAGTCCCTTGAATATCAATGATAAATTTCTTAAATGAAAGTCTATTTGCTACATTATATTTCTTGAATAACTTTTCCAGATTATGCTTGTTAATAAAATTAATCCATTCTATTTTATCGTTAAATTTCTTTTGTTTCTTTTTTGTGATACTTATAATTTCACAATACTTATCAGTAGATAAGTATTCTTCTAAGAAATTTACTATATTGTTTAAATTATTTTCTATTTCATCTATTTGAATCCATCTTTGTTGAATACTTTGAAATAATATTCGTGAAGGTATTAATTCTGTTTGAGATAGATTTGTACTATATGTTTCGTAAAGCTTTTTTAAATATGATTTAACATTTTTATCATACTGGAATTTTATTTTTGTTATATGATTTTGTTGAGTATTTAAAAAACTTAGAAATGAAATTGTAGATTGAGTTTTACTTCTATCCTTACAAGAAGTATTTATAAAATTGATTAAATTTGAATTATTTTCAAGAACATGTTTTACTGAAATAGTTTTATCAGTAGCAAATTTAGCTATTGGAGTTAATATTTCATCAAAATAATGATGCAGTGTTGACACCGAATATTGAGAATTATTTTTGCCACTTCCAAAAAATATCAATAGCAATAATAATTTCTTTATATCTAGTATATGATCTTTAGGAATTCTTTTTTCAAAATTAAATAAAGCTGGCTGGGAAGGATTTGAAATATAAGGCGTGAAATCCCAAATATTATCTTTGTAATATGAAATAATTTGATTATCCAAAGTTTTTGATACCACAAAATATTCATCTATAAAGTCAATATCGAATTGTTCATATTGAATACTACTAGGTAAGAAATTTGTATTTATATAATAATTATCAAAGAGTTTTAATGCAACACTCATATTATAACAATCCTATTGAAATTAACATATTAAGTTTATGCTCCCAATATGGATGTAAGTTCTCATTTTCAAATACTTCTAATTCAAATCTTCTAAGTGATTCATAAGAGAGGTATTTACTTTTAAGAATACATTCTTCTATATTCCTAATTCTTTGATAAACTTTCCCATAAACTATTTCAAAATGTTCTGTATTCTGGGCAATATATTTGCATTCATGAATTAAATATTTTAAGCTATATAATTTTTGTAAATCTTCTTTATCTACAATGAAACGATAATACTGGCAAAATAAACAATTTTCACTTTTTAGACAATTATTTTCATTATATCTTATATCTGGATTTACTGTACTGGAACATCTTCCAATATTTGTAGAAATATTATGAGTAGAAATTAAGAATAAATTTTGGTTAAGTTGATCATAATAATTTGTCAACTGAATATCTGCCGATTCCTTAGATTCACCTAAATAACTACTCATAATTGTTGAAACTGATGATTGTAAGACTTGAGATGCTGCAATAATTCCATCTTGATTGATAATTTGATAAGCTTTATTTATTCGTAATTGTCTAGAACTAATACTAGGAAGATTAGAATCTATATTAGTAATAAAAAATTTGTTGATATAAGAACTATAAGTTCCCCTTTTAAGACCACTTGTTATTCTCGCATTTTTTTTATTATCAATAAAAAAAAGTGTTTCTAAATGATTCCCATCTAATATATAATCTCTTAATAGTAAATATTTTTTGAAGACACTCAAGAATTTAGTTTGAATTTTAAACTCAACAATTTTATTACCTGCACGATATTTAATATTTCTAAACTTCTGTTGTAAGGAGTCTATACTATATTGATTATTCCATAAAAGTGTAGCGGCGGTAGAATCATTCATTCCTGTATTTGTTAAAAATAACATATAAAATGCTTTTGATGCATGAGAAGCTAATTCCATTTTCTTTTGTGATTTTTGAAGATTTGCTTTATCTAAAGTATTATTGAACCGCTTAATATTCTCTTTAATTATACTTTTATTGTTAATTCTATAAATTTCCTGAAAATTATCAACACTTCTTGTTTGTCCATTTTCTGGATCAAATGCCATAGGAAATGGTCTTCCTTTTACAAAAAAAATATGTTTTGATGGCAAACACCAAAATTCACCCAATTGTAAGTGTAATTTTAAAGGATAGGATTCATTATTAAGAATAAAATCTGTTACTTGATGAAAAAAACTATAATAGAAATTATAGTGATATTTTTTATCTTCATTAGAACTTTTTACCTTTTTTTCACTTCTACTATTAGTTATTAATATAATTCCTGAAAGTAAAATATTCGCTTTGTCATTGAAAATCGTAGATAACATTTTATGAACACAAGTATGTCTTGAATGTATTTCTCCTTGAGAATATTGACCAAGTCTTATTTTACTTTTTAAAAAAAGTGTATAACGATAAAAAATATTCACCGCTTCATCTAAGTTTCTTATGTATAAGAAATTTTCTTGATTCATCCATCTAATAAATACTATTAAATATTGTATTTTTCTATTTATTGTTATGTCACTGTTGCCTTTTTGTCGATTTGTTATAATTATTTCTTCAATGATATATTGAATAATATTTTTTCTTTCTGACTGATAGGTATTTTTATTAACCATAAGTTTATAAGGATTTTTATACAACTTATATTCTGTATATAATATTTGAGAGAGAATACTCCTTTGATCTGCAATAATTCCTAAGTTATCAGAATTAACTGTCAAATTGTTTTGATATTGTATTATTAAATCCTCAATAGTTATGAAATCTATAGGAATAGTAATTAATTTACTCATTAATTAAGCTCTCTAAATAGTTTTCATAATTATCTTGGGCTTGCTTTTTTATTTTGTGTTTATCTCTAAAATTTAGATATTTTTCCGTAGTAGAAAGACTTGAATGACCCATTCTTTCTTTGATATGTATAAGAACATGAGATAGTTTCATTTCTTTACTATTAACTAATGGCATAAGATTATCAAGCATATTCATTCCAAATGTTGCTCTTAAATCATGAAAAGAAAAATCAAATTTATATCCATCAGTTTGGAGTTGCCTTTTTAACGAATTAAAAATAAACTGTCTAATAGTTGCGCCGTTTGGAACTTCTTTATAAAGGTGTCTGTATAAATCATCATTTGCTACATAAAAAGGAGCACCTCGATTTGTTAGAAACAGATACTGTTTATTTTGTTCATCAAATATATGGCTAGCTTTTTCTTCTCTTTTTTTATATCGCGGAGAATTTAGATAGATTCTTACTTTTTTATACACCCATGAAGGGAAAATTAAAGTATGAATTTTATTGAATTTTGTATCACAATTAGTTCCATACCCAACTTTGATTCTAATTTCATTTTCTTTATCACTTAATGTTTCTTCAAAGTGTTTTTTTCTTAAAGTAAATACTGTTTGAATTCTTGCACCAGTTGTAAGTGCTATTAAAAATCCTAAAATCATCTCCGTATTGCCAATAGTTTTTAGAGCTTTTATGAGTGCAATTTGTTGCGTATGAGATAATGGATGGAGTCGTCCACCATCAACAATGGCATCATCAAATAGATCTGGATTTGAAGTAGATACAACCCTTGATACATCTTTTGTTTTTACTTGTTTAGAATGTTTAAATCCATAGCTATCTTTATATGTTATTGATGTAATACCACTTTCCCAAAGTGGAAATTTAAACTCAATACCTTCATTGTTTATAAGGTATTCATAAAATCCAATAATAGCACTCATTCTTCTTTTAATTGTATTTGGAGATATTTCTCCATTTCGTAAAAGTTGTTGTAGGTGACTTCTATAAAGATACGTAGGTCTTAATACTTTTCTTGGAGCTAGTAAATAATCAATACTTTCATTGTTACAATATTCTTTAAAATGTTTTAAATCTGTTGCAATTGAATCTAATGTTTTTGGAGATGGTTTTTGATAGTTCTTTAATTTTGATAAAAGATATAAACTACCATGTTCCCAAACACTTCCATCATTATAGGTAATAATTGGGAAGTGTAAAAAGTTATCAATATCAAACTCTTCATTTAAAATAGATTGATCTTTTGGAATTGGATTAAAGATATCTAATCTTTTGAGAGTTAATTTTTTCATATTATAAAATTTAGTTTTCTATTTCATCAAGTTTAGCTTCAATCTCTTCAATACTAGGTAGTGATGATTTATACTCTTTTGGTAAAACTTCTGTAAGTTGATATTCACTAATACCTAGTGGTTTATTAATATCTTTTAGAGCATACTCAACAACAGTATCATTTTTTGATTTGCATATAAGAATCCCAATTGTTGGATTATCATCATCTGCTTTTAGTTCTCCATCTATTGCTGAAGTGTAGAAACTTAATTTTCCTGCATGTTCTGGTTTAAAACTTGTAGCTTTTAGTTCCACTACAACATAACATTTTAATTTGATGTGGTAAAAAAGTAAGTCTATTTTAAACTCATCTCCTCCAATATTAAGTTTATATTGTCGTCCTACAAATGCAAATCCACTCCCAAGTTCAAGTAAAAAGTTTGTGATATTCTGAGTGAGAGCATCTTCCAGCTCTCTTTCTTGGTAATCATCTGTCAAAGTTATGAAATCAAAGATATATGGATCTTTTGTAATCTCTTTTGCTAAATCTGATTGAAGAGGAGGAAGAGTGTTTTCAAAATTAGTTAAAGCTTTTCCATTTCGTTCAAAAAGATTTGATTCTATTTGATGAATAAGTACATTTCTACTAATACCATTTTTTAGTGTATTTTGAACATAATAGATTGCTTCATCTATATTCTTAATTTTATTTAAAATGATTTGATGATGTCCCCATGGTATTTGAAATAATATGGCAACAAACTGTTGCCAATTTTTATTGTCAATTTTGGCAGCATCTTGTTGCCAAAATATATACCACTGTTTAATGAACCGAATATTTCTATAAGAAAACCCTTTTATATTAGGAAATTCAATTGATAAATCTTGACTTAATTTTTCTAGAAATCCACTTCCCCATTTATGTTTATTCTGCATTTCAACAATTTGTTCACCCAAATCCCAATAGAATTCAAGCAATGTTGTATTTACTTTGATTGAAGCTTTGATTTGTGAGGTTTGGAATTTATTTTTTAAAGATTTTAACCATGCTTTATATTCTATTGAAACTAACTCTTTCATTTTTACCAACTTATTTGTATTATTAAAAGATTTTAACATTTGTGTCCATAAAATATAATTAATGATATATGATTTTATTTCTAAAATAACAGGTAATACATTTGGATATAGCGAGATAATTTTTGGATTAACTCATCTATTGGGACTAATGTTTGCACCAAGAATAAAAAATTTTAAAGAGCAACAACTCTATGCATTTGAAGCAAAAAAGACTTATCGTGA
>JACCDN010506488.1_pt1 | contig 16536 bp, 14 predicted proteins | sample 7441691 | NCBI WGS metagenome assembly JACCDN01 (sample SAMN15323439, study PRJNA562643) | freshwater metagenome | isolation source: river surface water | place: USA:Blue River Watershed | collected 2017-08-16
AACTGGACAACTACAGCAAATTGGCAGGGGGGGGTTGCCCCTGGCTCAAGTAATATCGCAGTTTTTAATAGTTCATGCTCATCTAATTGTTCTCCAACGATCAACTCATCAATTAACGTAAAAGGCATTCGCATTTTTTCCGGTTTCACTGGCACGATCACTCAAGCTGCGAGTATTACCATTGGCACAAATGGCTGGATTCAAGAAGATGGGACGTTTACAGGAGGATCGCAAGCTATTGCACTTAATGGACCTTACTATACAACAGGTGGGAATTTTACTTCGACCTCGGGCACACTTTCTCTCGTAGGAAATTGGACTCAAGGAAATTCAAATACATTTAATCATAATTCTGGAACTATTTTTATATCAAATGCCAGTACTACGACTTTTTCACCGGCAACTTCTTCTTATTATAATTTTACTGTTCAATCAGCAAGCTGTGCGGTCACTACGGTTGGATTTAACAACGAAACACTTAAAGTTTATGGGACATTAACGATAACTGGATCTTGCTCAACTGGAGTAAATTTAAATTCTGGTAACATTCATGTGTATGGAAATTTAACATCAACTTCTGCCAACGATGGTTCTGCTCTATTGACACTAAAAAGTAATACTGTCACTCATACTATCACTGGATCTGCTTCAGTAAAATTTAAAAATCTGGCCATCGATGTTGGAACTGATCCTGTCATCATCAGCGGTAGTATCTGGGTTGCTGGAAATTATACCTATACCTCATCGGGAACTTTCACAACCACTGGATCAACTATGCTTTTTTCAAAAAGCATAACTCTCATTCCTGGATCAGTGAATTATAACAATATCACCTTTCAGTCCGACAATTGTGCTGCTTCTGTTATAAATTTAAACAGCGAGACATTAAAAGTTTACGGTACATTAACGTTTACAGGTACATGTTCTACAGGAGTGACCATTAACTCTGGAAATATAGAAGTTTATGGAAATGTAACGGTTTCGGCAGTTAATGATGGATCAGCAATCCTAACGTTAAAAGACAATTCAACATCCCATACTATTACCGGTGCTTCATCATTGGTGACTCTATCTAATCTCACGATTGCTACAGGAACCGATAATGTCACATTAAGTGGGACACTTAATATGGCTGGACCATATACATATACAAGTTCAGGAACATTTACAACAACTGGCTCAACTCTTATGTTTTCTAAAAATGCTACACATTCTCTTGGGAGCATAGATTATAATAATATGACATTTACCAACAATACCTGTGCAACTCTAGTTCATAACCTAAGTGGCGGCACCGTGAATGTTAAAGGAAATTTGTCGTTTACCGGAGGCTGCGCATCTCCAAATACAGTTAACTCAGGAACGATTAATCTCTCTGGTAATTTAATTGGAAATGGTCCTGGAGCGATAGGTTCAGTCGCATTGGTTTTTGATGGTACTTCTGACCAAGCCGTTACATCGGTAGGAACTAATCTGCCCTCTGGAAATATCACTATCAACAAATCGCTTGGCACGAAATTAACTTTAGGAGTGGCTACATCTTGGAATGCCACCGGGCAAAGTGTGACCCTGAGTTCAGGTGAAATTGATATGGCAGGATTTGCATTAACAGTTAAATCGCTTACTTTAAATAGCACAACCGTTACCAAAAATTCTGGAGTACTAACGGTTAATGGATCTATTGCCGGAACAGGTTCACTTTTCGGAGGAACAGTCAATCCTTAGCATTTTTTTAAATCTCATTGACGTAGAATACACAAATTACAAAATTGTACACATTTAAATTTTAATAGTAAGTCCATCTCTCAGTGAGTTTTTATAAGCTTTCACTCCTGGAATTAGTCCAATAAGCGGAGCTATTACTAAGACGACAGCAAGAAAAATCAATTCTTCCTTAGTTAGGAAATTAATTTCTAGTGACAGCGAAAATTTAGACTCTAAAATTGGTCGCAAGAATATTAGCAATCCATATAAAAGAGCAACGCCGGTCACAATTCCTGAAAATACGAGAAGTGTCGACTCATAAAGTATTAGACCTAAAATTTGCCATGGATGTGCACCCACACTTCTAAAAATACTCATCTCGCGGCGGCGTTCATTAATTGAAGTGTAGAGAGCAATAATAATAGTTAAAAAACCAACGAGTAAAACCGCAAGGCCAATCACCGACAAAACTTTCTCGACATAAGATAATGTCTCCCACATTTCTTGCAATGTAAGTGCAGGGATAATTGCCATGAGTGGCTCTTTTTCATATTGATCAATAAATCGGCGCATTTTCAAAATTGCGATACGATTTTTTAATCCCACCATAAAGCTTGTAAGTTGGTTAATTTGAATATTTTCTTTTAAATATTTTGCCGGATCAATCTTGGCGGAATCAGGAACACCGGTTTCCCAACCAATATGCATGGCCTCCATTCCATAAAGGGTAATGAAGACTGCTTTATCGATTGGAGTTTGCGTCGGTTTCAAAATGCCAGCGATTTTGAATGGAGTGGCATCATGTTGATAAAGTGCTTCTGCTTGAAGGCCGTGGGCGAGGACAATGTCATCTCCAACTCGGTGAAAAAGTTTTTTAGCAATTTCACTACCAATCACCACATCAAAAACTTCAGTTGGAACTCTACCATCTTGAAGCTCTATATTTTGATCTTTTCTAAACTGATAATGTAAAAAGAAATTCTCATCGGTGCCAATAACTCGATAACCTTTGTATGAATCACCAAGAGAAATAGGAATGGTCCATTTCACAGAATGAGAATTTTTAATTTCCTCATATGAAGAATAACGAATATTATTGACAGGAGATCCCATATGAAAAACTGTGTAGAGCAGAAGATTAATTGCTCCGCCTTTTGCGCCAACGATAAAGTCAGTCTGCGAAATGGTATTGGTGAATCCCTCCTCCGCACCTTTTCTCATGCGCCCAATGCCTAAAAATAAAGTGACAGATAAGGCAATGGATAAAATGCAAAGTAGAGTGGTGAGCTTTCTATTTTTTAGTGATTTGAAGGTAATAAAATTAAGCATGAGATGTACCTTGAGCGCGGTTGATTTCAGGAAGAGAAACTTGCAGATCAAAAAATGGTTTTAAGCGAAGATCGTGCGAGACAAAAATAGTTGTAAGTTCTGATTTCGCACGTTCTTCTTTTAAAAGATTCATAAGCTCACTAGTATTTTTTTCATCAAGAGAACTCGTCGGCTCATCGGCCAATAAAATTTTTGGTTTACCAACTAGTGCTCTACAGAGAGCAACTCTTTGTTGTTGGCCGATGCTTAAATCACTAACGGCACGATCTTTGAAATGAGATAATCCCATGCGCTCCATGAGTTCAAGGGCTTCTTTCGTCGCTTTCGATTTTTCTTTTCTGATTTTTGAAAACCGTGCAGGTAGAGTGATGTTTTCATGAATACTTAGATAGGGAATCAAATTAAAATTTTGAAACACATAGCCCATATGGGCCCCACGCCATGAATCGCGCTTTGATGCCGATAATTTACTAATTTCAACGCCATCAATGATGATTTTTCCTTGTGTGGGAGCAAGCACTCCGGCGATTAAATTTAGTAAAGTACTTTTTCCAAAACCACTAGGTCCATAGATAAAAAGACTCTGCCCCTTTTCTAAAGAGAGGGAGTTTATCGATAAGATTTCAGGGCCAGTGGAGTATTTAAAACTTAATGCTTCTAAATTTAGAAAACTCATATTGTCCTTATAATTTGATTTTTTGAGATGGAGAAGTAATATTGATTTTTTGATTTCTTGCACCAACAACTTCAAGCTTTAATTTTTTAATTTTTGAGAAACGCTTTCTCATATGAACCATGACTTCAGTTTCGGCCAAATCTTTATTGCAGATAACGTTCACGGAAGCTTCTACTTCGGAGTGAGTTTTACTACCTTCCTCAAAGATATGTTCAAACTTAACTTCTGAAGTTTTACACCCCATTGTTTCCGGAAAAACAATCAGCTCTTTTAAAATATTCCCCCAAGATGCCTTAGCATCGGAAATAATTTTTTTTTCTGATTCAGATTTTGGAGTATGTTCAAAACCAAAAAGCGATTCAGCTGGAGTATCGAGATCAATTTCTGCAATGTTTTTTTCAACCGCAATCGCTAATGAAACATTTCCATGCTCGTGAGCGTGTAAACTTTTTTCTGCAAAAATGTAAGGAGAGAGAAGTAGAGAACTGGTGATAATCAAATTTTTATACATAAAGACTTCCTTGTAATAGTTCACATCATAACTAAAGAAGTCGAATACCGAAATTCTTTGTTAAGGATGTGCCGGTTGGTTTTTAATATCTTTGTTTTCTTTTGGAGCTTCGGTAATTTCTTTCATGGAAATTCCTTCCATGAGATAGCTTGATTCTAATTCCTTATTCTCTTCAATTTTTAAAATGCCTTTGACTTCTACGGGCATAAAAGAAGGTTTTATCTTAGTTCCTTTTTTCATTTTGACCAAGATCAATTGGTTCGCTGGCGGTGGAGGAATATGCATACAAGCTGGAACATATGGCATTAAAAGAAATTCACTAATTTCTTTTGCATCATATTCTAATGGCATCATAAAACCTTTAAGCGAAATTTCTTTTTTGATACTCGCCTCAAGGTCTTTGCTCATTTTATTTTTTTTAGTTTTTACATCAACTTCTAGAGTTTTTAAAAGCTCCCAGCTCACTTCTTTAGCGAACAAATTTGCGCTTAAAAAAAGAGTGAATAGTATTCCAAATTTTTTCATGACGAACTCCTTACAAATTTTTGGAACATGTCAAACAAACGCCGTCTACTTCAAAACGATGTTTAATTTTTGTGTATCCAAGTTTTTCCAGTGTACGCTCAATTTTATCGATCGCACAGTCATGAAATGTATCTATTTTCTGACAAATTCTGCAAATAATATGGTGGTGGTGGTGACCTGGATCGTGAAACTCATAATGGACCACATCCTTAGAGAGATGGGCAATGTCTACCAGTTCTTTTTCCACGAACAGTGTGAGGCTGCGATAAACTGAAGCCAAATCACATGAGCCTTTTGGGAGTCTTTGATAAATTTCCTCGGCCGTAAATGGGCCGTGCTCTTTTTGCAAAAGATTTAGCACGAGTTTTCTAGGAGTTGTAATCGAAAGATTGTGAGCGCGTAGCTGACTTTCAATCTCCATTTCCCGTACGGGGTCAATTTTTCCCATTCTATGCCCTTTCCTTTAGCGTTCTCATATTTATAATCCGAAAATAATATTATTGCAAATCATTTGCAAAAAATTAACTTTCGGTTTTTCCATTTTGCATTAAAATAAAACTTGTCTGTATGTGTAAACTGGGAACTCAATGAATGTTATTATTTTAACGCCAAAGCAAAGCCTTAATCGAATTCTTGAAGAACATTTTAGGGATCAATTTAAAGCAAAGGTTCGCAGTTTTACATCATGGGAAGAAGCGATTGAGGATTATCGCGAAAGATCACCTATTGATCTTGTCGTCGTCCGCAATTCCGAGAATCAAGACGAAGGGCGGGGTCTTAATGCGCTCAAGATGTTGAACATTGTCTATGATACTAGTGCACAAACTAAAACAGTCGTCATTGGTGATTTTGATCACAGCTTTAAAAAATATGAAGTGATTAGCGATAATTTAAGAATAGAAGAGCTCAACCGCGTGGTCATGAAACTTTTAGATCTAAAAAAAGAGGAATTTCAGCATTTAAGTCTTCCTGATTTTATTTCTATTCCCGTAAAAGATTTAAACTCACTAGAAATCGTTCCTTGTGATCTGTTTATCAAACTTAATCGCAAAGGTGGTGAGGATTATCTAAAGCGCTTTAAAGAGGGTGACTCTTTTAGTATGGATGACATTAAAGCATACCTGGAAGCTGGAGTAGAAAATCTTTTTATTCGCAAAGAAGACCGTGAAGTATTCTATCAAGGATTTACACGTGATACTTTTATGAAGTTAAAAGAGTTTAATACTGTTCCCATTGAAGAAAAAGTGCAGCTGTCATCTTCAATATTTCAATCAAGCTCGCATTTTATGCGCGAACTAGGGTTAACCGAGACGACCTTACAAGCAGTCGAGATGTCGATTAGAACACTTTCGCAAATTGTTTCTACGGAAAAAAAATTAGGTAATTTATTAAAAAAATTATTAACTAGTCCTGAGAGTTATTCGTTTAAAAGATCCGCGATGATTTCAGCAATTTCTTATCATATTCTGCCAGATATGGATTGGGGAAATGGGGATCAACTTGTACAAATTTTTAATAAAATTAATACTGTTAGTTTTTATCATGATTTAGTTTTAGAAGATGAGGAATCGCTTAAAATTCTTTTTAAAGAACAGTTCACCTTTGATAAAAATTTAAAGTTTAAGCAACGTGAGGCGATCAATAATCATGCCTATAAAATGGCGACACTGCTGCAAGGAATTCCAAAGCTCCCTCAAGGAGTGGACATAATCGTTAAGCAACACCACGGCCAATCAAATGGAATTGGTTTTCCTGATAAGCTCTCTTCCGCGATTTCTCCAATGGCCATTTTTTTTATTGTGATTGAACATTTTGTCACATTAGTGTTAGAAGACAAAAATAAGATCGACTTTAGAAAAATTTTTGATGAGCTGTATAAGACACATACTATTCCTTCTTATCGAAAAATTGTGGATGTTCTAAAAAATAAATTTTACCCGCAGTATCAGTAATCACAAAAATTTATAAGTTACACCCGCAAAAAAAGCATTCTCGTATGCTTTCCCATTAGTCGTTGGCGATCTTCTGATCTTTGAATCAATTAATGTGGTATTCACACCACTCATGGCACTAAATTCTGCGCTAATCTTATAGATGGGAAAAGCTCCAAATGAATAATTAACAGCGTGATTAAGACTATAGACGGAACGAGTAGAAGTCGCTTCATTGCTCCTAACTCCATAATAATAATTCACATAATTGGAAGTTAAATAATCAATTCCCCCACCCACACGAATCATTAAATCAGGATTAATGAAAAACATTTTTCCATAACCTAATTTGGCCACGCCTCCATTTGATTTGCTGGCAATATCACTTCCATAATGAATGTTAAACCCAAATAGACGAGCACCGATACCAAGTGCAAATGATTCTTTTCGACTATCCATACCGATTCCATCATATCGATCACCAACACGATTGAGGTTCACGTAGGCACCTAAAAAAGGGTAGCCCGCAACATTGACGCTCAATCCGCCTTGACCAAAATTCACGGGGCCGTAGGAAACTTGAGCTAAGGGGATGGGTGTTACGACATAACTTTTGTTACCGTGTTTATATTGATTATCTCGTCTAATGTTTGTTTTAAAGGCCAATCCTCCGCCAACCGATGCACTAAATTTTGTCGGTTCGCTGGGAGTAAGAGTTTCGGCAATAGCATTTAAGTTTAAGATGAATAGGAGCGAAAATGAAAATATTGTGCGCATGCTTAAAATTAACCCTTTTAAAATTATTCTTTAATGGCAAAAACAGCAGAATTCTTGGCATTTTCAAAAAACTCTATTTTGTGAACATGAACTCTTCCAGTAGTTTCAACTTTTAGAAAATCATTGATCTTATGAAATAAAAATTCAGCGAATCGTTCGCAACCGACCTTTGGCAAAATGCGAAGTTGAATGATTCCTTGTTGGTCTAGTCTTTGAAAATCGGCCAAAGCCGGATCATCCTGTGCAATTAAAACTGTATGATCCAGAAGCCATTTGAAATAATCGTTTGGTGCCATTTGATCAATTTTATTTTTAGCACGCTTCATTCCACCAAAATCAAACACCCAATTTTTTGCATCTAAATCACCGCGAAACCAAACTTTAAAGCTCACATCATATCCATGCAGAAATTTGCAATGAGTACCTTCTGCACTCCACTGGCGAAAGCAAGCGCTAAATCCATCATAAGTTTTGGTTGATTCAAAATAGTTATTCATAATTCCTCATGGACAATTTTTCATTGATAATTAGACTTGAATTATAACAAAGATTTTGCAAATATTAACTACCAGTCTAGTCATCTTTCAATGGGCATCGGCGATTAAGAAACAGCTAATCGCTTCGGATATTTGAGTAGTTTTCGATGACAGATAAAGACAGATTATTTTAATATCCATCATGCACTTTTCTAGACAACATCATAGGATCCTGATTTTTGTTACGGAGGACTTTATGAAGAAAGGGATTTTAATTGGAATGATGTCACTTGCTCTATCTCACACGCAAACTTTTGCGGTTTCTGAACATTTATGTAATTTCGCTCCTGAAAACAAGCTTTATATCGGTGCAAACGATAAGGCTGCTAATTCAATGACTGAAGCTAGATTCAACGCAATTATTGAGCGCGTTGAAAAAGTTTACAAGCCCGTTGTTAAAGCTAAAGGTGGAAATCTTGTTGTTCAAAGAAATTGGACAGACGGAACTGTAAATGCTTACGCTTCTAGATCTGGTACTACATGGAATGTCGCTATGTTCGGTGGTCTTGCTCGTCACGAGCTTGTTACTGATGATGGATTCATGATGGTAGTATGTCACGAATTAGGTCACCACATCGGTGGAGCACCTAAGAAAATTGGAACTGGTTCTGCTTGGGCTTCTAACGAAGGTCAATCTGACTATTTTGCTGGCCTAAAATGTATGAGAGAAATTCTACAAGGCGACGATAATGAAACTATCGTTGAGTCAATGACTGTAGACGCTGTTGCAGCTCAGAAATGTGCTGAAACTTACAAGTCTAGTAGTGAAGTTGCCCTTTGTAAAAGAGTCTCAATGGCTTCAAAGTCTCTAGCTATGCTTTTAGGTGATCTTGGAGGAAACAGAAATGTTGCTTTCAACACACCTGATCCAAAAATCGTTGCTAGAACTGATGACAACCACCCTCAAGCTCAGTGTCGTTTAGATACTTACTTCAATGGAACGCTTTGTGATAAAGCTCTTTCTGATGAAGTTGATCAAAAAGACCCTACAAAAGGTGTTTGTACAAAGAGAGATGGACACACTGTAGGTGTAAGACCTCTTTGCTGGTACAAGCCAACTGCAGCTGAGTTATAGTCTTTCAATTTAGATTTAATTCTAATAAAATAAGGGGGAGTGAAAACTTCCCCTTTTTTTTTGTCATGGAGTTCGCGTGCGTTGGTTTGATGTATTTGGAAATTTGGCCTTTATTCTAATCGCTTTTTCACTTTTAGCAAAAGACATTTTATGGCTAAGAGCACTTTCGGTAATTAGTTCAGTATGCGCAATTATCTATAATTATAGTGCGAGTATCTCACCTTGGACACCTATTCGCTGGAATTTATTTTTTATCGGACTCAACCTTTATCATATTTCAAAAATTGTTTTTTCGAGGAAAAAAATTTTTCTTACGGAAAAAGAACGCGATATATATCAATGGTTTTTTAAAGATCTTTCGGTTGTTGAGTTTGCTAAATTTATCCGCGCTGGGCATTTTGAAACATTGATGCCAGGAACTCGGCTTACTGAAGAAGGTCTTGAAGTAAAGTTTCTGCGCCTCATTTATTCCGGAAAAGTTGATGTTTTGAAAAACTCAACTAAGGTTTCCGAACTTCGTGATGGGGATTTTGTTGGAGAGATGAGCTTTTTGTCAAATCGCCCAGCAACTGCAACGGTAGTTGCACACCATGCATCTGAAGTTTTAACTTGGAATCAAAAAGAGTTAAAAAATATGTTGGTTAAAAGCCCGAGTTTAATCTATTCACTTCAGGGCGCACTTGGTGCACAACTTTCAAGGGTGTTGGAAGAAAAAAATGACGAAGCAGCAGTCAAAGCAAAATCAATCAACAAAGGATCTCATTCTAACTGAAAAACCGTCAGTCGGAAGAGATTTTGCAAAAGCTTTGGGAAATTTTCAAAATTTCAAAACTCATTTAGAAAATGACCAATATATTATTACCTGGGCAGTAGGTCATTTACTGACACCATTTGATCCAGAAGATTACGATAAAAAATTTAAAAAATGGTCACTAGAAACTCTTCCTATTTGGATTGAGGATTTCAAATATCGTCCGATCCCAACCACTAAGACTCAACTGAAGGCAGTTTTAGGGCTTTTAAAAAGATCTGACTTGGGACGAGTGATTGTTGCTACCGATGCGGGACGAGAAGGAGAGCTTATTGGGCGCTTAATTCTAAATGAAGTAAAACTTAAAATTCCAATGTTTAGATTTTTTACGTCAGAGGCGCTCACGTCAAAAGTCATTGAGCGAGAATTAAGCACACTTAAACCACTAACTGATTTTGATCGTCTGTATCGCGCCGGACTCCTTAGGCAAAAACTTGATTGGTTAATGGGGATGAATTTATCTCGTTGTGCAACTTTAAAGATGGGAGATTTATTCTCTATCGGTCGAGTTCAAACCGCGGTTCTTTCTTTAATTGTAAAAAGATACTTGGAAAGAAAACATTTTAAACCCGAAGAATATTTTGAGTTAACAGTTGAAGTTAAAAATACTAAAAATGATAAATTTAGCGCTCACTGGTTTGATCCTGCAATAAAAGAAAATTCGAGAAGATTAAGTTCTAGGGAAAAATTTGATCAGTTAACAAAAAGCTTTGAGGGGAATCCTGATTTTTCAGTGATGGATCTTAAGAGCGAAAAGAAAACCCAGAGACCTTATGGTATTTTCTCACTTACAGATCTGCAGAGAAAGGCCAATGTGCTTTATGGTTTTCCGGCTTCAAAAACTTTATCACTTGCTCAAGATCTTTATGAAAAAGATAAGTGTCTCTCTTATCCGAGAACTGATTCTAAGTTTCTCGCAAAATCTAGTTTTGGGATGGTGAAGGGAATTTTAGAGACATTAGAGAAGGAGTATCCCGAATATTTTAAAAAATTTGATCCAAAATTAGTACAGCCAAATCATAAAGGTGTTTTTAATGATGAAAAGTTGACAGATCACCATGGATTAATTCCGTTAAAAGTCTTCAAAGGAAATCCAAATTCAGATCAAGGAAAAATTTATGAATTAGTTCTAAAAGAATTAGTGGCAAATTTTTCTAAAACTTATGAATACCAAGAAACTAAGGTCGTTTTAACTCACGTTCATTCAAGAAGTTTTTATGAGGCCCGGGGAGTGGAGGTTTTAGAAATTGGATATAAATACTTGGAAGGTAAAAGCCTTGATCCAAACAAGCTTCCAGAACAAGACATGCTTCCAAGCTTAAAAGAAGCAGAAAATCTTCAGTATAAAGCTCATGAAGTTTTAGAAAAGAAAACTCAACCACCGGCGGAATATACTGAAGCCAGCTTACTGTATGATATGACCAATCCAGCAAGGCTTGTCGACGAAGCAGATATGAAGCGCATTTTTAGAGGGGAGATTGGTCTTGGCACTCAGGCAACTCGTGCAAATATCATTGAAACACTTATTAAGCGTGGGTATATAAAACGAGCAGCAAAGAGTTTAATAGCTGAAGAAAAAGGGATTACTCTCATCCATAAATTAGCAGGTCTTAAAGAATCACGCGATTTAACTTCGGTTAAGCAAACCGCAAAGATGGAATTGATCTTAGAGGAAATTGCTCACGAAAAATCTTATTCTGGTTTAGAAAATGAGAGTCTACAAATTTTAAAGAAGCAGCTTTTTTCATCTATTGAAGAATGGAAAGGGCTAGAGACAATTGCGCGAGCTACAAACTCTGCAGGTTCAAAGTATTCCAAATTCAGTAAAAAAGGCACTGAAGCATCCGAATCATTAGGAACTTGTCCTGTATGCGAGAAGGGAGAAGTGCGCGAGTTTTTTAAAAGTTTTTCGTGTGAGCGCTGGAAGGAAGGCTGTACTTTTTCATTATGGAAAGTTATGAGTTCTAAAAAAATGACAGAAGCCGTAGTTAAGACACTCATCAAAAAAAGAGTGACGGCAGAGATGAAGGGTTTTAAAAGTAAAACCGGAAAACCTTTTGCAGCTAAACTCATTCTTACCAAAGAAAACAAAATAGAGTTTCAATTTAAATCATAATGTCACACTATTTTGTTTTAAAATAATTTCTCCTTAGTTCAACAAATCAAAGCAAATCACTCTGATATGTAAAAAGAAATAGTACTATAGGAGAAATTTTCTCCTACCTTTCTAAGAATACTTCTAAGATTTAAAATAGTTAGAGATATAACTTAAAAATAAAGCAGGAAGCCAATGAATAGAAAACCTTGGGCCATTATCTTTTTTTCGATGTTCTTTTTATTGATACCTATTTTTAATATCGTATTAACTTATTTCTTCTTAGAAGGTCACTATAGCTTTGGTGACTATATCTACAGTTTGGTTTATCTTTCTTCAAACTGGTTTCCACTTTTTAATTTGACGGTACCAAGTTTAGTTGCCAGCTACGCTGTTTATTCAATAAAAAATTGGAGTATCCCCGTCTTTTTTATTTGTATGTTTTGGATTCTTTTAAATTCCGTTGTCGATTTATATACTCATTTTACTTTGATAAAATCATTCATCATTATCTTAGTTCCTATTATCTGTAATTTACTTTTTATCTATTATATTTTAATTCCAAATGTTCGCGCGGCCTATCTAGATCCAAAGCTTCGTTGGTGGGAGTCAAAGCCTAGATATTTAATTAATGAACAAGTTGAATTAAATTCTGAAATCATTGGAGAAGGTGGGTTAACGGCTAAAATTAATAATTTTTCTGAAGGGGGATTATTTCTAGGAACAGAAAAAAAATTACATGTGGGTGACGTCGTTGATGTAAGATTTGAAGTTTTAAAAGTATCTTTTATTCTTCGAGGAAAAATTGTTCACCACATAGCTAGCATTCATGCATATGGGCTGCAGTTTGTTGATTTAAAGAAGGAAGATAAAAAAGCGTTAGCAAAAATTTGTCGTGAATTAAGACTTCAAAACTTTCCAGAAACGAGAGCGAAAATTGATTGGAGGGAAGATCTTAAAAAATGGTTTGCAGATCTTAAAAATGGAAAAGGGATTGTCCCTGAAATTTCGCATAAAAAATAAAAGAAGTGAGCGCTCCATCATGAAGCACTCACTGAAAAAAGATTAATTCGAACTTAAAAGTTGAACTTGGACTTGGTATTTAACTATAATTTGTGCCCCTTCTCTTGGGATATTTCCATTATCAAATTTTAAAGTACGTGACTGGGTATCAAATGTATAACCACCATTTTGTTTTACATTATCAACATAAACGTTAATTTTGTTTTGATAAGGAGCTGCCGCGAGTGAGAAGTTATCAATTAAGTTAATAATTGATCCTCCCATATCTTGTAAAATTCCATGGAAATCTTGATGGATGTCTGCAACTTTACCACCTGTCGCTTTTGATACTTCAATGTATCTTGATCCAGCTGATTCCCAAGATCCTAGGGCCTTATTCACTACGATTGAATAAGTTTTTATCAGACCTGGATTAGATTTAGTCGATAAATAGCGATCAACATATGACTTCACTTTATTTTCAGATTGGTCTTCTTCGTCCGAAATGAAAACAACTGCAAGATAGGCATCTTTTCTTAGAAATTCTTGCTGATAGCGGTCTAAAAATGCACTAGCAGTTTTTAATCCTTGCTCACGTCCAGATCCTTTGGTGCCAACTTTAATCCATTCTTTAAAGTGATTTGTGAAAACATAAGGATTTTTCTTTGCTTCTGCACTATTTAATAAATTAAAATTTCCGATTTGTTTTCCATTACGTCCTGTTGTTCCATCAGTAGTTGTTATTGCCATTCTGAAATCAATATCCTTCTTGATAAAATCAGAAATGAACGCACTGAAGTTCTGAGCAAGAGCATCTTGTTCATCGGCCATTGATCCGGAGTCATCCATTACCCAAAGAATATCCACGTCGCCATTTTTCTTAGTGTTTTGTGTAAAGTATTCAACTTTATCGACTAAGGAAAAGCTTGGTGGAGGTGGATCTACTGGTGTTGGAGCAGGTGTCGGAGTTGGTTCAACAATAACTGGTGGCACTGGTGTTGGTGTTGGCGTTGGAGTTGGCACAACAACAACTGGAGGCACTGGAGTAGGTGTAGGTGTTGGAGTCGGTTCTGGATTGACGCCAACAGGTGGTGCTGGAGGAACTGGTGTAGGTATGACTACAACAGGAGGAGTAGTGGTCCCTCCGCCTGTGCCAGGGATAGGATTTGGAGTGTTATTGCCTCCACTTGAATCAGGTTCGTTAATGCTCCCACCAGTGTCCCCACCACCTGGCTTAGCGATTTCAGATAAAGTCTCCTTTTCATAAAAGTCCGCTTGTTTACAACTTTGTAAACCAAGGCAGAGGAAGGCAAAAAGAAACAAATGCCCTCGCATGTTTAATCGGCCCAAAAAATCCATAAGAATCCCCATCAAACGAGTTTTATACCAAAACCCGATTGTTCTAAGCGCTGTTCTCCAACTCACGTACAACTAACGACACACGTACAACGAACATGCTTAAAAAGTAGAATCGTAATGACATTCTATTGAAAATGATGGGCCTTTAGGGATGATAAATTAAGCCTTTTACGATAGTCGATAAATGTACTTAAAAAACAATAGGTTATGACGAAAAAAAGATGATTTCAAGGTGATAGGAAGAAAAATTGAAGGAGCAAAAAACTGCGACTAATTGTTGGCAGTTGGGCCGTAAGATTACGAGCTGATCCTACTTTATTCGTTTGAGAAAGAATTTCCTAAGAGAAAAGAAATTAATAAGGTAGGTTTTTGTAACCCTTTTGAAAGCATGGTATTAAAAGTCAATGAAAAATCTAGCTCCCATAAATTCTCTAAAAAATTCACTACCATTTCTAGTTGTCGATGTTCCGACTAAGCCGCTTTCTAAAGCTGAGTTTTTTATTAGGGATAATGAAAACCTTCATACAATTGAAGGAATCAAAGATTTGAATGAACTCGAATTAAAAGAACTTTTGAATGGCGAAAATCAAGAGACGAAATATTATTCGACTGTTTATTGCGGTCATCAGTTTGGGCATTTTGTTCCTCGCTTAGGCGATGGGCGTGTGCATTTTCTAGGAGAGTTTAAAACTTTTGCAGGCGATGCAATCGAATTACAATTAAAAGGTTTAGGACGTACGCCATTTTCCAGAATGGGCGATGGCAGGGCCGTCTTTAGATCAAGCCTGCGTGAATACCTGGCAAGTCATGCGATGGAGGCTTTAGGAATTCCAACGACAAAAGCTTTTGCGCTGATTGATTCTGATGAAGTTATTTATCGAGAAGAAAAAGAAAGGGGGGCCATTGCTCTTCGGGCCGCCGCTAGCTTTTTGCGTTTTGGTCACTTTGAATATTTAGCATCCCTAAATCGCGTGCCTGAATTAGAAAAATTAATCGATTTTACAATTGAAAATTATTTTCCAGAATATTTCTCTCATCCCAACGCATATAATTTGTTTTTTCAAGATGTCGTAAAAAGAACAGCGAAACTCATGGCCCATTGGTTAAGCGTTGGATTTTGCCATGGTGTAATGAATACCGACAATATGTCGATTTTAGGGTTAACCCTTGATTACGGGCCTTATGGATTTATGGAGAAATTTGACTATCACCATGTTTGCAATCATTCAGATCACGAAGGGAGATATGCGTATGGGAATCAGCCAATCATCGGTTTTTGGAATTTAGAAAGATTGGCCGATGCCCTTTCATTAATAATGAGTCGCGAAGATTTAGATCGCACGCTAAAAACATATCAAGAAATTTTTAATATTGAATTTATGCGCTTAATGCGCAGGAAGCTCGGACTACAAAAAAGTTTGAAAGATGATGACGTCATCATCGGAAGTGTCATTAGTCTATTAGATGAGACAAAAGTAGATATGACTTTATTTTTTAGAAATTTAAACAACAAAGAAAAACTTTTATCATTATTTCTCTTTGAAAAAGATAAATCTGCATGCTTCGATTTTTTAGCAAAGTTAGAGACGAGATGGGGAAGTGAGGACGTAAGTGCTGAAGAAAGATTTTTCTTCATGCAACAAGCAAATCCCAAATTCATTTTACGCAATTATCTCGCACAAAAAATCATCGATTTATATAACGAAGGTCAGCGTGAAGAGGCAATTGCTCAAACGCAACGGCTTTTAAAAGTTCTAAAAGATCCTTTTAATGAGCACTTTGAAGATGAAGACTTAGCGAGCGAGTGTCCACCAGAATATTTGCATCTCGAAGTTTCCTGTTCGTCATAAATTAAGTTAATTCAAATTCTTCCATATATTTTGGGATATGAATTTTAACAAGTGGATACGCCTCTTGAATTTTTTCGCGAAGTGCATTTGCCGATTCTTTTGTTCCGTGATTAATAAAAATCTCCTTGGGCTTTCTGACAATTTCATTTAGCCATCCTAAAATATCAGCATAGTCAGCGTGTGCCGATAAACCTTCTAGTGTAAATACTCCAGCATTACACTCGATTTCTTCGTGGTGGATACGAATGCTCTTCATTCCGTGCTGTAAAAGATCACCTTTAGTCCCTTGTGCTTGATAGCCGGTAAAGAGCACGGCATTTCTTTTAAAAGGAAGTCGTTTTTTTAAGTGATGCAT
>JACCDN010042362.1_pt1 | contig 16535 bp, 21 predicted proteins | sample 7441691 | NCBI WGS metagenome assembly JACCDN01 (sample SAMN15323439, study PRJNA562643) | freshwater metagenome | isolation source: river surface water | place: USA:Blue River Watershed | collected 2017-08-16
ATTCTCCGTCTACCTTGGTGCCGGACTTCGCGACTTCGATCGCGAGGTAGCAGTCGAACGTGCCGCCGGGCGTCTCGCCCATCAGGATCTCGATCGGCACCTTGGTGCCCTTGGTGACCTGGATCCAAGGGCCGGCCTTCAGGCGGTTCAGGCTGCCTGGTCGGCGGTCGACCTTGTATTCCTTGGAGACCTTCACGCCGAAGTCCTTGTAGTTGCCGTCGCGGCCGGCGAAGTAGGTCTCATAGCCGTCGTCGAGCGCGATCTTGCGGTTCCAGCGGACGATGAGGAAGTCGTCGCCGGATCCGACGAAGCGGAAGGGAAGGGAGCTGGGGACCTCGACGTAGCAGCGATAATGGAGGACCCAGCGCGAGGGTTTCATCAGCTTCTCGACCTCGAACGCCTTGGGGGCGTCGTCCGCGGAGCGTCCGGTGATGAAGATCTGTCCCGAGACGAGCATGTCCGGCGACTTGAAGAACTTCTGCAGACGACCGGCGCTCCAGCCGCTCTCGAGGAACTCCCTCACCGACTGCCGGTAAGGCGGGATGCCGGTCTTCGCCGAAGCCGCCGCGGTGGGCTGGCGGTTCGCGGTCTGCTTGATGTCGTAGAGCGTGCCGAGCAGGCCGCTGGTATTGATGCCGGCTCCTTTCATCCCGAACAGCGAGACGAAGTTACGTCCGCCGCCGGAGCCGATGCCTTTGCCGGCGCCGATGCCGCCGCCGGAACCGCCGCCGAAGCCCTTCGAAGCGCCGCCGCCGATCGCGCCGGCGCTGAGCAACGGATTGGACATGCTCGGCATGCTCGTCACGGCCATCGAGGCGTTCGCGTTCTTGCTGGTGATGCGCGTGTTGGTCTTGGCGAGGGACTTGATGTTCTTGGGCACCACCTTGGTCTTGTACTCCTTGGCCTTGGGGCCGCCCGCGCCGCCGCCCGCGCCGGTGGCGAAGGTGTTCGGGTCCTTCTTGCCGGCGCCGTCCGTCACGGTCGAGACGACCCAGACGATCGCGATCAGCACCAGGATGATGTGCACGATGACCGACAACGCCAGGCCTTCGCCCCCGAGGCGTTGCCAGAGGGTGCGCTTGGGACGGGCCAAAGGCTCCGCCCCGGTTTCTACGGGTGGATTGTCCCGGGGGTCGGACATAGGAGTATTCCACTAAGCGGCCGGTAGGCTTCAACCCCCAAACCTAGCCCGCAACCGTCACTTGTCGGAATCATCATACGATGCCGGGTCTTGCCCTGCCGGACTCCCCCTTCATCCTCAGGGCATGGACGATCGCCAGCGCGCCCTCGAGGAACGCCTCACTTTCCTGCAACGCCACGTGGAGCAGCAGGACCGCATCATCCTGGAGCTTTCCCGGGAGGTCTCGAAGCTCTCCGACCGGCTCGCCCGCACCGAGGCCAAGCTGACCCAGACCGCCGACGCCGGCGACCAAGGCCCTCCCGCCGACGAACGTCCGCCCCATTGGTAAGCCGGCGGAAAGGGTTTGAGGTCCGTCAGCTTAGGCCTAGCCTGCTCGCATGTTCCTCGCCGCTGATTCGACCCCTGTCGCCAGTGATTCGCTGACCTATCTGGAATACGGCGTCTACCTCCTGCTCTCGCTGGGCGTGACGATCTGGGTCGGCCGCACCCTCTTCCGCAGCGGTCGTCCTTTCCTCGTCGAAGCCTTCCATGGCAACGAGACGATGGCCGACTCGGTCAACAACCTCCTCATCATCGGCTTCTATCTCGTGAACGTCGGCTTCATGCTGCTCTTCCTTTCCTCCAAGCAGCATCCGGCCACCGGCATCGACGTGATCGAGCATCTCAGCAAGTCCGTCGGCGTGGTGGTCGTGGTCCTCGGCGTGATGCACTTCATCAACCTGGTCGTGCTGAACGCCCTCCGCACCGGCGCCCAGGCTTCCCGTCCGCCCGTGCTTCCTCCGCGCGCCTGATCCGTCAGCCGGAATGTGCGGTCGCGTCACCCAGTTCTCACGCTGGGCAGAGATAGTCAAAAGCCTCGGAGCCCCGTCGGTCGACGTGGCCCCGCGCTTCAACATCTCTCCCGGCACGCCCCTTCTCAGCGTCCGTCGCGAGCAGGGCGTCCTCCGCACCGAAGCGCTCCCCTGGGGCTTCGTCCCTGCCTGGGCTCCGGCCGACGAACCCGGCGGCCACGCCAACGCCCGCGTCGAGGGGATCTTCGAACGCCCGACCTTCCGTGACGCCGCCCGTCTGCGCCGCTGCGTCGTGCCCCTCGACGGCTATTACGAATGGAAGACGGAGGGTAAGCTCAAGGTGCCCTATTATTTCCGCGCGTCCGACGGCGGCCCGCTCGCCGTCGCCGGCCTCTGGTCGCTCCATCTCGCCGCCGACGGCACCTCGCGTCGCACGCTCTGCCTCGTGACGGTCGCCCCGAACCGCGAGGCGGGCGAAGTGCACTCGCGCATGCCGGTCGTGCTCGCCGGTCCCGCTCGGCAGGCCTGGCTATCGGAGCGCGCCTTCACGCCCGTCGACTTCGCGGCTCTCGCCGTGACCGCGCCCGACCGCACGTTGTCCCTGCATCGCGTCTCGCCCGACGTGAACCGTGTCGCCGTCGACGCCGAGCACCTCGTGCGTCCGCTGGTGGGCGCGATGGACCAGCCTGACTTCTTCGGGGATTTGCTTGGCTAACGGGCGGTTTTTCGACAGACCAGTGCCATGGCCGACCCGCTGCATCCTCCCAAGATCGTGGAGAAGCCGTGGGGTCGCGAAATCTGGTTCGCCGACCAGCCGGCCTACGCCGGCAAGCTCCTCGAGGTCCGCAAGGGCTGTCGCCTCAGCCTGCAGTATCACGAGCGCAAGATAGAGACGCTCTACCTCTTGTCGGGACGCGTGCGCCTGACTTATCGCGCCACGGCCCCGGGCGAGACCCCGACCGTCGCGGTCGCCCCCGCCGACCAGTTCGAGTGGCTCCCGGGCCGGGCGCTCCACGTCCCTCCGCGCACGGTCCACCGTTTCGAAGCCCTCGAGGACAGCGTGCTCATCGAGTCGTCCACGCCCGACCTGACCGACATCGTCCGCCTGCAGGACGACTTCTCGCGTCCGGCCCGCGACTGACCCCTTTCCTATTCCTATGCGCAAAGTTCTGGCCTTTGATCTCGGCGGCACGAAGTTCGCCTTCGGCGTCGTCAACGAGGACGGCAGCGTCCTCGGTTCCGGCCGCGTCGAGACGTTCGCGGAAAAGGGCCCGCAGCAGGCCTGCGAACGCGTCGCCGAAGCCGCCCACAAGCTCCTCGCCGAACTGAAGCTCAAGCCGGTCGACTTCGTCGCCATCGGCATCGCCTCGCCCGGCCCGCTCGACATGGCCCGCGGCTGCGTCGACGGCTCCCCGAACCTCCCGGGCTGGACCGGCTTCTCGATCACGGAGTTCCTCAGCAACTCCTTCGGCGGCCTGCCCGCCCGCATCGACAACGACTGCAACGCCGCCGCGCTCGGCGAATACCGCTTCGGCGCCGGCAAGGGCAGGAAGAACGTCGTCTACATCACCGTCTCCACCGGCATCGGCGGCGGCGCCGTCATCGACGGACGCCTCATGCGCGGCTCCAACGGCAACGCGGCCGAGCTCGGCCACATCCCGCTCACCATGGACGGTCCCCGCTGCGGTTGCGGCAACCCCGGCTGCTGGGAGGTCTACGCTTCCGGCACCGCCATCGCGCGCCGCACCCGCGAGGCCCTCGCGGCCGGTCGTCCTTCGAGCATCGTGAAGTTCGCCGGCTCGATCGACCAGGTCACCACGCACCACCTCTTCCAGGCGATGGCCGAGGGCGACGCGCTGGCCAACGAGATCTGGGCGGAGTCGATCAACTACCTCGGCCGCGGCCTCGGCGCGGTGATCAACACCTTCAATCCCGACGTCATCGTGGTCGGCGGCGGCGTCACCGCCGCGGGCGACGCGCTCTTCGTGCCGATGCGCAAGAGCGCCAACAGCTACGCCTTCCCGCGCCTTTCCGCGGTCTGCTCGATCGTCCCGGCCGGCCTCGGCGGCAACGTCGGCGTCGTCGGCGCCGCCGCCTGCGCCTTCGAGCACGTCAGCTGACGCGTCCGCCGGTGATGCGCGTCTCCGTCGTCCTCCCGGCTTTCAACGAAGAGAAGCTCCTCCCGGCCGCCCTCGCGGCGGTGCGGGCAGCCGCGTCCGCGTTCACGTCCCGCGGCTGGGAATGGGAGTGCGTGGTCTGCGACAACAACTCGACCGACGCCACGGCCGCGGTCGCCCGCGCGGCCGGCGCGACGGTGGTCTTCGAGCCGGTCAACCAGATCGGCCGCGCCCGCGACGCGGGAGCGCGCGCCGCGACGGGCGAGTGGCTCGTCTTCATCGACGCCGACTCGGCGCCTTCGTCCGCGCTCTTCGCGTCCATCGCGGACCGCATCGCCTCCGGCCGCGCCCTGGGCGGCGGCAGCACGGTCGAACTCGAGCCGGGCACGCCGCGCTACGCGCGCTTCGTCTGCGGTCTGTGGAACCTGTGGAGCCGCCTCGCCGGCTGGGCCGCCGGTTCGTGCGTCTGGGTCGAGGCCGAAGCCTTCCGCGCCGCGGGCGGTTTCGGCACGGAGTATTACGCGGGCGAAGAGGTCTTCCTGAGCCGTCGCCTCAAGGCGCTCGCGCGCCGTTCACGCCGCCGCTTCGTCATCCTGTCCGACCACCCGCTCCGCACGTCGTCGCGCAAGCTGAAGCTCTACACGCTCACGGAAGGAGGCCGGTTCTTCTTGCGCATGCTCTTCACCGCCGGACGGGCCGCGAAGCGCCCGGACGCCTGTCATCTTTGGTACGACGGCCGGCGCTGAGCCTCAGAGCCGCTGACGCTTCCACTTCGGGATCGGGAACGCGGTCACCTTGTCCGAGCGCACTTCGACGTCGTCGCGGTGCCGCAGACGCCTGGCCTCCGCCGCGGTGACGATCTCGTAATGCGGCGCGGCGGTGATCAGGTCCGCGATCTCCCAGCAGTCCTTCGGGTTGTTGACCCACTTCTCCGGCGGGAGACGGCTGAGGTCGTAAGGCTTCGAATAGCTGCGCAGGGTCTTGCGCGGGCCTTTGGCGTATTCGTGGAAGTACGACATCGCGAGCTCGCGCACGCTGCGGTAGACCGGGTCGCGCCAGCGCAGGCAGACGTAGTTGGTCTTGGAGATGGCGCCCCACTTGCCGTTCACGCGGAAGGGCGCGATGACATGGTCCATGTCCTGGTGCGCGCTGAAGTCCAGGAGCAGGGGAGGGTGGCCCTGCAGCCAGAGCGCGAAGGCCGCCACCATCGCGCCTTCGATGCAATGCGCGCGGTTGTGCTTGAGGGTCTGTTCCACCGAGCGGGCGGTGTCGCCCTCGGGTTCGAAGTTCTGCGGGAAATCGACGAGGAAGTCCTGGATGGCCTGCGGGGTGGCCAGACGCGCGAGCGTGCGGGCCGCGGAGAGGCTGAGGCCTCTCCGTTGGGCGAGCCGGATCCGGGCGGCGTATGACATGCCTACGGGTCTATCGGTCGGAGGCATTTGCTCAAGGAGCGAGTGCGCCGGTGCTTTCGGATTGGCTAACTTCGCGGCCCGCGTTTCCTTGGCTTCGTCCGCCATGCCGATCTTCGATTACACCTGCGCCGACTGCGGCAAGACCAGCGAGCTGCTCGTCCGCAGCTCCCAGGAAAAGCCGGCCTGCCCGCACTGCGGCTCGGCCAAGCTCGAGAAGCAGCTCCCGATGGTGGCGGTCAAGGGCCTGAAGTCCGACCACGTCCACACGAACAGCTGCGGTTGCGGCAAGCCCCGCGGAGGCTGCGGCAACTGAGATGGACCTCGAGCATCTCCGCTGGGGCGCCCTCCAGCTCATCCTGCTGATCATCTCGATCGGGCTCCACGAGTTCGGCCACGCCTGGGTGGCGGACCTCCGCGGCGACCCTCTCCCGCGTCTGCAGGGCCGCGTGACCCTCAACCCGTTCGCCCATACCGACCTCATCGGTACCATCATCCTGCCGGGGATCATGATCTTCCTCAGCCCCGGCTTCGGGCTCATCGGCTGGGGCAAGCCGGTCCAGATCTCCCTGCCGAACCCGAAGACCCGCCGGATGGATGACATCTGCATCACCCTGGCCGGCCCGGGCATGAACCTGGTGCTCTGCCTCGTCCTGGCCCTCATCGGCGCACTGGGCTCGTTCGACTCCGAGCAGGACCGTATCGTCATCCGCTTCCTGGTCAGCGGCATCTTCCTCAACTCCGGCCTGGTCGTCTTCAACCTGATCCCCATCCCGCCGCTCGACGGTTCGCGCCTCGCCGTCCGTCTCGGCCTCTTTACCGAAGAGATGTTCCTGACGCTCGCCCGCTGGGGCTTCGTCATCCTGCTCATCGCGGTCAACCTGCCCTTCTTCCGCGACGGCATGGACGTCGCCATCCGCCTGGTCGCCACGCCTTGGTTCTGGCTCTGGGAGCTCCTTGCCTGAGCCGGTCGGCCACCAGAGGCTTGCCTATTTCCCGCCCGCGGGCGAAAGTCGGGTCCATGCAAACCCTCGGCGAACGCCTCCAAGAAGCCCGTCAGCGACTGGGCGTGACCCTCCGCGAGGCCGCGGAGTTCACCAAGATCCGCACCGACTACCTCCAGTCCATGGAGGCCAACCAGTTCGAGTCCATCCCGCTCGCCGACGTCTACAAGCGCGGCTTCGTGAAGGTCTACGCGAAGTATCTGCGCCTCGACGACGAGAAGGCCGGCGCCGACTTCAACACGCATCATTCCGCCAAGGCCTCCCGCCGTCCGCTCGAAGCCGGCGCCGACGAGGACGCGGCCTTCGAGCCCGAGACCGGCGGCGCGCCGCTGACGATCAGCCGCGACATGCTGATCTACGGCATCATCGGCATCGCGGCCATCGCGATCCTGCTCGCGTTTTTTATCTGAGCTCGCCGTCGCCGGTCCGGCGACCTGAGCCTCCGGCTCGCGTGGTCGTCCCGCCGGTTCCGCCGGCGGGCCGTCCCCACCAGATCACCCTGCGTTCCACCAAGGTGGGCGTCCGCTACCAGGTGGTCGAGCTCAACACCGGCGAGGTCCCCGGCCTCGGCGTGCTTTCGCCGCGCGACAAGCCGGCCGTCATCAACGTCAAGGGCCCGACCGAACTGCGCGCGACCTTCCTTGAGAACCTCCGCGTCGAGATCGACGGGGTGCCTTTCCCCATGCCCGCCACGGTCAAGGGCGCGCTGTCCGTCTTCCTGCCCGACCCGCCGACGGCCCCGCCCGTCCCGCGGCCCGTGCCGGCCAAAGGCCGCTGATGCGAGGAGGTTGACCCTTCGGCGCGACGGGTCATCGTGAGGGCGCAGTGCCTCCGCGCCTCGAACAACGCGTCCTCGTCCTCAACCGTCTCTGGCAGCCGGTGAACATCGTCGGCGTGCTCCGCGCGATGAGCCTGCTCTTCCGCGGCCGCGCTTCGGCCATCTACTCCGATCCCGCCGCCGGCCATCGCGTCCTCAGCGCCGCGGAGTGGCTCAAGTTCTCCGCGGAGTCCCCGCCGCCCGCCGGCGAGTCGGTGCGTTCGCCCTGCATCGTGCTGCGCGTCCCGCGCGTCCTCCTGCTCGGCGAATACGACCGCGTGCCCCGCCGCGAGATCCGCTTCTCCCGCCGCAACGTCTACCTGCGCGACGCCAACACCTGCCAGTATTGCGGCCGCACGTTCCGCGACGAGGAGCTCAACCTCGACCACGTCGTGCCGCGCGACGTCGGCGGCAAGACCAACTGGGAGAACATCGTCACGGCCTGCGTGCGCTGCAATTCGCGCAAGGCCAACCGCCTGCCGGAGCAGGCGGGCATGACCCTCCGCCGCGCTCCCGCCAAGCCGAAGTGGCGCCTGGTGGTCGCGTCGTCGCTTTCCGCGGACGAGGTCGAGGCCTGGAAGGAGTTCCTCGAGGTCACGCCCGCGGGTCAGCTGCCTTGGCGCAACTGATCGGCGTTTTCCTTGGTGCGGGTAACCAGATTCGAACTGGTGTATCCACTTTGGAAGAGTGGTGTCCTACCACTGAACGATACCCGCGTGGCCAAGGACGCTCACTATCCCTAGGCGGACGGCCGGGGTCAAGCCTCGGCCAATGGGCCCGGCGAGGGTCCCGCGGCCAAGGGAAAACCCGGCCCTGCCCGACCTGTCAGGCCGCGGGGCGGTGGATGACGCTGATGGTGCCGTTCGTCTCGAGGATGACGTCCTTGGCCTGCTCGATGTTCGCAAGCCCCGCCGACCGCAGGGCCGACATGAGCTCGTGATGCGTGATGCGCTCCCGGTGCATGACCTTGTCCTGGATCTCCCCGTCGCGCACGAGGAACGCCGGCCGGCCGACGAGCGCCCAGTGCACGAGACGGTAGTGACGCGAGAGCAGCAGCATGATCCAGTTGATCACGACCAGCGTGCCGGCGAGGAAGAGGCCGCCGCCGAGGCTGTTGTCGCCGCCGTTCATGGCGTTCTGGACGGTGTTGCTCAGGATGAGCAGGAGGATGAAGTCGAACGGGGTCATCATCCCCGTCTGCCGGCGTCCGGTGATCCGGATGAGCACGAGGAGGAAGGCGTAGACGATGACGCCCCGCAGCAGGAGCTCCCACCACGGGAGCACGGGGACGAGCAGGGTGCCGAGGTCGAAGGGTTGGCGGACGGCCAGGCAGGGGAGGGGCATGCGGTCCACGATAGCGCCTCCGCGGCGTCGGGCGATGCCGTTTGCGCTTCACGGGAAGCCGAGTTCCGTCATCCTCCGCCCATGGCCCGCTCCTCCGCTTCCGCCGTCCGTGATGTCCTGATGATGGCGACTCCTTCCAAGAACGCCGACCTGCGCTGGTTCGGCGGCTTCCACGCTTCGGATCCTTTCCCGGCCTTCTCGGTCGGCCGCCGGCGCATCGGCCTGCTCCCCGGGATGGAGGTCGGCCGCGCGGAGGATGAATCCGCGTTCGACGAGGTCCTCAACCTGACCGCGATCATCGGCGACCTGCGCAAGACCAACCCGAAGGCGGGCGTGGCCGATGCGATCGTCTTCGCCGCCCTCGAGCGCGGCGTCCAACGCTTCCGCGTGCCGGCCGATTTCCCGGTGGGCCTCTTCCAGCGCCTCCGCGAGCTCGGCCTCGAGCTCCACGCCGTCGGCGCCCAGCAGAACGAACGCGGCGCGCCCGAGCTCTTCCCCGAGCGTCAGGTGAAGTCCAAGGCCGAACTCGCCGGCATCCGCGCCGGCAACGCCGCCGCCGTCGCGGGCTTCCAGGCGGTCGAGCAGGTGCTCGCCGAATCGAAGGCCGACAAGAAGGGCGTGCTGCAGTGGAAGGGCAAGACCCTCACGGCCGAGATCCTCAAGGAGGAGGCGCAGGTCGCGATCCTCCGTAAGGGCGCCCTCTGCGACATCGGCCTGATCATCGCCCCCGGCGACCAGGCCGTCGACTGCCACTGCTCCGGCTCCGGCCCCGTCCGCGCCAACGAGCTCATCGTCTGCGACATCTACCCGCGCCACATCGCGTCGCACCACTACGGCGACATGACCCGCACCTACCTCAAGGGGAAGGCCAACGCGAAGCAGCGCAAGATGGTGCTCGCCGTGCTCGAGGCCCAGCGCCGCGCGATCAAGGCCATCCGCGCGGGCGTGACCGGCGCCAAGGTCCACACGGTGGTGCAGGAATATTTCAAGTCCCTCGGTTACCGCACCGGCCTGGAGAAGGGCGTCTACGTCGGCTTCTTCCACGGCACGGGCCACGGCCTCGGTTACGACATCCACGAGGATCCGGCGCTTTCCACGCGCAACCCGCTCCCGCTCGTCGCGGGCCATGCGGTCACGGTCGAGCCGGGCCTCTACTACCCGGGCATCGGCGGCTGCCGCTTCGAAGACTGCGTGGTGGTCACGAAGAAGGGCTGCGAATTCCTTTCGTCCCATCCCTATAACTGGGAGATCGCCTGAGCATGGCCAAGGGGCGGGGCAGGGCGGGCACGCACACGTCGCTGACCGACGCCGCCCGTCCCGTGGCCGAAGCCCTCGAGCGTCATGGCCGCGTCTCCCGCGGCGTGATCGCCGCGCGCGTCGGCGCGAAGACGCTTTCGATCAAGGTGATGAAGATCGGCGGCGGCCTGCGCGTGACGGTCGTCTCCAAGGGTTCCCGCCAGGAGCTCCACGTCTACGGGATCACGGCCGAACGTGCCGGCGAGATTCTCTCGGGTCCGGATTTCTCCGGCTATAAGCTGAACTTCGCCGATGAGTGAGGTGCCCGTCATCCTCGCCGAGGTCACGGCCGCCGATTGGGCCGCCGCCGGCTCCGGCTGGACGCACCTGCCCTATCTCGCGCGCTTCCGCGCGGAGCGGCTGCCGGCTTCGTGGGAGGCCTTCTTCTCGGGCCGTCACCATGCGGTGCTGGAGAGCGGCCGCACGGGCAGCTTCACGATCGCGGTCCCGGCCGCGGCGCGCGCGACGCTCTTCTTCGCCGACGGCCGCGTGGTGCTGCACGCCGAAGACGGCGCGCACGAGGAAGCCTCCGAATCGCCGCTCGCCTACCTGCGCCGGTGGTCCCGCGAGGTCCGCGCGCCTCGTCTCGCCGGCTGGCCCGTCTTCCAAGGCGGTCTGATCACGCTGCTGGGCTACGAGCTCGCTTCGCAGTTCGAGCCGGTGCGCTCCGCGCCGGCCGACGTCCGCGTGCCGCTCGCGGCCTTCCTCGAGGCCCATGAGGCGTGCGTGTTCGACGCCGCGAAGCAGGAGCTGACGGTCGTCGTGCTCTGTCCCGTCGGCTCTCCCAACTCCGCCCTCCGCGCGGCGCGCGCCCGGGCGCTCGACCTCGCCGACCGCTGGGCGTCCGCGTGCGCCGCACCGGCGCCCGTGATGCCTGCGATCGGCGCTCCCGCCACGCCGATCGCGGCGTCGTTCGACGAGCCAGGTTTCGTCCGCGCGGTCCGTCGCTGCCATGACTACATCGCCGCGGGCGACACGTATCAGGTCAACCTCTCCACGCGTCTCGAAGTGCCGCCGGTCGATCCGCTCCGCGTCTACGAGGCACTCCGTTCGGCCAATCCTTCGCCCTACATGGGCTTCATGCGCCTGCCCGGCGCGGCGCTCGCCTGCGGTTCGCCCGAACTGCTCGTCGAGGTCGCCGGCGGGCGCGTCGCCTCCCGTCCGATCGCCGGCACGCGTCCGCGCGGCGCCGACGAGGCCGCGGACCTCGCCTGGGCGCGGGAACTTTCGGGCGACACGAAGGAGATGGCCGAGCATCTGATGCTCGTCGACCTGCTGCGCAACGACGTCGGCCGCGTCTCGCGTCCGGGCTCGGTGCGCGTGCCGGAGTTCATGGCGGTCGAACGCTATTCCCACGTGATGCACCTCGTCTCGCAGGTCGAAGGCGACCTCGCCGCAGGCGCGGGCCCCGCCGACGTGGTCCGCGCGCTCTTCCCCGGCGGCACGATCACGGGCGCCCCGAAGGTCCGCACGATGCAGGTCATCGCCGAACTCGAACCGGTGGCCCGCGCGTATTACACGGGATCGCTCGGCTGGGTCGGCGCTTCGGGCGAACTCTGCCTGAACATCATCATCCGCTCGCTCTGGTCGGCCGAAGGCCGCGCGTTCGTGCAGGCCGGCGCCGGCATCGTCGCCGATTCGGTCCCCGCCCGCGAATACGCCGAGAGCCTGCGCAAGGCCCAGGCCCCGCTCCTCGCCGCCGCCCGCGCGGCCCTCCCATGAGCCGCGTCTGCCGCAACGGCGTCCTCGCCGAGGGCGATCCCACGCCGGGCAGCTTCCCGGACGGCGCGGCTTTCTTCGAGACGCTCGCGATCCGCGCCGGAACGGTCGAGTGCCTGGAAGATCATCTTGCGCGCCTGCGCGCCGGCATGTCCCGCGCAGGCCTCACGCCCGGTCCGCTCGGCCGCGGCGATCTCGCGGCCTGGCGTGCGGCGATCCGTCTGCTCGGCGGACAAGAAGGCGTGCTTCGTCTCGTCGTCGGAGCGGACTTCGAGGAGCTCGGACTCCGCGCGTTGCTGCCTTCTCCTGATGTCTTCCGTCTCCGTTCTCTCCGCACTCCGCGCGACGCCCCGGAATGGCTGCCGCGTCCGAAGTCCGCCCCGTGGGCCAACTCGCTCGCGGCTTCCATCGAGCTGCGTTCGCTGGGCGAAGGCGCCGGCGTCGAGGGCGTGCAGTTCGACGCCCGTGGTTTCGTCAGCGAAGGTTCGCGCTCGAGCCTGGCCTGGGTCGAGGGCGGCGCGCTCCATGTCCCGGCCGACGCCACCGGACGTCTCCCCGGCACGGCGCTCGGTCAGCTCATCCGCTGCGCCGGTTTGCCGGTACGCGAGGCCGAGTCAGGCGTGCCCGTCCGCGCCGATGCCATCCTCGTCCTGCGTTCGACCCTTCCGGGCGGCGCCTCCGCGGCGTCGCGCTGGGATGACGCCGACGGCCGTCAGCTCTGGTCGGGCGATCCCGCCGCGGCGCGTCCGTTGCTCGCGGCGCTGGCCGCTTGGCGCGCTCAGCGCTGCATCAGCTTCGCGTAGGCCGGCAAAGCCGCGGCGAGCACGAAGAGGGCGAGGAAGGCGACGCTGATCAGGGCCGAGAAGCAAGTCGCGGCGAGGAGCTTGGTCATGCGCACGACATCGTCCTGTTCGCGCAGGCGCGCGAGGACGGCGTAGGACGTGACGCCGAGTCCGATGACGAGCAGGCCGATCAGCGCGCCGCTGAAATGGTTGAAGAAGAGGCCGGTGAGTCCGGGCAGCTGGCCGGGCTCGCCGATAATCGTGGCCACGAGGACGGGCTGGGAGCGGAAGGCGATCGCTCCGGCGGCCGCGGGCAGCCCGGCGGTGAGGAAGACGGCCAGGGCCGAGATGATCCGGAGCTCGCGAGGGGTCATGCGTCCAGTATCCGGCCCGCCTCCGCAGGGTCAACGCCGGGATTCTCCCTCGCCAAGCGGACGCCCGCCGCCTATCCCAGAAACACATGGAATCCGTCTGGTATCTCTGGCTGGTGTTCGTGCTCCTCAACGGCAGCGCGGCGGGGATCTCCCTCGTCGCCGGCGTCGTCTCCGCCCTCTCGCACGCCGAACTCGAGGACCTCCGCCGCCGTCAGGCCAAGTCCGCCGTCGCGCTCGAACGCTGCCGCGGCGACCAAGGCAACACGCTCGCCGCCTTCGAGGTCCTTTCCGCCGCTTTCGTCGGCATGAGCGCGCTGCTCGGCGGCGTGCTCGTCGGCGTCCGCTTCCTGCCCCGCATCGGCGAGAGCTGGGCCTTCGCCGTCGTCACGGTCTTCGGCGTCATCGCGGTGTCCTTCTTCATGGCCTGGCTGACGATGATGCTCCCGCGCAAGCTGGGCATGCATTTCCGCGTGGCCCTCGCCCCCCGCATCGCGACGGCCCTCCCGATCGTGCGCGGCGCCGCCAAGATGCTCCGCATGCTGGGCAAGCTGCATGATTCGCTCGCTCCGCCCGAAGAACCCGGCGTGGACCGCGCCGACGCCGACATCGGCAGCCTCGCGCAGGCCGCCGCGCGCGAAGGCAAGATCACCCAGGCCGAGAGCAACCTCGTCGCCAACGCCGTCCGCCTCGACGACATCCCGGTCTCGCAGGTCCTCACGCCCCGTCCGGTCGTCACCTCCATCGAGGCCGACCTCACGGTCGCCGACGTGCTCCGTCTCTATCCGAACGTCCCGCACGGCCGCATGCCGGTCTGGGAGCAGAACCCCGACCGCATCGTCGGCGTGGTCCGTCGCCGCGACCTGCTCAAGGCCGCCGGCGAAGGCCGTCGCGACGTCCGCGTGCGCGAGCTCATGGGCAAGGCCCACGTCGTGCCCGAGAACGCGACCCTTTCCGACGCCCTGCACGACCTCGTCCGCGCGCACCAGCACCTCGCCGTCGTGGTCGACGAGTTCGGCGCCTTCGCCGGCGTCGTGACGCTCGAGGACGTCTTCGAATCCCTCCTCGGCGTCGAGATCTACGAGAAGGACGATCCGCACCCGGACATGCGCGAGCTCGCCCGCCAGCGCGGCCATCGCGTCGGCCGTCGCGCCGGACCGGACGCCCCTAAGCCCGGCGCATGAACTTCGCCCGGCTCGCCTACTGGACGCACGACCTCGACCCGGTCGCGTTCCGTTTTCCCGAGAGCTGGGGCCTGCGCGGCATCCATTGGTATGGTCTCGCCTACGCGGCGGGCTTCATGGTCGCGGCCTGGCTGCTCGGCCGCTGGCGTCGCGCGGGCCTCACGCCGCTGCGTTCGGCGCTCGACGAATCCGCGCTCATCACCGCCATCATGGTCGGCGTCATCGCCGGCGGCCGGCTCGGCCATGTGTTCCTCTACGCGCGCGATGAGTTCGCGGCCGACCCGCTCATGCTCTTCCGCGTCTGGCAGGGCGGCATGGCCAGCCACGGCGGTTTCCTCGGCGTGCTCCTCGCCGGCGTCTGGTTCGCCCGCCGCGCCCGCGCCGATTTCTTCTCCGTCGGCGACCTACTCTGCGCCCTGGCGCCCGCGGGCCTCCTCTTCGGCCGCATCGCGAACTTCATCAACGGCGAGCTGGTGGGCGATCCCTCCGGCCTGCCGTGGGCGGTGATCTTCCCGCGCGAGGGCGTCGAGCCGCGCCACCCGTCGCAGCTCTACGAGGCGATCGCCGAAGGGCTCATTCCTTTGCTCTGGGTCCTCCGCCGTTATCCGTTGCGCCTGCCGGCGGGCCGCCTCGCGGGCGAGTTCCTGCTCCTGTATTCCGCCGGCCGCATCTTCTGCGAGGCCTTCCGTTCGCCCGAAGACGGCTACGTCCTCGGCCTCACGGCCGGCCAGTTCTGGACGCTGCCGCTCGCGGCCTTCGGCGCGTTCCTGGTCTGGCGCTCCCGCCGTCGGACTGAATGATGTTGCCCGTATGGGCGGAGGGTGGGAAAACCTCCCCGCGCCATGACGAACGTCCCGCTCCTTGATCTCGGCCCGCAGAACCGCGCCCTCGAAACGCAGTTCGAAGCCGCCTTCCGCGACGTCCTCCGGTCCAACATGTTCATCATGGGCCCGCGTCTCGAGGCCTTCGAAAAGGACTGCGCCGCTTTCCTCGGCGTGAAGCACGCCCTCGGCGTCTCCTCCGGCACCGACGCGCTCCTGCTCGCCCTCATGGCCCTCGGCATCGGCGAAGGCGACGAGGTCCTGCTGCCTTCCTTCACGTTCTTCGCGACCGCCGGCTCGGTCTCCCGCCTCGGCGCCACGCCGGTCTGGGTCGACGTCGACCCGCACCACTTCAACATCGACCTGGCCGACGCCGCCCGGAAGGTCGGCCCGCGCACCGCGGCCATCATGCCGGTGCACCTCTTCGGCCAGTCCTCCGACCTCGATGCGCTCCAGGCCTTCGCCTCCGCGCATAAGATCCGCGTGATCGAAGACGCCGCCCAGTCGATGGGCGCCCGCTGGAAGGGCCGCGCGACGATGTCGTCCGGCGACTTCGGCGCGACCAGCTTCTTCCCGTCCAAGAACCTCGGCGGCATGGGCGACTCCGGCCTGGTCACGACGCAGGACGACGCCCTCGCCGAACGCGCGCGCATCCTCCGCGTCCACGGCATGCAGCCGAAGTATTACCACCGCGAGGTCGGCGCGAACTTCCGCATGGATCCGCTGCAGGCCGCGCTCCTGCACCTCAAGCTTCCGCACCTGCCGTCCTACAACTGCGCGCGCGCGGGCAACGCGATCTTCTACCAGACGTCGCTCAAGGGCGTCGCCGGCATCGCCGAGAACCGCCCGGGCGCCGACAAGGCCGCCAAGATCCTGCTGCCGGTCGACTTCTCCGGCCAGGGCATCTGGAACCAGTTCACGCTCCGCGTCCCGCATGGCCGCCGCGACGCGCTCAAGGCTTTCCTCACCGCGCGCAAGATCGGCTGCGAGATCTACTACCCGATCCCGCTCCACCGCCAGCAGTGCTTCGTGGACCACAAGTATCGCGGCTTCGACAGCGTCCCCGTCTCCGAACAGCTCGCCGCCGAAGTCCTCAGCATCCCCATCTTCCCTGAGCTCACCGCCGAACAACGCCAGTGGGTCGCCGACTCGCTCGCCGATTTCGCGGCAGGGAAGAGTGAGTGATCGCGCCGTAGGCGCGGAGAGACAGAGTGAGTTGAACCGTTGGCCGGTTGACACGTTGACAAGGGATGCAAAACGAGAGGCTCGGAGGCCCAGAGGCTCAGTGGACCAGAAGAGCAAACGAACTTCCCTAGGCGCAAAGGCCAAAGCTGAACCTCCGAGCGCCTGGGCAACTTAGCCACTAGTTATCTGGCGACCGCCGCCTCCCTTGCCAGCGTGTCAACTTGTCAACTAGCCAGCTGATGCGTCTCTCCGGCCAACCGGCCAACCGGCCAACGGATCAACTCGCGCGGCTTCGCGCCGCGCTCAGAAGAACCGGATCGTCTTGATCCGCATCTTCTCGTGCTCCTCGTCGGTGCACGGGGCGTCGATCGGCACGGCCGGTGCCTTGTCGTTCGGGACGACGAGCTTGTTGGCCAGGAGATACTGCTCCACTTCGGCGCCGGAGATGTCGGGCAGCATGACGCCGTCGATCTCGACGCAAGGGGAGAGGCGCTGACCGGACTTCTCGACCATCTCGGCGTAGTTCGCCGGATTGTTGATGATGTCCACGTCGA
>JACCDN010424137.1_pt1 | contig 16525 bp, 10 predicted proteins | sample 7441691 | NCBI WGS metagenome assembly JACCDN01 (sample SAMN15323439, study PRJNA562643) | freshwater metagenome | isolation source: river surface water | place: USA:Blue River Watershed | collected 2017-08-16
CCGAAGAAAGTAGCATTGACTGCAATTATGCGTAAAATTGCAGTTTGCCTTAATTCAATGCTTAAAAATAATACTTTTTACGCTTGACTTTGAAGACGGTAGATCCCGCGGTCGATGCCGTCGAAGCTGCGGGATGACGAAGCGATGCATATGGATTACGTAAGCGACAAGTCAACAACACACATATAGCTTAAGAAAAAAATGGGCTATTAAGACAAGATTTTAATTTTTTTCCTTGGAGGAATAAAAAAACAACTAGAATCATTGGCAGATAAATGGTCTCTTAGTTCCATGATACCAACATAATAACCCCTATTCTTTGTTAAACTCACCACATTCCACCCTGATTTCATATCTTCTTTTACATTCTCTAAATCTGGACCAAAATCTCCAAATACAACAAGCTTCTGCTCTGGCTTTTTATATGACATAATAGTTGTTTTTTACCATCAATATTAACTAATAATTTAATTATTCGTAATCGTGATAATAGCCTAAATATACATAAAATCAACCAGATTTATTCAATTAGGATTATTATTCACATAAGTTACAACATCTTCTTCACTTATTCTTCTTTATCTTGCCGCCAACCTTCTTTGATAAATTCTGAAGGCAAAATAACAGTAAACTTTGCGCCTTTTATTCCATCACTCTGGGCTTTGATGCTGCCACCATGAGATTCAACTATTTTTTTACAAAAAGCAAGCTCTCCAACGTGATAACCAGACTGAGTACGGGTTTTAGAACTTACCATAACCTTACCAAATATCGTATGTAATGCATTTACAGGAATAGCTATGCCTTCATCACTAATTTCAAACTTTATTCCTTCATTATCCTTTTTTAAGCTAACCATAACCTTACCTTTTTTACAGTGGCTAATTGCATTCATAACCAGATTATCAAGCAATTGCATCAGACAAAATTTATCGCCGTTAATTACGATATTTTCCTCAATATTAAAAATAAAATCTCTATCTTTGCTATTTTTTTCATATATCCTTCGGATAGTCTCTAAGCGCTTATAAACTAGATCGCTCAAGTTTAATGATTCTAGATTAAGTCTATAACCAACATTACTAAGCACTACCAAACTAGAGATGTTAGCATCAAATATTTCAGACCGAACTGAGCCTTGTAAAATGGTTTGTAATACATCTTGTTGTTCTTCCTTGGGTTTTAGTATAATGATCATAGTACTACCAATCAACATCAGGCTATACATCAAGATAAATTGCGGAGATCCTATAGCAACATCTAAGGAATCAATATTTGCATAAAATTTGTAAAATTGTGAACTTAATAAAAACCCAACCCCGACCATACCAAGACCAAGCTTCCAACCTACTAATATAGCTGTCATAACAATATTTAAAGTAAATACAGCAAATTGTAATTGGCCAAAATTGCTAACCATTACAAAGAAGCAGGAGAAGAATATTAGCATATAAAATATAATTATGTTCCATGCTACCTGCACTATAATTTCACGTTTTATTCTTGTTGGCCATATTGGATACATTGCCAGCAACACACCACTAACCATCATCATTTGGTAAATAGTTAAAATAACTCTCTCTTTATCTCTTAACATTTCAACATGGGTTGAATACATAGTTGTTAAAGTATATATAATAAGATATATACCAAACCACATATAAGTTAGCTCGTTTTTAGGTGAACTATTTTTACAAAATTCAATAAAGCTGAAATTCTTAACATCAGCAAAAAATGCAGATATCTTCCTCTTCCTTTCTTTTTTTGCCTCATCTAGATATCTAGTATCCTTGATTGCAACCCATCCTCCTTTCTGTTTAAGTAAATAATGACTACCAATAAAGAATACCAGATTAGCTCCCATACCAAGCACAATAGCATTAGCTGTTATACCGGAAAAATTAAAAAATGATACTACAGTAAATCCAGCAATCATGCCAATTACAACAGAATCTTTGGTACTACGAAAACCAAAAATGGCGAGTAACAAGGGTACAGTAACAATTGGCATATATACACTAAGTGACGCTATTACCATATTAAGCAAATCACTTTCTGAGAGAGCCAGATAAATACTTGCAATACCTAGCAACACAGAAAATACCCTAGATAAATTTAACGGATTCATCTTTATATTAAATACTTCACCTATATCATAAGCAAACAGAACTGAAGCAGCGTTAATACGAGAATCAGCTGTAGACATCGCCATAGCTGCTATCCCTATTATTATCATGCCTTTTAACCCGGGATATGAGTAGTTGTCTATTATATAACTTACTAACTGATTAGATTGTAAATTCGGTTCAATCGCTTTAATTAAAAAAGGAATCCAGCCAATAGCAACTGACATTAAAGTCAAAAGAACGGCCGCAACAAACCAGGCTTTTTTTACTTGGCCGATAGTACGACCCATAGAGATTCTTTGAAAATCCATTGAACCAACACTGGGAACAGCAAAATAAAGAGCTAAGTACACCATCTCCACTAATCTTGGATTATCAAGCCTGAATATTTCCTTATAATTAAATTGCGGAGTTTTCAATGTTTCCACAAGAGAAATATTAAAATCATATAAACTGCCCCAAATAATTATCCCTATTAAAGGAACAACAAAACCAAAAGTAATAAACTGAATTATATCTGTATAAGTAACGGCCTTTATCCCGCCAAAAGAGGAGTATAATATCACTATAGCTGAAGCAAGAATAATTGCGTTATTGCTTGATACACCCAAAAAGTAGTTAAACACATTACCAAACACCTTAAACTGGACAGCTATTCCGCCTATGGTCCCCAAAATTCCACAAATAGCAGTGATGATTCTTACTTCCCTTCCATACATATTGCCCATTGCTTCTGCTACAGAGATATTTCCTAAAAACTCGCCCATCCTAGGTATCAAAAAACAAGATGTAATGATCAAAGATAGACTCATACATAACGCTGGCACTAGATAATATAATCCATCAGAATAAGTTTTAGTAAGATCAGTAAAAAATAAGCTACCACTTAGCCAAGTAGCAACTATAGTTGAAACTAAAGCACTAGTAGAAAAACTCCTTCCCCCCAGAGCGTAATCTTTAATAGTTTTTATCTTTCGTCCATGACTCAATCCTACCATTAAGTTTACAGCTAAAAACCCTATAAAAATGGCTACATCTATATCAAAACCCATGTTTAACTCTAAATTTAAATTATTAGATTAGTCAAATTAACTAACAAATAGTTAATTTGTTAAACTTATGGTCAGACTACAACATATCGATAGAAAAAAAAACATAGTTTTAGTTAATTACAATTAATTACCCAATTCAAACCTTTTGCTCATAATATCTTGAAGTTACATATGTTTCTTAAAAAACACCTATTAACCATTATTTATCAATGCCTAATCTAGTAAAACATCGCTGCTTGTGATAAGAAAATAATCTTACTATAATCTTGCATAAATATGGAATTCAAACATGGCAATAGACCATAAAATAAGATCGATAATTAAAGATTTTGGCTATATTAGAATTGATGATATGATGAGGGAAGCATTATCAACTAACCCTAATTCATACTACAGATCTAAAAAATCAATTGGAGTAGAAGGCGATTTTATTACCTCGCCAGAAATATCTCAACTTTTTGGCGAGACCATCGGATTTTGGGTGATTAGTAAATGGCAAGAACTAGGTTGTCCTAAAAATTTTGCTCTAGTTGAATTTGGACCGGGTCAGGGAATATTAATGCGTGATTTAATGCGTGTTGCCAAATTAGTACCAGAATTTAGTGACATAGTTCAAATTTTTCTCTATGAAATTAATAAAAATTTTATCCAAAAACAAAAAGCTAATCTTTCTTTTATTACAAAGCAAAAAATAAACTGGATTAATGATGTTAATAATCTCCCTTTGATTCCTTGTATTGTAATTAGTAACGAATTTTTTGATGCCCTACCCATTAGACAATATATAAAAATTCGTCAAACATGGTATGAGTCGGTTATAATATGCGACCCAATAGATAGTAGGTTTAAATTTGACAAAATAGAGTTAAATAAAGCTTTATCTAATCAGTTAAATGTCACCCATAGAAACGCTCAAGATGGTGCATTGATAGAAGAATCAGCAGAATCATTGACAATAATGCGTAAGATAGCAGCTCATTTAGTCAAATTTGGCGGCGCTTGTTTGACTATTGATTATGGCTATAATATAGAACCATTTGAACGCTCTAGAAGCCAGTATAATTCTACCCTTCAGGCGATAAAAAACCATCGATACCAACCAATAACTGATTTTCTTGGCGAGTCTGACCTTAGTGCTCATGTTGACTTTAATGCCTTAAAAAACTCAGCCATGCAAAAAGGTATCAAATCCATTTTTACCTCTTCTCAACATGAGTTTTTGATAAATTCAGGAATAACTATCCGTCACCAATCATTAAAAATTAAAGCATCAAAAGAAAATGCTACGATTTTAGATAATCAGCTATATAGACTAATTGCCAAAGAACAAATGGGAGAAATATTCAAAGCTATGGAGTATACCCATTTTATTTAAAAACTCACATCGAAACGTAAAATTTGTAATAATTCTGCTACAACTAGTTTAGGATAATCTTTAAATTTCTCATGTAAGATTAAAAAATAAGATAAATTTCAATTTCTGAGTGATATTCTTGTTTATTGTATATTAGAAATTATTACCCAAATGCCAATATTTCAGCGCAGCTACCTTTCAATCGGCAAATACGTAATTAGTGTAGCAATTATTTTTATAATTATATTTATTGTAGTTAACTCTATAAATGAACGCCCTAGACAAGATGAACCAGATCTTATACGTCCTGTACGTACTACTAAAGCTCAGCATAAAATATCTGGGCAATCATTATCTTTAACTGGTCAAATTTTGGCAAAGAACGAAATTGATCTTAGTTTTCGTATGGATGGAAAATTAATAAAACGGTTAGTTTCTGTTGGAGATACAGTAACTCCAGGGCAAATTATTGCATGTATTGACCCACAAGATGCAAAAGATAATCTAATTTCTGCTAGGTCAAATCTCACTTGGGCTCAAGCAACATTAACACAAGCAACTAGCAATGAAGCTAGACAAAAAATTCTATTAAGCAAAGGCGTAATTACTAATGCAAAATATGAGGATGCAATTACACAGCTGCAGTCTGCACAAGCAAAAGTTGAAGGAGCTAATGCTAGTTTAAATCAAGCTCAAAATCGCCTTGAATATACTGATTTACGAGTAGATGTCGCTGGCATAGTTACAGCTATTAAAGCAGAAGCTGGTGAAATAGTAAAAGCTGGGCAAGTTGTTATAAGCGTGGCTACAAACGAAGGACGAGATGCTGTATTTAACGTACCAGAACAATTATTTCAAGATAAATCCATCAATCGCAACCCTTTATCAGTTGAAGTGTCTTTAAGCCATGATCCTAATATTAAAACAGTTGGAATAGTTAGAGAAATTGCTCCTCAGGCAGATCCTGTAACTCGTACATTTACTGTAAAAATTGGATTAACTAATCCTCCATCTGCGCTAAAACTTGGATCAACTGTTACAGGTAGCGTTACTTTAAATAAAGGATCTGCTATCGAATTACCAGCAATGTCTTTAAATAAATCTGGTTCAAGCCCTGCAGTATGGGTAGTAAACCCCGATAATAACACAGTAAACCTACGCAATGTCAAAGCGATTGGGTACACTCAGGATTCAGTTATTATTACTGAAGGTTTAGAAAATGGTGAAATAGTCGTTACTGCAGGTATTCATTCATTATACCCTGGGCAACGAGTTAAATTACTAGGTAAATAGAGAGGATTCATGAAATGAATGAGCGTTTTAATCTCTCCTTATGGGCTATTAACCATCGACAACTAGTATGGTATTTGATGGCTATGTTAGCAATAGCTGGTATCCTATCATATACACGGCTTGGCAGAAATGAAGATCCTGTTTTTGCAATTAAAACTATGTTAATCCAGACAAAATGGCCTGGCGCTAATATTGATGAGATGATGAATCAAGTTACCGAACGTATAGAGAAAAAACTACAGGAAACTCCTAACATAGATTACGTACGCAGCTTTACCACTCCTGGATCTTCAACTATTTTTATCAATTTAAAAAGCGCTACTCCAGCTTCTGAAGTACCAAATAGTTGGTATCAGGTTCGTAAAAAAATTAGTGACATGAATCATACTCTGCCTCAAGGAGTTATCGGACCATTTTTTAATGATGAATTTGGTGACACTTATGGCATTATTTATGCTTTTACCGCTGATGGTTTTTCAGGACGTGAGCTGATGGACTATATTGAAGATATAAAATCTAGACTATTGCAAATACCAGATGTCTCTAAAATAGATATCATAGGCCATCAAGAAGAAAAAATTTATATCGAGTTTTCTATTAGAAGACTCGCTGGGCTTGGAATCAGACCACAAGAATTTATTAAAATGTTGCAAGCAACAAACGCTGTAAGACCAGCTGGTGTTGTACAAACAATGAATGAAAATGTATTAGTTAGGGTTTCAGGGGGCTTCCAGTCAGAGCTAGATTTACGCAATCTAAACATCAATATAAATGGCAAGCTATTTCCACTAACTGATATTGTCACTATTAAAAGAGATTATATTGACCCTCCTCAATCACTTTTTAAATTTAATGGAAAATTAGCTACAGCCATTGCTATTTCCATGAATCCAGGCGGAGATATTCTGCTACTTGGTAAAAACGTTACAGAAGCCATGCAAAAAATTAGGCCAGATTTACCAATTGGCATCGAATACCAACTAGTTGCTAATCAACCTAATGTAGTAGAAAAAAACATTGCTGAATTTACTAGATCATTGCAAGAAGCTTTTATAATCGTTTTGTTTGTAAGTTTTTTAAGTCTTGGAACGCGAGCAGGAGCAGTAGTTGCATGTTCAATTCCTTTAGTATTAACCATAGTTTTTGTGGTAATGGAATTTTGCCATATTGATCTACAAAGAATTTCTTTAGGAGCCTTAATTATTGCTCTTGGATTACTCGTTGATGATGCAATGATCACCGTTGAAATGATGATTACAAAATTAGAAGAAGGCTGGGATAAAGTTCGTGCCGCGACTTTTGCTTACACTTCTACTGCTTTTCCAATGCTAACTGGTACTTTAGTTACAGTAGCAGCCTTTATTCCTGTTGGTTTTGCTAAGAGTTCCGCCGGTGAGTATGTATTCTCTCTGTTTGCAGTAATTGCTATTGCCTTAATTGCTTCCTGGTTTGTAGCCGTAATATTTACCCCATTAATTGGTATTGTTATTCTTCCAGACAAGCTAGAGCATCACCAAAAACAAGATAGTAGAATACTTCAACTATTTCGCGTTGTTTTACTTGCAGCTATGCGCTCTCCCAAAATAACTATTTCTATTACAATAGCGCTATTTATCTTCTCTATTCTAGGAATGAGATTTATCCCTAACCAATTTTTTCCATCATCTGATCGCACAGAAATTTTGGTAAACATGCAACTACCCCAAAACTCTTCTATAATTGCTACCGCTAGCGAAGTAGCGAAACTAGATCAGTTATTAGCAAGTAACCCTGATATCACACATTGGAGTTCTTATATAGGTCGCGGTGCAATTCGTTTTTATTTACCACTAGATGGAACGCAACCAAATTCAGCATATGCTCAAACTGTGATTGTAACCCCAAATATTGAAGCAAGAGAACGTGTACGGAATTATTTACAAAAAAAGTTTAAAGAGAATTTTTCAAACATCAATAGCCGAATTGTACCTCTTGAAATGGGCCCTCCAGTTGGTTGGCCTCTGCAATACAGAGTAAGTGGTCATAATTTAGAACAAGTTAGAGAAATAGCCTACAAACTTGCCAAAATTCTGGATTCAGAATCACAAGTTCAGGATGTTAATTTTGACTGGATTGAACCAGCACGTGTATTAAAAATTAAAGTTGATCAAAATGAAGCAAAGCTTCTTGGACTCAGTTCAGAAGATCTAGCTAGCGCTCTAAATTCTGTAGTATCTGGAATGAAAATTACCCAAATACGCGATAGTATTTATTTAATAGACGTAATCATTCGAGCAGAAGCAGAACAACGAGTTTCTCTTGATTCTTTAAATACATTACAAATTTCTACTCCAAGCGGTAACAAAGTACCACTAATGCAAGTTGCTTCCGTGGAATATGAGCAAGAATATCCTCTGATCTGGCGCAGAGATCGCATGCCTACTATCACTGTACAAGCTGAGACCTCTGGGACAACCCTACCTGCAACTATAGTAAAAAAACTACACCCTAAAATCTTAGAACTTAATTCTAAGCTACCAGCTGGATATCAAATTAAAACTGGCGGCTCAACTGAAGAAAGCACTAAATCGCAAGCTTCGGTTGCAGCCGTAGTACCTTTAATGACAATAATTGTCTTAACCATTTTAATGATACAATTACAAAATATTCAGCGTGTTATTTTAGTATTAAGCGTAGTACCATTAGGTTTAATAGGAATAGTTGCCATATTACTGGTTGCAAATAAACCATTAGGATTCGTGGCTATTTTAGGGATTATTGCGCTAGTTGGAATGATTGCTCGCAATTCGGTCATTATTATAGATCAAATTGAAACTGAAATAGCAGGTGGTTTATCTCATTGGGATGCTGTTGTTGTTGCTACAACCCATCGTTTTCGTCCTGTAATTCTTACTGCTGCTGCGGCAATTCTTGGAATGATACCAATTGCTCCAACAGTATTTTGGGGACCAATGGCTTACGCAATAATGGGAGGGCTTGCTGTAGCTACAGTACTTACGTTAGTATTTCTACCAGCTTTATATTGCACATGGTTTAAAATATCAGAGAAGATGTTGAAACCGGCCCAAGAGTAGGATTTTTTATCTCAAATTTTTGTAATGAACAATATTCTTTTAAGGCAATTGCCATATATTCGTCAAGATCGTTCGGCATTAAGCATTTTTGACAAAAAGCAGTGGCATTTTCAGAAATAATCTTAGCATCATTATCGTTTGTTTTTAACCATTCTAATTTTTGAAAAATATCTGATAAATCTTTCTTTAAAAGTACATAATTGACATTAGACTCTAGAGCATCATAAAATATTTGCGTAAAGGCGCTCTCTTGTTTTAAAAGGACAGAATTTGACAATAGAATCCAAGGCACTCTAAGCCAAGCTGCTGTATTACCATCAACAGAAATAAGATATTTATACTTTAAATGCTCAGCTTCTGATAGCTTGCTTTGATTATTAAATAATCTAATCAGAATATTGTATAAATATATACCAGTTTTATCATTACTGAAATTAGTATAATCTGTAAAGCTGGCATCTATCAAATCAGGAAAACTCCGCGATAACATCACTAGAGTTAATCTACATAACTGGTGATAATTTTCTAAATTATATACTCCGCCAGTTGTTGACCCCCGCCAAAAAACTCGCTCAACTTTTTGATCCCAAAAATGAATTTTAGACGCTTCGTTAATTTGACTGATAAGGCTAGGCCATTTTTCATTATCTAGAAGATAAGGGTCTACCAATAATAATTTATTTTTTTCTAAGTCGGACTCTAAATTTTTTGAAGCCATAAATGCTGGAAAACTCTCTAATAAGTAACTTCTTCCTAGAAAGCTACTAGGAATATTATCGACAGTCAGGAAAATAAAATCAACATTACTAATATTGTAGTTTTTTATTACACGATATAGACCTTTAATCAAATTATTACAAGCCAGCTTAGAACTACCAGGATGCACAGATGCAACATGATGCTCTGCATATAATTTGCTATCAATTATTTGTATCCTTAAAAGTCCCAAATCTTTTTTTTCTTGTGGAGATAAAGAACAGATTGATTCTATCTGCTTAGCAGAAATTCCGCTTTCTCGGAATATATCAAACTGTTTTTTTACAGAAGATATTATCCTCTTTCGACGCCGAGCCAAATCCTCTGTTTGTTCTTTATTCACTACCATAATGCAATCATAATTGATATTAATTTGTGATAAAATATCATAGCAAATAAAAAAAAACATTACTATGGATTGAAATTGTTGATAATTATACACTTAATATTTACGATATACTAAGTGGAAATTAAGTAACAGCGAGAAAAGTTATGAATATTAACTATAGTAGACTGTTGAAAAACACACTCTCAACAACCTCAATAATAGCGTTATCATCTGTCTTTTTAAATAATGCTCTAGCTATTAATAGAACTACCCAGAATACGACATCAAATATTAGTACCGCTGGAGATTGGAGTCCAAATGGCTTCAATACTGGCGATTCAATAATTTTTGGTGGTAATCATTCTGTTAATGCGGTTGGACTTGGTGGGTTTAATATTACTTATGTAAATAGCGCTTTAGCTAGTATAACTGCGGGAATTTCTATTAATAATAGTAATTTGTATATAGGCGGCGTGATAGGTTCTTCTGGAATCAAACTTATAATGGATACTGGCGGCCAAGCTACTTTGGCTACACTGGATGTTGCAGCTCCTGCAAATGATTATTCCAGTCTTAATGTTGTTGATTTTAACGCAGTAGTGGGCTCAAACTTAACTATCAATAATACTGCACTTATTATTTTACCAACCAAATTTTTAAGTACAGGTGCAAATGCTGGAACAGTAATTATTGACAATAATAATAGTGTAACCTTCAATGGATCTTTTTCCAGTATAGATAATAATATGTTAGAGGGAATAACTATTAATTCTGGCTCTACAGGAATATTTAATTCTAATGTATCTGTATCTAGCATTATAACTATAGCAAATGGTATAGCTGAATTTGGACCAAATGTTAATATTACTGCTGCAGATATTACGGAACAGAATATATCTGGCACTGGCGCTATAATTTTCCAAGGGAATGCTGCTGCAAATTCACGAATAGGTAATAATATCAAGATTGATCATGTTGATATAGGAAATGGAGAAGTAGATTTCAGACGAGAGATTTTTAATACTAATAATATTAATTTTAATAATGCGAATTCTTCCCTAAAACTTAGTGGCGGATCTTTTGCAAATATTTTAATCCATGGTAATTTTAATAATAATTCAGGCTCTGATGGTACTGGAGTAATACGTATAGCTAAATCCGCTGATTTAGATGGTTCACTCGGAGCAAATGGTGCTAGTTTTTCTAATTTTAACTTTGAGGTTAATGAAAAATTTAGAATTTTTAATAATCAAATTTACGTAAAAACTATTACAACAAATAATGATGGCCAAGGAAGTCTGATCATAAAATCTAATAACGATAAAGATATTAATTTCGACATTGGCTCTTCAACAAAAAAGCTCAATATAGTAGCACCTACAACAAATTTTATAGAAGGATCTTTCGGAGCATCTACTAAAACTACACTCAAAAGTGGTTATCACATTTATGCTAACGAATTTAAACTTTATGCAGAAGAGGATATTTATGGCGCTCCTTTGGATTCTAGCATATTTATTATGGAGGATAACAGCTTTATAGATGCACCAATTACTACGATTCCTCCATATGTAGGCCCCCCTGAATTTAGTGGTAATTTTGGAGTAACTTATTCTGAAGTAGATATATTGGAAAATGCAACCATATTGCAAAATATCGGTACTGCTAGCAATAGGATAAGTTATATAAAATTTTTAGGATCTTCTGGGAGTGTTGTTAACTTATCTGGGGATCTCTATGGGGATAATATAAGCTTAGCTCAGCCTAACATCATCCTTGGAAGGGATTTAATTTTCAGTGGGCAAACAGTTGGCGACTCAACAACTATTTCTTTAGGAAATAATAGTTTATCTTTTGAGACTCCTTCAGGTACAATATTTACTGGTAATAATGTAGTTAATTTTACAGTCGATGATAGTAAACATGGACATTTTGTAGTTCTTAGTGGCAATCTTGACCTAAATAACGCATCATCTACTACAATGAATTTAACACTTACTGACGTTGCTGCTATATTACCACCTGCTGGCCCAACTGGACAATCATACACCATTTTCGGAGATGTTAACACAACCATAGAAAACCCAGCTACTATAGAGATTTTTGATAATGCTAATGTAACTTTTAACATAGCTAAACAGAACCCCTTTGTAACTTGGTCTTATAATAACGGTGTAGTAAAAAGAGTAAAATTACCTCAAGATCAAATTGACGCGATAATTAGAGACAGCGTAACTAACACAGGTGGATCAAATACAGCCGCAGAAAACGCTGCTAGACTTGCTGACCCCGACAATGTAGGCGATGCAGCAGCTCTTTTTCAAAATTTAACCTCTATAATTATTAATGGTCAAGATTTAATACAGTCGCTAAATGCTCTTCAACCAGTTATTGTTGAAGCCTCTGAACAAATATCCGAAGCTGTCGATACAGCATTATCAACTATTGGAAGCCGTATTAAATCGTCAGTAATTCGAGCATTCTCTACCGCTAAGGCTGATGAAACAAGCGGCCTATCCGCCGGTGATGATGATTATAAATACGGGGTCTGGGGTAGTAGTTTTTGGGGAACAGTTACGCAAAAATCCAGAGGAGAAAGTCCTGGTTTCAAAAGTAGAACCGTTGGGTACATAATTGGTGCGGATACAAAAATTGCGGAAGATAAGACTCTGGGAATAGCCTTTAGCTATGCTGATAATAATGTAAAACATCAAGACGCAAATAGTGGCGACACTAGTAAAGTGAAAGCTTATACATTTTCAGCTTACGGCGTTGCTGAACTTAATGATAGATGGTTTATACAAGCCATAGGGAGTTTTAGTCGTAACAAAATTGCTAACAGAGAACAGAGGTTTTTTCAAGGGATAACTGAAATTGCAAAAGGAGATTTTTATACAAATGCTTATGGTTTAAACATGCTCCTTGGACACAATAAACTTATTACTAATCAGCTATTGATGATAACAACTATGGGCGGCGAGTACTTATTATTAGGTAATTCTAAGTACCAGGAAAGAGGCACAACAAATCAGAACCTGACGGTGCGCAAGGAACCAGATCACAAACTAAATGCTGTAATTGGCACAAGTCTTTCATATGATGCAAATTTTTCCGGTCATAGAATAACACCAGAGCTGCATGGTAATATAAGTTACGATTTATTAAACAGATCCCCAAAAGTTAAAGTATTCCTTGACGGATTATCTGCTAATACACTTGAAAAAAAGACTGCTGAAGCAACTAGAACCTTTTACAATTTAGGTACATCAATATCCATGGTTAAGGGTAGCGCGGAAATCTCTGCCGGATACGACCTTTACTTAGGTGAAAAATACATTGCAAACCAAGGCACTCTTAAAGTGAGGTTAAATTTTTAGTCAAACGCGTCGAATGTTTTAAAATCACCTATATAACCATTTTTTTTACCGACTCGTCTTGATTGAGATCGGCTGTTTTAGGCTCTTTTTGTCTAAATTCAAGTTTTTTATGATTGAGCCTTATCGCTTCTTTGGTTATTTTAATTACAAAACTAGGTTCCATTCCTGAAATATCACAGATTTTCTGGAAATACTCATCATTACCAAATATCCATTTCTTAGCATCATTTTCTATTAATTTGGCTCTGGGAAGATCGGAAATATTAGTAGCATCTATAATTGCTTGAGTGATTATGGCTTTACATAAGGTTATTTCTGGAGACGCACTATACTCTTTTAAACGTTCGAAAGGGGCTTGGAATTTCATGACATTATACATAATTATTACTCGATATTTATTTGATTTGAACTTAAAGTTAGACCATCCTAATTCAACTTTTATTTACTGAATATAACAAGTTTTTTACTGCTAACTAAGCTTTCTTTTAGTTTAAAAACCAAAAAAACAAAATTTAGACGAAATAAGCAACAAAATAGATACTATTTAGCCAGAATACTAGTTTTTATCAGGGATAAAGCACTATTCGTAATAAACCGTAGAGGAGCATTTTTAACAAACCCTAGGTTAATTTTATCAGGATATCAAGATTAAGCATCTGTTACAAGTGTAAATTACAAAAAAACTAAAAAAGCATAATCTAAAATTAATTTTATTGATCATAAGATAAATTAAGCAACAAGATTAATCATTTATATGGTATCATCTAACTAATATCGTATTTATAGTCGTTCATGGATTAGTTTATTTAGGAGGCGTGTTATGCATTTTTTCTCACCAGATTCAAGTGATTTTTATAGTTTTATAGAAGCCGCAAAAATGAATTACTCTCCAATTCGTTCATCATTTATATCAATGCAAACCTTGTTTGAAGATTCGTGCAATCCTGCTTATCATAATTATTTTAGCTCTCTTACAAGAGCAAGCTTGGAAATGGCAGAAAGAATGACTAGAGACTACAAAAAACCACAATTTGGCATTACTAATTGCGAAATCGATGGTCAGCGTCAAGCTGTCAAAAAAACCATTTTACTAAAAGGTCCCTTTTGCCATTTGTTACATTTTGAAAAGACAAACTACACCAAGGGGCAACCAAAATTACTTATTGTAGCACCTATGTCTGGACATCACGCTACTTTGCTTCGTGAAACAGTTCAACACACATTACCACATTTTGATGTATATATTACAGATTGGATTGATGCTAAAGAAATACCTATAACAGATGGTAGTTTTGATCTCGACGATTTTATAGATTATGTCATAACCTATATTAAATTTTTGGGATATGATATTCATGTTATGGCTGTGTGTCAGCCAACTGTTCCTGTTTTGGCCGCAACAGCTATTATGTCAGAGGATAATCCATCTAGAGTTCCCAAATCTATGATTTTAATCGGCGGACCAATAGATGCAAGAAAAAATCCGACTGAACCTAATAGCTTTGCTACCGACAAAAGCTTAGTTTGGTTTGACAAAGCACTAATTACTAATGTGCCAGAAAACTACCCAGGATACAGACGAAGAGTATATCCTGGATTTTTACAGCTTGCCAGCTTTATTACTATGAATTTTGAACGGCACTTGAATTCCCATATAGATTTATTTAATGATTTACTAAACAAAAACACTGAAAAAATCGAGAAACACAAAAAATTCTATGATGAATATTTATCAGTTATGGACCTGCCAGCTGAGTTTTATCTACAGACTATCAAAGAAGTATTCCATGAGTTTTCTTTAGCAAAAGGTAAATTCGTCTCTCGAGGAAGAAAGGTAAATTTAGATTTTATCACTAAATCTGCTCTCATGGGTATAGAAGGCGAAAATGATGATATTGCAGCAGTAGGCCAAACTAAAGCCGCCCTTAACCTATGTAAAAATATTCCCGATAGTAAAAAAACCTACTTTTTACAAAAAGGAGTCGGACATTACGGATCGTTCAGTGGCAGCAAATTTAAAGCTAATATCGTTCCAAAAATAAAAGAATTTGTTTACGCAAACGACTAAAAAGTATATGATGTGCATTAGTTTTAATAAGATAGGTATTATTATAAAATGAGTGCATCATCTACAGCCGAGAATTTAGAACAAATTGTTTCTACTACAAACGGCACAGATTTATCTATAATAAATTTAATTCTTTCAGCAGATTTAGTTGGTAAGCTAGTAGTAGTTATACTAATTATCGCCTCAATTTGGTCCTGGGGGATTATTATACATAAACTCATAAGTTTTGCTAGAGTTAGGGCCAAAATGACAAGTTTTGAGAATTTATTTTGGTCAGGTCAAGTGCTTGATGATTTATATGAAAAAGTTAAAAAATCTATCGACAACCCATTATCTTCTGTATTTGTTAACGCCTTAAATGAGTGTAAAAAACACAAAATTAGCGCGAATACATCAAAATCTGATTCCTTAAAAATAGGCTACAAAGACAGAGTCGTGCAATCAATGTATTTGGCAAAAAATAGAGAAATGGAGCATTTAGAAAGTAAGCTGAATTTTTTGGCTACAGTTGGTTCTAGCGCTCCTTTTATTGGCCTATTTGGTACTGCTTGGGGCATAATGCGAGTGATGCATAGCCTACACTCGGTTGCTTCTGCAAAAAATGTAAGCTTAGCTGCAATAGCTCCTGGTATATCCGAAGCACTTTTTGCAACTGCAATCGGCCTTTTTGCTGCTATTCCAGCAGTTATATTCTATAATTTCCTTGCCTCATCGGTAGATAATATCCATAACAGAGTAGATGATTTTATAGGAGAATTAACAGCATTGCTAACTAGAGCAATTGACGAAGAGAAAATGTAGAAGAGAAAATGTAATTATGGCAATAAACATCTCAAGACATGGCAGCAAAAGAGGTAGAGGTCGATTAATGAGTGAAATAAACATCACTCCAATGGTTGATGTTATGCTTGTTTTACTAATTATTTTCATGGTCACCGCGCCTATGCTAGTTGCTGGTATTGAGGTAGATCTACCAGAAACCAACTCCAAACCCATATCCGGAGATGATAAACCTCTAGTAATAAGTATAAATAAACAAGGAGAAATTTTTATCTTAGAAACAAAAATCCCGGCTTCGGAACTTGTAGCTAAGCTTC
>JACCDN010430891.1_pt1 | contig 16525 bp, 25 predicted proteins | sample 7441691 | NCBI WGS metagenome assembly JACCDN01 (sample SAMN15323439, study PRJNA562643) | freshwater metagenome | isolation source: river surface water | place: USA:Blue River Watershed | collected 2017-08-16
AAATGTTGCCGATCATTGGAATGAAGAATTTGTCAAAAAATTAGAAGAAAAATATAACGATAAAAATTGCTATATCTGTAAAAATGTTGTGCCGGAGGAGGGGATTGTATTACGAAAAGAGAGTTTATTTCAGTTTGAAAGTTACAAGTTAAAATCGTGGAAATTTTTAGAGCATGAAACCGCCATGCTCGATCAAGGAGAAGCTGGGATGGAATAAAAGCGGGGTGCTTTGACCTGTAGGAAGGAGTAATGCCCTTATAGTGGTATCCAAAGTTAAATGACCTGAAGCCTACGATAGATGGTCAGCCTGGTATCCGGTGTGGGGGTGGTGTAACGGTAGCACACAAGTTTGTGGAGCTTGTAGACATGGTTCGATTCCATGACCTCACTCAAAATTATTAATTAAAAATATGAATAACATTTTAAAAGTTCTAGTCGGATCACAGGCACATGGCCTAGCCACTCCGGAAAGCGACAACGATTACCGCGGAGTGTTTGTGGTTCCAACTATTGAGATTTTAAGTCTGGGTAGCACTGCCAGGACTACGAGTTGGATCGAGGGCAAAGACGATGATACGAGCTGGGAGATCGGCCATTTCTTAAATATGGCTACTAAATGCAATCCAACAATTTTGGAAGTATTTTTAGCGCCGGTTATTAGTGGTACGGCCGAGGGTGAATATTTGCGCGCGCTTTTCCCTTTTGTTTGGAATAGTGCGGATGTGATGAATGCTTTTATAGGCTACGGATTAAATCAAAGAAAAAAGTTTTTGGATAATAAAGATGTTCGGCCATCAAAGTACGCGGTGGCATATCTACGAACACTCTACCAGGCCTGGGAGTTATTAAGTACCGGTACATTCACCATCAAAGTTTCTGAAACTGAGGTCGGAGAAACTTTACGCCGCTGGAAGCAAGGCGGCTGGACTGTAGGAGAGGTAATGCAGTTATGCGTGGAATGGGAGCAAAAAGTCAAAGATGCCTATAAGCAAAATCCAGACAAGAAAACAGACATACAGCGGGTCAATAGCTTTTTATTAGAAACACGTTATTTACATTGGAAATAATTATATAATTTTATGAAAAAAAAGGAGTTGATAAGAGAATTGCCAACCGCAAAATTTCAGATTGGCCAAACGGTTTGGAAATTACAGGGCAATAAGGTTGAAGAGGTGGTAGTTTATGGGGTGGTTATAACCACAGATCGCTATGAGGAAGATCAGCTATATTTTAAATATTATTTACATCTATCTGATGGCGTTGATAAATATTTTTGGGATGATGAATCTTATTTATTTAATACAAAGGAAGAATTAATAGCTAGTTTATAATTGCTTTTAGCAAAAACATTAAGTAACTATATATGCCAAAAATGATAATCATGCAGGGTCTACCGGCATCCGGTAAATCAACCAGAGCCAAGGCCATTATAGAAGAAAGTGGCGGTGCAGTACGGATTAATAAAGATTTGCTCCGTACCATGCTCCACTTTGATAAATTCAATGGTAGGAATGAGAGTCTGACAAGAGAGGCATCACAAGTTTTAGCCGTACATTTTTTACAGAAAAAAATGAATGTGATTATTGATGATACTAATTTAAACGCCGTAACTTTGCACAACTGGGTAGACTTAGCCAGAAAGGTTAGCGCGAAACACGAAATTATCCAAATGCTTACACCATGGCTGGAGTGCGTTATACGAGATAGTAAACGAGAAAAACCAGTGGGCAATACAGTTATTAAAAATATGGCATTGTGGGGTGGGTTAGTACATTTAGAAAAGGTAATTATTTGCGATATAGATGGGACCATTGCCGATACAAGTCACAGGTTACATTTTGTCAGAAAGCCAGATGGAGAAAAGAAAGATTGGAAAGGATTTTTTGAAGCCGCGGTTAATGATCCGGTTCGGGAGGATGTACGCAGTATGCTTATAAGTTATTTCGATCAGGGTTATACCATAGTCTTTATGTCAGGTCGCCCAGATAATTACAAGGAACAAACCCTAAAATGGTTGAATGATAATTACCTTAATTTTGCCTTTACGGTTATTATGCGCAAGGCCAATGATAAGCGCGATGACACGATTGTTAAAAAAGAAATGTTAGATATGTATTTTCCCAATAAGACAAAAATTCATAAAGTCATTGATGACCGGCCAAGCGTGATTCGGATGTGGCGGGAGAATGGATTGGATGTGATTGATGTGGGAAAGGGGGAAGAATTTTAATATGCAGTCATATAGACCAAAAAATGGTTTCCAACTTAATAGCAGTAATGTTGATTCTATTTTGAGAAAAGCTACGGATAAATTAAATGCTGTTGGTCCAGGTGATGAGCCGCTAATTTATATGTATTGCAGTCGGTGTAGACGACCTCACTATTTTGACAGTAAGACAGATGAACAGTGTTTGGGATTAAAACGCAAAGAGGCAAAAAATTAAAGAGTATATGAAAATTTTATTTTTAGATATTGATGGAGTAGTAAATTGTGTCACTACCGCGCAGAGACATAGAGGCTTTATAGGTATAGACCCACACATGGCTTTTATGGTTGGTCAAATCATATTGGAAACTAGCTGTCAGGTCGTGCTTTCCTCTACTTGGCGATTAACTAAGGATGGCAGAGATGAAGTTGCAAAACAGGTGCATCCATTCATTGACTGTACGCCAGATTTACAGAGAGGGTATAAGTATGGTTATTGTCCGCGTGGGGAGGAGATTAAATCATGGTTAGATAATCATAGGAGTTTAGAAATAACAAAATATGCAATATTAGATGATAATTCTGACATGTTGGAAGAACAGTTGCCAAATTTTTTTAAGACCTCTTGGAGTTTTGGGATTAATGAGGAAATTAAGCAACAGGTAATTAATCATTTAAATTCTTAATATATGGAGGGTCAAATTGTTGCAGTAATTAGACGAAGAGACGGTTTTACTAGAGAGCAGGTAATCCCAAACGAAGCCGAGTTTTTGGATTTTATAGAAGTTCCAAGGATATTTGGTGTTGAGACATGCCCAGCAGATATGGCTTACGCTCCCCAAAATAAGATTCAGAGATTTAAGGCGGTAAGCAGAAAAATTGTCATTGAGTATCGTGAAGTTTATTAGTATGTCCGCGCCGGAAATAAACAGACAAAAGTTTTTCATTACACAACATGCCTATAAGCGATATGCCGAGCGTTGTGATTTCAAGATGAAATTGGGGCATTTGGCCGGAGATGCTTTTTCATTGGGTAGAAATTTAACCCATAGAGAATACAGGAGGTTTTTTAAAAACAGTTTGCTAAAGGATAACAGTTTTTTGAATCATTATCGGGTATACAGAGATTTGGTATTTGTTTTTACTCCTGGCCGTAAAAAGTACGTTTTATTAACTTTATTCCCACTAAGGTAGTGTATGAAAGCAGGATTGATAATTATATTTTTGGGGTGGTTTCTGTGGGTGGTGGTTGGTACCAGCATGGGAATAGAAAAAAACGCCTTAAAAAAAGAGGATTTTAATAGACCTTTAATTATGAGTCCGGCAAATTATTATATTGTTACCGCTCCTACATTTTCTACAAAGGCAGAGGTGGTTGGGATGATAGCTCAGAAGAGTTACGAGGCGGGCATCAATCCTATATCCGCGCTCAAAATAGCTTTTTGCGAGAGTCGCTATGATCCACTAGCGGAAAATAATAGCAGTACCGCTAAAGGATTATTTCAGGTGCTAGATGGGACCTGGAAACACTGCGAGGGTGATCCATTTAATCCAGACGATAATATAAATTGTTTTATTAAACTCTACCCTCAGCATCCTAGCTGGTGGAAATGTAAAGGTTAAATATATGGACTCAGAAAAAAATGTAATGTTGGCTAAGTTAGGGATTACGGCGATATTTGCAATGTTTATTTATTTTAAAGGCTATTCAATATTTTGGCTTTTAGCTTTAGTAGTATTTTTATTTTAATTATATGAAACAACAAGTTTGTTTGCATTGTCAGCGCCCACTACAGTTAATGGTTTGTTGCCGGTATTGCGGCAAAGAGTGTGAAGGAATGAAAGCTGAAACATTAATTTTGATAGTAGGCGGGTTGTTAGTGTTTGGAATATTGGTTGGGATGTTATTAACTTTTGTATATGTCTAATGAGGAGGGGAAGGCTAAGGAGAATCCGTTACCGAAAATGATTTGTGAAAATTGTGGTTATTATAATCAGTTGAGTTTTGCGCCATTATCTGATCCAGAGGCGTTGTGGCATGTGCATTGTAAGAATTGTTTAGAGCTTGCATATTATAAATACTATCTAAGTGATAAGGCTATAGCAGATTTCGCAAGGTTTTTTCCGCATGGCCTAGTCAGGGAGTTTATAAAAATGGGTAAATTAACATATTTGGAATATGGCAAATGTTAAAGAGAGGGAAAAGTGTATGGTGGGTGTAAGAAAGGATTTTGAACAGGCTCATGGTGCCGAGATGTGGCGTGAAATAAACCGGCTTTTAGAACTGAGGAATCATCATTTTGGATATAGGCGAATCGGAGGAGTTTTAAGAAAAACAAAATATTTCGTGCGGTATTGGTATAGACGAATAAAGGGTTGTGGATAAGTATTTGGTAACGCCCCCCTAGATTTTTTTATTTTGGCTAAGGTTATACAAGATATTGAATTGTTACGCCCCCCCTTTGGGGTGTTTTTTTGGTTCATATAAAGTAGAATCACTTAATTTAAGAATTACCAAATTGTATGGGAATACAAGGCAAAATCAATAAGCTCATTAAAAAGGCCGCGGCACCAGTCAAAGTAAACGATCAGGAATTACACAATCTGCGTTTGCGCACGATGTTAAAAGAAAATAAGGAATTAGAGCTATATATTTTAAACAATGAATTGAGGCAGTATATCAACCTTTTATTACAAAAATACGAAAAATCAGGGACAGAATACACGATTGACCTTAATTCGGGAGAAATTAAAGAAATAGAGCGCCCTAAGTTAGAAGAACAGCCAGAGGTCTCAGCTAAGGAGACTGTAAAAGAATAATATGTGTGTTTGTACTCCAGAGGTAAGAACGCCATGGTGCGGTAAGCCAGGTTGTGAAATGCCAAAACAGGTTAATGAGCCAGAGGAAGAATTAAAAGACACTATTTTTGCAAAAGAAAAAAATGTTAAGTTCAAATTTATCATAGGGCAGATGGTCCAGATCAAGGTTTCAAAATACAGTATCTGATCCAAAATCGCTATGAGATTAAAGGCCACCCATTCTACGATTTATTAAACTTTGATGCCACTCAGGATTGGCGAAATTATCAGCAAGTTATTGAGGAAATTTTAGAACCATTAAATTAAATATGGCAGAAGATGTAGGCAGACCAAGTGAATTAACCCTAGAACTTACCACGAAAATAAGGCGTTATGTTTTAGATGGTTGGGCTTATGTCAAAATTCAAGCTGAGTTAGGGATTGCTTCAGGAACTTGGGATCACTGGGTTTTTGTAAATTATCAAGGATTTAGGGATGATTTGCGCAGTTGGAAGCAAGAAAAGATGATTAAAAAGGCTGAGAATGTTGTGGATGATTTAACTGACAGTAGTGACGAAAAGATTAGATTGGATTCGGCTAAATTTATATTAGAGAGTTTAGATAAAAAGAGTTACAGCAAGCGCAGTGAGTTGACCGGCGCTGATGGGAAAGATTTAGTATTTAAATGGTTAGACGATGACGATAGTACCAATCCCGTACAAACCAAGGAAGTGGGCAAGGATATTTCACCAGAGCCTGAAGCGATGGATAGTGCTAGTGTTACACCGGAGAGCGGGCAAGACGACTGCGATTCTTAATCACTTGCAGAGAGATGCTATAAAGGTGCCTGAAAGTCAGTACGCATTTATAGCGCCAACCTACAAACAGGCTAAAAGAATTGCGTGGAAGATTTTAAAAAAGATTGCAAAAGTTACCGGTGCCATACCAAACGAGGCAGAACTAACGATGACTTATCCTAACGGCTCGATAATCTTTCTAGCTGGTTCGGAGAATATTGAAAGTCTGCGCGGTATCCCATTATGGGGAGGCGGGCAGGATGAAAGCAGTCAACAACCAACCAATTTATTTTCTGAGGTTATATCGAAATGTCTAGCAGATCACTTGGGTTACTGGATTTGGGGAGGAACGCCAAAGGGAAAGAATCAATTTTATAGAACATTTGAAAACGGCAAAGCAAATCCAAACGATTATACAGTTATTTTTAAAACTATTGACGATACGCTACGAGAGGAATCGGGCGAGGTTGTAGAAAATTTACGCAGAGCTTTAGAGGATGATAGGAAATTGGTAGAGATTGGGGAAATGACCGAGGATGAATTTCAGCAGGAGTGGTATTGCTCATTTAATGCAAGTATCCGAGGCGCATATTACGCCAAACAAGTTTCATTGCTGATTAATGGCGGTAGATATAAACCAGTCCCATACGATGAAGATTTACCGGTCCATACAGTTTGGGATTTGGGGATAGGCAGGAATTTGGCAATAGGTTTTTATCAGAAAAAAAGCACAGAATTGAGGATGATAGATTATTGGCAGGGAACGAACCAGGAAGGTATCGCCCAGGCCGCTAAAATGCTACAGGACAAGCCCTATTTGTACGGCAAGCACTTTGCACCACATGATGTTAAAACGCCGGAAATAGCCACAGGTAAAACCAGATTAGATACGGCTAAGACTTATGGCATAGAGTTTGAAGTGGTGCCAAGGGTAAGCGTTGACGACGGTATTGATAAAGGGCGCAAGATGTTTGGCAAGTTGTATGTTGATTCTATTAACTGTCCTGAGTGGATGGATGCAATGGGTCAATACCGGCAAGATTGGGATGAGCATAAGGGAATGTTTATTGAAAAGCCATACCACGACTGGACCTCGCATAAGGCCGATATTCACCGATACGCCTCGCTGGTAGAAGATCAGATGACTAATGACTTTGTAGAACAGGCAGAAGCGGAACAGTTTAGAATGAAATTAAATCAAGTACAAAATAAGGGTAGCAGGTTCAAATAGTATGCTCAAAAAGTTCACTAAAAAATCAAGTTTACCTAGAAAAAGCGTAGCTCGTGATCTGGAGTTAGGGATGAAAGAAATGTATGAAAAGGAGTTAAAGGAAAAACGAGACAAGCGTGTTAGGAAAATGAATTTAAGATATGTCTAACGGTATCTACAAAATAATTGAAACATACGAACGAGACTTTATAGACAAGAGCATTGATATTGTTGATGGGTATTCTTTTAATCAGTTAAAGACAGTCAAAGCTAATCAGAGAGGTTATGCCGGTAAGTTTGAGAACGGCAACGAAGATGAGTTTGGTTATAAATATTTCTATAACATTAACAAACCAAGAGTAAAAAATGCCGCTAAAAACATTGACCTTGATACTAAGGACATTAACATTCGCGCGACTTCTCCAGATAATGATTATAAAGCGTGGATAATGCGCCGAGATGTTAAGCGCTGGATGCGAGAACGCAATTTAGGCGTTATTTTCAATGACATGGCTGTTTTGACTCCCAAATATGGGACTTTTGTATTGAAGAAAGTAGGCGGCAAAGAGATTGTCCGCAAAGTAAATTTAAAGAATCTAAAGAACGATCAGACTTGCGAGAATTTAGGCTATAGCGGTTGGGTTATTGAGGACCATTACTACACTACTGCTGAACTACAGGCAGAAATTGAATTACGCGGTTGGGATGCGGATGCCGTAAATAAGGCTATTGCCTCATTTATGATTAACCGCAAGGAAAATTATGATGACAATACCGACTCTTCACAGCCCCAAGGTAATGCGCAATATATCCATGTTAAAGAATTTTACGGAAATGTGCCTGAGAGTTGCTACGAGGATGGTGGAGATGATAATAAATATACCCTTGCCAATTTTATCGTTATCAGTCCCGAAGCAGGAAAGAGTAAACCAACTAATGAGGAGGCGCAGAAAGATGGTTTGATTTTATACAAAAAAGAAATTAAAAGTATTAGCGATATTTACAAAGAAGTACACTTTGATCGCGAGGAGGGTAGATGGCTTGGTGTAGGTATCGTAGAAGATTTGCGCGATTCTCAGATAATGAAAAACGAGCAGATCAACCAAATGATGTTGGCAATTAAACTCGCAAACTTAATCCTATTCCAAACTGGCGATGAAACGATAGCTCGCAATATTCTGACTGATTTGGTCAATGGCGATATTATCAAAGCTAAAAGCGAAATCAAGCGCATTGAAACAGAAAACCATGGGCTTAACACTGATACGCTCCTTTCACAAGAAATCCAAAAGATTGCCGATTCTCTTTCTAACAGCTTTGAGGTTACTACCGGCGAATCATTGCCAAGCGGCACGCCATTTAGTTTAGGCATGCTGATTGATAAGAACGCCAACAAGCTCTTTGATTTTATCTTGGAGAATATGGGTATGTTTATCCAGGATGTATTTGAAAACTGGATTATACCGGAACTTGAAAAAGATTTATCAGTTAAACACTTGCTAGAAATTACCGATGAGAAAGAGATGAAGTGGATTATGGAGCGGGTAAAGAAAACCCACGCTTGGGAAGCGGTAGCAAAGTATATCCTTGAATCCGGCAGTATGCCGACTATGGGAGAAATAGAGATTGCGCACCAAGTCTTAACCGAACGAATGGCGAACCCTGAATCACTAGCCCTAGACTTGCCAGATGATTTTTATAACTTTGAAAAAGCGGTACAGGTAGATGTAACCGATGAGCGTCATAATAAAGGCCAGGAATTGACTACTTTGGGTAGTATCATGCAGGTACTTGGTTCAAACCCAGATATGATTGACAGCCCAGTATTTAAACAGATTTTGGATCTCGCCGGTTTTTCCGAAGTTGATGTCAGGGGAGTACAACAAGCCCAGCAAATGGCCCAACAGCAACAACAGCAAATGCAACCTATGAGGCAATAAATTATGACAAGAGAATTTAATTTCGATTTTGATAAGACCGAGGTAATCATAAAAATTGGCGATAGAGTATTTACCAAGTATTTTAAAGACGGAAAGTTAGTAGCAACATTTTACTCTTCACCACATTTATCTGGTTGGATTAAGCAAGATATATGAGCCTAAAAACAATCGTAAATTCAGCAGATTGGGAAGAGGTCGAGGCTATCATTGAGCAAAAACTAGTGGAGTTAGCGCTTGATTTTCCTACCCAGAACACACAGCAATTATTGGCCTTGCACGCGCTGGCAAATAAAAAGGCGTATGACCTGTTAAGTAAATTCTTAAAAGAAATGCAGTTTTATAAAGGCGAGGAACGATTGCCGGTAAAGCGGGATTTCCAATAAGGTAAATAAACAATTCAACTTGAATCACCACCTCGGTAGCATAAGCTTAGCTACTGAGAGGCTTGGTGATTCTTCCTCTCGGTACTAGGACCATGCTACTCAGGCATGGTTTTTAGTGCGGACAAAACCGCCTTAACAAATGACCATGAGCAATTAAGCTCGGTAAAAAATTAATATATGGCCGAAGAAGCCAATCAGGGAAATCAAGACCCTAACGAAAATCTTGAAGGGAACGAAGCCCTAGAAAACGAAGAAGTAGATTTTGCAGATGAGGAAAAAGCCCTCTGGGAAGAGGAGACAACCAAAAAGGTTGGGACCTTATCAGCGCAAAAGAAACACTGGCGCGATAAACACGCCAAGGCGGTTAAAGACTTTGAGGAGTATAAAAAAGCACATCCCGAAGTTAAACCACCTGAAAAAAAGGTAGAGAAAAAAGAAAAGGAAGGCAAAAATAATGATGAGGAGTTGACCGCTTTACGAGGCGAAATGCAAGAAATGAAGCTAGGTCAAACAAACCCATCGCTCAAACCGGAACAAATCAAAAAGGCAATAGCCTGGGCCAAAGCGGAAGGAATAGAGCCGCAAGCCATGATTGACTCCGATGAGTTTCAAGCCTTGGTTAAACACCAAGCCGATAAAGCCGCCGCCGCCCAATCAGCGCCGAATCCGTCTAATCGATCAGGCTCGGCTAAGACAGATTACTCCAAGCTGTCTCCTGAGCAGATCGCCGAACTTTCTGACGAAGAGTATCCAAAATATCAGAAATGGCTGAAAGAATCTGGTGGAGGAAATCGCAGTGGATTAACGATAAAGCATCGTATAGGAATTTAATATAAATAAATTAGTTTATGTCTAACAGTTTAACAGCCGCGAATATAGAAGTCTGGAGCAGAGACATGCAGATGAAAATGCTTAAAGACTTAGCCGCTTTGGAACTTTGTAATTATGAGTTTCAAAACTTATTGAGACGCGGTGATACATTTCACAAACCCTACTCAAGTGATTTTCATGTAGTTACCTACACAAAAGGTACTGACATTGCTAATCGCCAAGATGCAACTGTAACCGATGAGACCGGTACTGTTGACCAGATAGAATGTGTACCTATCTATTTGGATGACGTTGATGATCTCCAAAACAACTATTCTTTGCGCCAAGGTTTTGCAGAGAATATGCAAGAAGATTTAGATCGTAGATTAGATGCTAGAGTTTTGGCCGAATACGCCAATGCCGGCGCTGATGTTGACGATGCAGACTACGGTGGTTCATCCGGTACTGCGCACGCTTACACAACTTCTGACATTGACCAGATGTTGACTGTAACTGCTAAGAAATTGAACTTGTTGAATGTTAAGCAGGATAACCGCTTCGTAGTGGTTGGTCCTTCTCAGCTTCAATTATGGCAAGACATGCTGTCCGCTAAAGACACTCGTTTTGGCGATGAAGTTGGTGAATTTGGAAAAGTTGGAAAGAGATTTGGCTTCCAAATCTACGTTTCAAACAACTTGACCTTTACCGCTCGCTGGACTCCTGCTGACCAGCCAACTAATGGCGCGACTCTGACAATCGCTGGCGTAACTATTACTTTAACGACTGCCGCTCCTGCCGCCGCTGGTGAAGTATTGGTTGAAACCAACACCGCTACAACTTTAGATAACTTAGTTGCCGCGTTAAACAACTCCGCTGGTACGGCCGCAAATACATTAGCTTCTACCTCAAAATACTTTAACTTCACACAAGCTGACTTGGTAAAACTCGACAGCATTGTTGCCACAGATGGTACTACCTATTTGGGTATTGAAGGCATTGGTATGGGTGAAGTTGTAGTTGCTACTTCCGAACCTTTGGACCCATGGTCTCGTCAAACTCTCCACTGTTTAGCTGGCCGCAAGGGTGCTACTTCAATGGTATTGCAAAAGAAACCAGGCTTGAAAGTCGTTGCTGATCCAGACAGACTGGGTGACAACTTAACCGCTTGGATGTTGTACGGAATCAAGACATTTACTGGTGAAGACAGGAAAGCCCTCGTTGACATCAATGTAAGTGCATCCGGATTCACTGGCAACTCTTCTCCCTAATTAACCTAGAAACCCCCGCCTCGTAATTGGGGCGGGGGAATAAACCATAAAAGTATGAATTTGAATAAAAAGCGCCCGAACTACAAGGCTCTAGTGGCTTATGTGGCTCTCATCGCTGTTTCTCTGTTCACTGTGGGTAGGTTAGTTAAGGCTTACTCAGGTGAAACGAGTGGAGATGTGTTTGAAAGTGGCGCGGTAAAAAATGTTTATTATCAAGTTGCCGAAACTGCGAAAGATATGGGTGAAGCGGTTTTGGGTGCGGCTAGCAGACCTATTTATTATGTCTATGACTATGTAAATGGTTTCTATGTTAGCGGATCACAGATATTTGATAGTAGTGCTAATGCGACATTGCCAGGCACCTTGTCTGTAACTGGAGCTTCAACCTTTACCGGTGCGATGACTCTTAGTGGCGCATTAAACAACCTGGAATCTACCGAAGCCATCACCGCCTCAAATACGATTACGATAGCCGAATCCGGTAAAACATTTTATCTATCCGGCGCAACCTCAACTCAAACTTTACCAGCAACCACTACCGCTAACGGTGCTATTTATAGGTTCTATGTAAAGGGTGCTGTATCTGGCGACATCACTATAGTTACCGCAGGTAGTGCAAACATTATCGAGGGTACCTTAATTGTGGCCGGTGCAGTTGTTGATTGTGATGACGAGGATACTATTACGATTGTTTCTGATGGTGAAAATGTAGGTGATTTTGTTGAGTTACGATCTAATGGCACGAACTGGTTTATTGGCGCGAGTGGTGCATTAACCGGCGCAAAGATGACCTGTACAGCTACTTAAAGCTAATAACAAAATCGTATGCAAAAAGACTCCTTACAAAACCGCAATGGCGTAGTTAAGACTGTTAGTGAATGGGAAGCGGAAGCATCCCAAGAACAAGTAGTTGAGGCTCCTGTTGAGGAAACAAGCACAGATGCCGAGAAAGTTGAAGCACCTGTTGAAGAACCAGTAGAAATGGAAAGCGAAGGCTTAGGCTCAGCAAAATCAGGCAAAAAGAAAAAATAATTGATTGCCTCAGTCCGTCATCTGGCGGGCTGGAAATAATTAATAATTTATTTCTATGAAGAAAATATTATTAGGTCTTGGCGGGATAGTTATTTTAGCAGTTGGATTTGTAGCTGGCTCAGTTTTCTACAAACCAAAGAGTCTTGGAGGTGGTGGATTTAGTTATACATCTTTTAGTGGATTTACCACTAACCAAACCACAGCAGTTGGCACTTCTACCTCAATTTTGAGTAACAACAATGGCCGTATTTACGCTTCTTTAGGCAATGACACTACCAGCACCATTATTTATTTGAATTTAGGGACTGCTTCTACAACTGCCGATGATTACACAATCGCCATTCCTGCCGGTGGAAGATACGAAATCAAAGCTGAGAATTTATATACTGGTCCGGTTTACGCTTCTTCTTCTGTAGCTTCCAGAATATTGATATTTGAAAAATAAAATATGGAACATAGATTTAGCACAGGAAACAATGGAAAAGTTACTGTTGGGGCAACCTCAACTCTTGTGTTATCTCCAAAATCCGGCCGATTGTATGCGCTTCTAATTAATGATTCAAACGAAGTTATTTATCTGTCTTTGGGAGGGGATGCAGTAATGAATCAAGGTATCCGATTGGCACCATTTGGCGGAGCCATAGAGATAGATGGAGAAAAGCCATTTTTTGGCGATGTACGAGCGATCTGTGCATCTGGCAATAAAAATCTAAGTTACTTTGAAGCCTAGTATGAAATATCATATTCCACAATTTCCGGTAAACCACAAAGAAATTAAGGCAATCAAGATTGGCATATTTATTATCGCCGGTCTTTTGTTAATAGACTTAGTTTTAAAATATGGGTTTTTGGTCTCCTAGTTTACCAGCCGTTTTAGACGAAGGCGGGAATGTTGTACCTGGTGCGCAACAGATAGATTTTGTTGGCGCGGGAGTAAATGTCACGAGCGCTGTAGAGGGTAAGGCAACAGTCACCATCCCAGGCGGATCAGGCAATACACTTGTTACCGAAGAAACCCCAGCAGGATTAATCAATGATGTAAACACAGTATTTACCTTAGCACACGCGCCGGTAGCCGGAACCCTGAAAGTTTATTTGGGTGGGCAACGGCAACAATCTGGCGGGGGAGATTATACGCTTGCAGGATCAACTATCACATTCAATATCGCGCCAATGACGGGTTCAATTCTTATAGCAGATTATGAATATTAGAAAGTTAGGGACAATTATATTCGCTCTAATCTTTTCCTTAGCTTGGGTAAATTCTTCACAGTCCGCGACTATTGCTTTTCCGACTGGCGGCGGGACCGGCACCTCAACCAAGCCACTTGCCGGACAGGTTTTAGTAGGCAATGCCGCTGGAACTTATAGTGTAGTCAATACTTCTACCCTGGGTTTTGTAGCTGTTGAATCTGACCCTATTTGGTCGGCATTTTTACTAAACCCAATTTTTTCTAATCTTACTTCTACAAATTTCTTTGCAACTTCAAGCAGAATAATAAACTCCGTAACTACTAACGCCACTACAACCAATCTATATGTTTCCGGCTCATTGAATTTACCTAATAATTCAATTACCGATGCTATGGTGGTTGATACCATTACGGCTTCTAATTATCTATTGCTTACCGGCGGCACCTTATCTGGACAACTAAATTTTACTAGCGCGAGCGGAACTACTATTACTTCTACTAATGGATATTTTAATAATGTGTATGTAAATACCACCACCCAACTCGCTACTGTAAGTTTACAAGGGGTGCCAACTCTTGATCTTTTTAAGGTGATGTCATCCACTGGTGCACAACTATTTGCGATTAAAAGTAATGGCCAAGTGGTTGTTGGACCTAATGACCTTTTACAATCTGGAGCTTTGACTATCCAATCTCAGCCAGGCAATGATATTACTTTAAGTTTTACTGATGCAATAAGTTATACCTTTCAATTAGGAAAAGTTGCAGGTACAAGTGGACGGGCTTTTATCGGTGGACCATTTGGCACCGCTATAAATCTTCGGGCAGGCGGAATAGATAGAGTATTTATTAGTAATGATACTGGGTATGTCGGTATCAATTCATCTACGCCTTCAAGTCAACTTGTGGTTGTCGGCACTTCTACTTTTGACGGTGCCATTTTACAAACTGGCCTTACTGACTGTGATGCTTCAAATCAAACTGTTGCTTATGACCTAACGACTGGCCAATTCAGTTGTGGCACTGATGATAATAACGAGCAGCGTGTTGGCACATCTACAGCTAATTATTTTACCTTCTATGATACGACTACCTCAGTTACTGGCACCTCTTGGGTTCAATTCGCAAATGGAGCTTTAACGGTTACGACCAACACTAATTTTACCATTGTCTCATCAACTAATGGATTATTTGGTTCGGTAACAACCACCAATTTGGCTGTAACTGGTGCGCTTTCATTACCAAATAACTCGGTAACGGATGCAATGATCGTGGCTGGGCTTACTATCTCAGGAGGTACAATTGATAATTCTCCAATTGGTAGTAGTGTGCCGTCAACTGGTGTATTTACCAATCTCACGTCAACTAACTTCTTTGCAACAAATACGGTTTTTATAAACGCCTCAACTACTAATTTTTATATCGCTGGGATATTAAGAGACAGCACCGGTTCGGCTGGTAATTTTGGTGACGTTCTGATTTCGACTAGCACTGGCAACAGATGGACTAATTTAGGTGCGGCTTGTACACCTGGTTCGGGCGATTGTACGGTTGTTGATAATCCTAGTTGGTTTATCGTTTCCGGTGGTGCTGGCTGTGCAGAAAATTCAATCATTATAAAAGACGACTCTACTTACTCTTGTGATGGTGATTTTAAATGGAATAGAACTGATTATGCTACCAAAAGGCTAGAAATTAATGGTGATATTTCTTTTTTAAACGCTACTGGCACTATAGGATATTTTAGTGAAAGTGTTTCAACCACTAATATTTATGCTGATTCAATCACTACTAATAATATAACAATTAATAATGATGTAACTGTAAACAATCTTATTGCTCTTGAGTCAGTCACCGTTGCCGCCTCAACCACTATAACTGACGCAGGGGTTTTGACTAACGCGGCCATAGTAAAAGAATATCCGGCAAACCGAGAGGGTGAATTTTTGACTAATGTTTTGACTGATCCGCCATCAATTGTGATCAATACGGCCGTTGCTAATACCCAAGCATTTTATTCTGACGACCTTTCAAGGATGCTGGTTTGTAGCAATGTAACCTCTACCGGTGCTATCTCACTAAAAAACGGCACGCTTACTCCGGTAAATACTGGCAACACTGCTTTTTATAATAATGCCGGAACTTTGCAAACCATCACGGCAAATACCTTGTGTGGTGGCGCTACATATGCAGTTCGGGGTTGTATCACCACTAATGGTTTTCATGCGGTAATGTGCGTGGCAACATCTACCAGTCCGACCGTATTTGTTAAGGTCACAACTTCATCCTATACCAATGATATTGCCAACGCCTCTAATTGGCGTACGGCCAACTTTACTGTGGCAACCCCAACACCAAGCGTGATCGGGATGGTTGGAATAAGCAGAGCAACTGGCAGTAATACGAGATATTTACAATTTGTTTCAAGCACCACCAAAGTGGTGCCAGCTACCTTTGATTTTACAGTTAATCCGCCAACTATCACGCCAGATAACACCCTAACTTGTACCACCGGTGGTAGTGCCACCATACAGAATACTAGAGCCTATGAAGGTGGTTTGGTGGTAGGAAATGCAGGTGCACCATTTGTGACTGTTTATAGTGGTTGTGGAGGCTCCACAGTTAATGGTAGTTATGGCGCGTCAGCACCATCGCTCACCGGCCCAGATCTGTTTGTGACACGGTGTAGTGTTTATTCTTTAAATGGACAATCATTATTCCGCCAATATGGATATAACGGTTGTGAAAAACCAGAATTTTAATTATTAATTTTTAATTATTTCTCTATGAAGAAATACATCCTGGCAATATTAGTAGGTAGTTTATTATTAGGCGGCGTAGCACAGGCAGATACCTTTATCCCTCAATGCCGTCCGGCAAAAGGATC
>JACCDN010298788.1_pt1 | contig 16523 bp, 14 predicted proteins | sample 7441691 | NCBI WGS metagenome assembly JACCDN01 (sample SAMN15323439, study PRJNA562643) | freshwater metagenome | isolation source: river surface water | place: USA:Blue River Watershed | collected 2017-08-16
GGCTGATCCGAATAGGTAAACAAATAGGAGCTAACAACTATGGCAAAGCAGATTGCCTTTAATGAAGAAGCCCGCCGCGGTCTAGAGCGCGGAATGAATGTCCTCGCTGATGCAGTCAAGGTAACCCTTGGGCCTCGCGGACGTAACGTCGTACTCGAAAAGAAGTGGGGCGCACCAACAATTACCAACGATGGCGTTTCTATCGCCAAGGATATTGAACTTGATGATCCATGGGAAAAGATCGGTGCAGAACTCGTTAAGGAAGTTGCCAAGAAGACAGATGATGTCGCAGGCGATGGAACTACTACTGCAACAGTCTTGGCTCAAGCACTTGTACGCGAAGGTCTTCGCAACGTAGCAGCAGGCTCAAACCCAATGGCGCTGAAGCGTGGAATCGAGAAGGCTGTAGCCGCAGTTGTCGCAGAACTTGGTTCAATGTCAAAGAGCGTTGACTCTAAAGAGCAGATTGCAGCAACTGCATCAATCTCTGCAGCAGATGCAACTATCGGCGAGATGATCGCTGAAGCGATGGATAAGGTCGGCAAAGAAGGCGTTATCACCGTAGAAGAGTCAAATACATTTGGTCTCGAGCTCGAGCTCACCGAAGGTATGCGCTTTGATAAGGGCTATGTCTCACCATATTTTGTAACTGATACAGATCGCATGGAAGCAGTTCTAGAAGATGCTTACATCCTCATCGTGAACTCAAAGATTGCCAATATCAAGGAACTGGTTCCAGTTCTTGAGAAGGTCATGCAGTCAGGTAAGCCACTTGCAATTATCGCTGAAGATATTGAAGGTGAAGCGCTAGCTACTCTCGTGGTCAACAAGATTAAGGGAACATTCCGTTCTGCAGCTGTGAAGGCTCCAGGATTTGGAGATCGTCGTAAGGCGATGTTGCAAGATATTGCAATTCTTACTGGAGCGACCGTTATCTCTGAAGAAGTAGGTCTCAAGTTAGAAACTGCAGGACTTGAACTTCTTGGACGCGCTCGCAAGGTTGTTATCGCTAAGGAAGAGACCACAATCATTGAAGGTCTTGGCGACGAAGCTCAGCTCAAGGGCCGCGTAGCTCAAATCCGCGCTGAAATCGATAAGTCTGATTCAGATTACGACAAAGAGAAGCTACAAGAGCGCCTAGCAAAGCTCGCAGGTGGAGTTGCTGTCATCAAGGCAGGAGCTGCAACTGAAGTTGAACTTAAGGAGCGCAAGCACCGCATTGAAGATGCTGTGCGTAACGCAAAGGCAGCCGTAGAAGAAGGAATCGTTGCCGGTGGTGGCGTTGCACTTCTTCAAGCAGCTACTGCAGCATTCAAGAAGCTCAAGCTTGAGGGCGACGAAGGAACTGGTGCCAAGATTGTTGAAGTCTCAATCGAAGCTCCTCTCAAGCAGATTGCAGTGAACGCTGGTCTGGAAGGCGGAGTCGTTGTTGAGAAAGTTCGTAACCTCGATGCAGGTTTCGGTCTAAATGCAGCATCTGGAGAATATGTAGACATGATCAAGGCTGGCATTATTGATCCAGCTAAGGTGACACGTTCTGCACTTCAGAATGCAGCATCAATTGCAGCGCTCTTTATTACAACAGAAGCTGTAATTACAGATAAGCCAGAGCCAAAGTCGACTAACCCAATGCCACAAGGTGGCGGGGATATGGACTTCTAACGCGTTAGAACTCCTGCGTAAATAGTTACGAAGGCCCTCGAGATTAACGTCTCGGGGGCCTTCTGCTTTACGATTAGTGCATGAAGACATTTGATGCGCAGAACATCGCGCGAGAAGCCGCGTTAGCAGATGCCGAATTTGCTACCCAAGTCGGTGATTTTGTCTCAGTTGAATATGATGATGACAACCGAGTAGCAACGTATCTTTTTAACGCAGACATCGCTGGATATGTTGGTTGGCGTTGGTGCATCACTGTTGCAAAGGTTGATGAAGATGCAACCCCTACAGTGTGCGACGTAGTGATTTTGCCTGGCCCAGATTCACTTCTTGCTCCTGATCACATTCCATATCGCGATCGCATTCAGCCAGAAGATATTCAACCGGGCGTTATTGTCCCGAGCGTTCTCGAAGATACCCGCTTGGCCCCAGGTATCAATTCTTTGATTCACGATGAAGATTTAGATCCTGCACAATTATTTGATTTAGGTTTAATGCGCCCTCGGGTTTTATCTATTGAAGGTCGCGATCAAGCAAGTAAGCGTTGGTATTCCAGTGACCGCGGCCCAAATGCACCTATTGCGCAGGCTGCACCTAAGCCCTGTGTTTCATGCGGATTTTTCTTGCCGATTGCTGGTTCGCTACGTTCATCTTTTGGAGTCTGCGCAAATGCCATCGCACCTGATGATGCAAAGGTTGTTTCTGTGGATCATGGGTGTGGCGCGCATAGCGAAGCCACCCTTTAATAACTTCTACGCTTAAAACCAGGTAGCACGTCCCATCACCAATGGGATAAATTAGCCCCCTGTCCGAAACCCCCGGCCCCTACACGAGTACCGTAAATTTAAGGAGTAACTGTTATGCCTACAGGTCGCGTCAAATGGTTCTCCCTTGAAAAGGGTTTTGGTTTTATAGCATCCGATGAGGGCGAAGATGTTTATCTTGCATCAACTGCACTTCCTGAAGGTGTTGCAACTGTAAAACCAGGCACCAAGCTTGAATTTTCAGTTATTGATTCACGTAAAGGTCCACAAGCGATGTCAGTACATATCGTTGAAGCACCTGTTTCACTTGCTGAAGGATCACGCGCAAATAATGATGATCTTGCCGCAATGATTGAAGACACCATCAAGATTCTAGATCGCGTGGGTAATGGACTACGCCATGGTCGTTATCCAACAGGGCCAGAGGCTGAACGTCTTGGCCGAGTACTCCGCGGAATCGCAACTCAATTAGAGCAGTAACTAAATTCCGCTGCGCCGTGCGCGGCGGATTGAGTAACGGATACCAATTGCTCCGAGACCTGCACCAACCACGCATGTCCAAATAATTTTGCTTTCGGCGCCAATTGCCACTGCTACTACACCTGCCGCAAGCCACAAGATACTTCCAAGCGTAATCAGAATGACAACGGTCCTAATGCTTGAACCTTCGCGCTGAGCCATGAGAGTAGAGTAATGTGAATGCGAATAGATGAGAACGGAAATTGGCGTTCTTTTCGCCATCGAAATTTTCGAATTCTCTTCCCCGCCAATGCGCTTTCCAATATCGGAACCTGGGTGCAGATTGTCGCCCAGGATTGGCTCGTTCTACAGCTCACCGATAACAACGGCTTTTATCTTGGTTTAGTTACTGCCATTCAGTTTGTGCCGGTAATGCTCCTAAGTTTGCATGGCGGTGCATTGGCAGATCGAGTTGATAAGCGAAAGCTATTGATTGTGACAAATTCATTGGCTGCTCTCGCTTGTTATGCACTTGGAATCCTGGTTATAGCTGAAGTGATTGCGCTCTGGCATGTCTTTGTTTGTGCAGCGATCTTGGGTATTGCATCTGCAATTGATGCGCCAATAAGGCAGAGTTTTACAGCAGAGATAGTTGGCAACGCAGATGTTGCTAATGCTGTCAGCCTTAATTCGGCAAATTTCAATGCAGGCCGACTTATTGGGCCTGCACTCTCAGGGGTTTTGATAGCGCGCTTTGGTACCGGTCCCTCATTCCTCATTAATGCAACGTCATACTTTTTTGTTATCACCTCTCTACTCTTTATGCGCTCATCGGATTTCTTCATTCAACACAAGGAGAAAACACTAGGTACGGTGCGCGAAGGGCTGCGCTATGCCATGGCAAGGCCTGATTTATATGTTGTTATGATGTTGATCTTTTTTGCTTCTACATTTGGCCTCAACTTTCAAATATTTAACGCGCTGATGGCAACAAAGGAGTTTGGCAAAGGTCCGGCTTCTTATGGCTTATTGGGAACATATGTAGCAATCGGTTCGCTGGCGGGGGCTCTCATCAGTGCACGGTTAGAGAGATTTAGAGACAGTATGTTGGTAGTGCGACTTGGATTCTTATTTTCTCTCATCGTTATCGCACTTGCCTTCATGCCTACATATTGGAGTTACTCAATGTGGTTACCGATTGGTGGCGTAACAGCGCTAGCCATGCTGATCAGCGCCAACTCTTATGTCCAGGTAAATAGCGATCCTGCAGTGCGCGGGCGAGTAATGGGCATCTATCTTTTAATTTTCTTGGGAGGAACACCCTTTGGCTCACTCTTTATTGGCTACATGACCGAGCTTGTGGGAGTTCGCGAGACGATCTTTATCTGTGGAGTAATTCCTTTAATTGCCGCATCTCTGCTGTGGGTGCTCTTCAAAGATAGATTAGAAAAGCCCGATGACTTGCGAGTATCTACTGTCCTAAGAAAATAATGAGCACTAGACCCACGAGGGTCAAGATTGTAATGAGGCGTCGACTCTTAAAGTTCATTATCTTCAAGCACCTTTTGTGGAACGTGGGATGGAACAAGTTTTACAATAATGTAAGAAATAAAGATCAGAACTGGCACCATGAGATAAGCCCGAGAGATCCCAAATTGGTCACCTAGAACACCGAGTAAAAATGGTGATCCAGCAATTGCTAAACCAGCAGCGCTAGAACTTCTACCGACTGCTAAGTCTGGGCGACCTTCACTGAAATCAATCATGCGCAATGAAGCAAGAGCAAATTGATTTGAAACTCCAAGGCCAGCAATTAAAACTCCCAAGAAACTGATTTGTAAATTGTGCGAGAACCAGAGAATCGCAAAACCAACACCTTGTAAGCCGATGAAAATACTTAGTTGAGTATCGAGTGCGAAGTGCTTTAGTACGCGCCCTCCATACCAGCGTCCCAGCGCCATGCCAGTCCCAAATGCTGCAACTGTCAGAGTTGAAATTGCTGGCGATGCATCAGTGCGATCAATAATGAGCGCGGCGGCCCAGAATGAAATTGCAAACTCGCTGGCAATACAAGCAACAAATCCAAGCCATGACCACCAAAATTCTCGAGAAAGCTTTCCTGTTTGCGGACCAGATTCATCTGGAACATGTACTTCTGGGCTCTTATCGCGAAGTAAATAGAGAATGAAGACGGCCGGGATGGCAATCAACATACCTAGTCGCCAGAAATCACGGTAGTTGTTTGCGATGGTTCCTACGATGAGAGTCCCACCTACATATCCGCAGGATGCAATAGCGTTTGCTTGAGTGAGCGCCATGGGGGAGAGCTCTTTGTAATGTGATGTGATTGCGGTAAGCGCATTGTTGATGGTGATTGAGACTCCAAAACCAGTAACAAAGGCAGTTGGAATCGAAAAGAGAACCGAAGGAGAAGCGACAAAGGCAACAATGCCGACGGAGAAGATGAGTAGCCCGATCCAAGCGGTCTTATTGCGGCCAAAACGATGAGCCAAATGTGGGTTGGCCATTCCTGCAACAACAGAAGCCAACCCAATGGAAGTTCCATGCAAACCAGCGATAGTGAGCGAGGTGCCTTGATCTGCTCTCAGCAATGGTTGTGTTGGACCGAAACTGCCTAAGAAAATATTGACGCAGACTGTTTGGAAAGCGACAGTCCAGAAATATCTGTCGCGCTTGATCGCGTGTGTCACTGTTAGAGGTTAGCTACGACGTAGTCAATAGACGCTGTGAGAGCATCAATATCAGCTGGGTCGATTGCCGGGAACATACCGATACGCAATTGGTTTTTGCCAAGTTTGCGATACGGCTCTGTATCCACAATGCCATTTGCACGAAGCGCCGCTGCCACCTTGGTGGCATCGATGGCGTCATCAAAGTTAATGGTTCCAACTACTTTGGACCGCTGTGCGGGATCCGTTACAAATGGAGTTGTGTAACTGGTCTTCTCAGCCCATGCATATAAACGCGCTGCTGAATCTGCGCTACGGCCAGCAGCAAATTTCAAGCCACCATTTGCATTCATCCACTTGACTTGTTCATCCAGCAGCATCAAAGTCACGAGCGCAGGAGTGTTATATGTCTGATCAAGTCGGGAATTTTCGATCGCAGTTCCCAAATCAAAGAAAGCTGGAATCCAACGTCCACTCGCCTTGATCTTTTCAGCGCGCGCAATTGCAGCGGGGCTCATGAGAGCAAGCCAGAGCCCGCCATCTGATGCAAAAGATTTCTGTGGTGCAAAGTAGTAGGTATCAAATTCTTTTGCATCAACTTCAAGTCCACCTGCTGCAGAAGTAGCATCGACAAGTACAAGTGCTCCATCTGTCCCAGCAGGGCGTTTAATACTCATTGCAACACCTGTTGAAGTTTCATTATGTGTAAGCGCATAAACATCGATACCAGCTTCAGCAGTAGCTACAGGGTGAGTACCTGGCTCTGATTTGATGATGGAAGGTTCACCTAAGAATGGCGCTTCTTTAGCAGCAGCTGCAAACTTGGAAGAGAACTCACCAAAGACGAGGTGTTGTGAGCGATCTTCAATGAGTCCAAAAGTTGCGATATCCCAAAAAGCAGTTGAGCCACCGTTGCCAAGAATTACTTCATAACCTCCTGGCAATGAAAAGAGAGAAGAGAGACCTTCACGAACGCTCTTCACTACGTTCTTTACTGGCTTTTGGCGATGAGATGTACCGAGAATGTATTCGCTGCCAGGGGCAGTGAGCGCAGCTAGCGCTTCAGGGCGAATCTTTGAAGGGCCACAACCAAAGCGTCCATCACGTGGCTTTAGATTATCTGGAATAACAATTGCATCGCTCATGGGGCAAGACTACGGGTAGTACCTACGTACTTCCCAATCGGAATTGGTGTTAGCCCGCTCATAGCGAAGCCGATCATGCAATCGTGAGTAACGACCTTGCCAAAATTCAATATTGATTGGAACCACGCGGTAACCGCCCCAATGTGGCGGACATGGAACTTTTGAACCTTCGGGCCATTTTTCCGAGGCGCCAGCAAAACGCTGCTCCAACTCTTTGCGTGTTGCAAGAGGCGCAGATTGCGCAGATGCCCATGCTCCAATCTGCGAAGACCATGGCCTGGTGTCGAAATAATCCTCTGACTCTTGTCGCGAAATTTTTTCAGCAAAGCCGCTAATCGAAACCTGTCTCTCCATGGCATACCAAGGAAAGAGCAGAGTTACTTGCGAATGCAATTCAATTGCCTGTCCTTTACGCGATGAGTAATTAGTAAAGAATGTAAAACCACCTTGCGAAATATCTTTCAGTAAGACAGTTCGAGTCGAGATTGCATCATTGCCTTGTTGGTCTACGCCCAAAGTGGAGAGCACCATCGCATTTGCCTCAACAATTACAGGGTTCTCCGCCGCTTCCTTCAACCAGCCGGAGAATGCAAGAAAAGGATCTGCAGGAAGTGACTCGAGGCCAACCTCACCATAGGAACGGCGCATCGCTCTGATGGAATCGCGAGTGAGGTCATCGTTGCTCATAGGTGTATCGAACCTCACTTTCGGAATGAGTGCATCCTCTGACCCTCTGGTGGTCAGCACCCCTTCTTGAGGTGCAGAATTGCCCGCAAGAAGAGCCCAAGCCTAAGGAGCAAACCGTGTCAGATGATTTCAAGCCAGGTCTTGAAGGCGTAATTGCATTTGAATCTGAAATTGCAGAGCCAGATAAAGAAGGTAGCGCACTTCGTTACCGCGGCGTTGATATCGAAGATTTAGTTGGTCGAGTCTCATTCGGAAATGTTTGGGGCTTATTGGTTGATGATGAATTTAATCCTGGTTTACCGAATGCTGAGCCATTCCCACTCCCAGTTCACTCTGGTGATGTTCGTGTAGATATTCAATCTGCAATTGCTATGTTGGCACCTGCTTGGGGATTTAAACCACTTCTTGATATTTCAGATGAAGAGGCTCGCAGCAACCTTGCTCGCACATCTGTCATGGTGCTTTCTTATTTGGCACAAGCTGCGCGTGGACTATTTAACCCAATGGTTCCTGAATCAGAAGTTGATAAAGCACACACAGTGGTTGAGCGCATGATGATTCGTTGGCGCGGTGAGCCAGATCCACTCCACGTTCGTGCAATTGATGCCTATTTTGTTTCCGCTGCAGAGCATGGAATGAATGCCTCAACATTTACCGGACGCGTCATTGCATCAACGGGTGCAGATGTTTGCGCTGCGTTATCGGGTGCAATTGGTGCGATGTCTGGCCCACTGCATGGCGGTGCGCCTTCTCGAGTACTTCATATGATTGAAGAAGTTGAAAAGACAGGTAATGCTGAGGCATATGTTAAGAATTTGCTTGATCGCAAAGAACGCCTTATGGGCTTTGGTCACCGCGTCTATCGCGCAGAAGATCCACGCGCACGTACGCTTCGCCGCACTGCACGAGAACTTAACGCCCCACGCTATGCGGTTGCCGAAGCACTCGAAAAAGCAGCGTTGAAAGAACTTCGTGAGCGCCAACCAGATCGCGTACTTGAAACAAATGTCGAATTTTGGGCTGCAATTATCTTGGACTTCGCAGAAGTTCCTGCACCTCTCTTTACTTCAATGTTTACTGCAGCCCGTACCGCAGGATGGTCTGCACACATTCTCGAGCAGAAGCGCACTGGCCGTTTAATTCGTCCATCTGCGCGCTATGTTGGAAAAGCGCCTCGCAAACCAGAAGATGTTAAGGGCTGGGATGCAACAGTGGAGCAGCTACACAAGTAGCGGCGATGACTGTGCGAAATATCGTTTGGTTTCGCAGAGATCTGCGCATAGGCGATCACCCCGCGCTTAATGCAGCTATTGAGGGTAGTGACGAAATTATCCCCGTCTTTATCCTTGATAAGGCACAAATTGCAGAAGCAGGCGAAAAGCTTCTTGCCTACATGGGGCAATCACTTCGCGCTCTTGATGAATCGTTAGGAAATTGCCTTCATATTTTTGAAGGCGATCAGGTTGAAGTACTTTCCGAATTAATCCAGATGTATGACGTAAAAGAAGTACATATTTCAGATGAATACGAACGTTACGGCGCAGCGCGTGATGCTCGAGTAGAAGCAGCAGGAATTACGTTAGTTCGCACCGGGAGCCCTTACGCAGTTGCTCCGGGTCGCGTTGTAAAACCAAGCGATGGCACTCCTTATCGCGTCTATACGCCTTTTTATCGCGCTTGGTGTGCCCATGGGTGGCGCGCACCCGCGAAGACCCCCAACAAAATTCCCGCAGTGAAACCTCCGGCCAAGTACCGAGCATTTCCAGATTTCCCAATGCCGCAGAGCGTTCAAGTAATTGCAGCGGGTGAAAAAGCTGCGCTTGCACGCTTTAAGGAATTCACTAAAAAAGGTTTAGATAGTTACGATGAAAATAGAAACTTTGCAGGAATTGATGGAACCTCAAAGATGAGCACCTATCTGAAATTTGGCGAAATACATCCGCGAACACTGTTGGCGGGGTTAGGCGAAAGCAAGGCGCACGATACCTTCCGCAAAGAAATTGCCTGGCGAGAGTTTTATGCCGATGTTCTCTTTCACAATCCAGATACAGATACCGAGTACTACGCAAAACAATTTAAAGCGATGCGCTATGACCAACCAGGTGATCAATTCAAAGCCTGGTGCGAGGGAAAGACCGGTTATCCATTTGTCGATGCAGCTATGCGCCAGCTAGTGCAAGAAGGCTGGATGCATAATCGAACACGCATGGTGGTTGCATCATTTCTGGTCAAGGACCTGCATTTAGAGTGGCAGCTAGGGGAACGCTTCTTTGCTCAACATTTGGTTGACTATGACGTTGCTTCAAATGCGCATGGATGGCAATGGACAGCTGGCACTGGAACTGATGCATCGCCTTATTACCGAGTCTTTAACCCTGTCGAGCAAGGTCGCCGCTTTGATGAAAATGGCGATTACATCCGAAAATATGTCCCCGAGCTCGCGCACTTAAGTGCCGCAGAAATCCATGAACCCTGGCTATTTCTCGATGGTTATTCACGCGGTTATCCAGAACGGATAGTCGATCATGCTCTCGAGAGAGTTGAGTCACTAGAACGGCTTAAGGAAATTAAGGCGGATAAACCCGAGCAGCCCATTTCGAAGAAAAAGTAGAGTTTTATTGCATCTGCAAATTATTAGCATTTTTACAATTGCAAGCTTTCACTTTATCTTTCTCACCTAGTAAGTCTAAGAAATTTTCACGGGAGGAAGTCACGATGTTCTTGATTAAACGTCGCGTCATTGACTACTGCCGCATTAACAGCTCAAGTTGCTGTCTTTAAATCTTCACTTCAAATTTTCTCTTTAAATCATTTTCAATCTATTACAACATTTAACAGAATTAACTATTAGAAAAGGATAAATAATGTCTATTTTGAAGAAAGCTCTGTCAGCAGCGATAGTTGCTGGGCTCGTTTCTACTGTTGGAATAGTTCCAGCAGATGCAGCACCGAAGAATCAAGCTCGCGCAGTTGCTCAACCTGATTGGCTAGAAGCAAACCTTGATAATCCAAAGGTACGCATCATTGAGGTAAGTACAGAACCTGGCATTTACGAGCGTGGCCACATTAAGAATGCAATCAAGTTTGTTTGGCACACAGATCTAGTTGACACTGTAAATCGCGACATCATTAGTGCGAAGAATTTCAGCAAGCTTGTTCAGAAAGCCGGAATCAGCGATGACACCACGGTTGTTCTCTACGGCGATAAGAACAACTGGTTTGCTGCATGGGGCGCTTGGATCTTCAATATCTACGGCCAGAAGGATGTTCGAGTTCTTGATGGTGGTCGCGTGAAGTGGGAAAAAGATGGACGTCCACTTACAACCGTAGTGCCAACTTTCTCAGCAGGAAATTTCACAGCAACCAAGGCAGATAAGTCACTACGCGCTACGTTGATCAACGATGTTCTTCCAGTTGCCAAGAAGCGAGTAAAAGCTGATCTCGTCGATATTCGCGGCGTGGATGAGTACAACGGGAAAATCTTTGCAGCTCCTGGATTCCAGGAATTAGCAGTACGCGCTGGACACATTCCTGGTGCGGTCAATGTGCCTTGGGGTGCAAACGTCAATGCTGATGGAACCTTTAAGACAGTTGCAGAACTCAAGAAGTTGTACGCTGATAAGGGAATCGATGGCAAGCAGAACATCATTACTTACTGCCGCATTGGTGAGCGCTCATCACTCACCTGGTTCGTTCTCAGTGAAATTCTTGGCTATAACGTCAAGAACTATGACGGTTCATGGACTGAGTACGGTAACTCAGTCGGAGTACCAATTGTGAATAACGCTGGAACTATCTGGGGAGCAGCGTAATTTCTATCAATCCACAGCAGAGCAGCAACCTCGAAGATTTCGGGGTTGCTGCTTCTGCCTGGACTCGCGCCGAGAAGATTCGTACAACGATTTCCTTCGGCATCATCGCTGCACTTCTAGTAACTGCCTTTGTTCTCTCTTCAAACACCAGTAACTCAACTGCTCCAATATCACTCTTAATTGGAATCAGTTTGGGGTTGCTGCTCGAGCGTGGGCGCTTCTGTTTTTTCTGTATATTCCGCGATGGAATTGAAGATAAGAACACAACACCATTTCTATCTGTATTAGTTGCGATTGCGACTGGGTCGGTTGGATATTCATTAATCTTCGGACAGTTCTTACCTGATACTTCAACTGATCGACTACCTCCCGCCGCGCATATCGGTCCAGTTAGTTGGGTTCTTGCCCTTTCTGCATTTACCTTCGGAATCGGCATGGCGCTGTCAGGAGCGTGCATTAGCGGCCACCTTTATCGTTTGGGGCAGGGATATCTCCGTGCAATTCCAGCGCTGATTGGAACCCTCGGCGGTTTTGTGTTGGCATTTATTACGTGGAATTGGTTCTACCTCAATGCGATTTCTGAGGCGCCTACGTTGTGGCTGCCACATTACCTTGGCTATTCCGGCTCTCTCATACTTACGCTTGCAGTTCTGCTAGCCCTAGCTATCTTTGTTATTCGCAAAGGCGTTAATTCAGAGCCAATTCGAACTTCAGCAAGCACGCTTTCAATAAGCCAAACGCTCAAGAAGTTGATCTTCGAACGATGGAGTCCAATAACAACTGGTCTCCTTGTTGGAGTTGTCGGAACTGTTGCTTACTTACGAGTTGAACCGCTTGGTGTTACTCGCCAACTGAGTACAACTGCTCGTACCTTTATGAACTCCAATGGAATTGGGCCAGAGACTCTCAATGGACTTGATCGAATGGCAGGCTGCATTGCAGTCGTCTCTGAAACTCTTACCAACAACGGATGGTTAGTAATCGGGATTATCGGAGCATCTTTTGCGGCCGCATTTGCAGGAGGTCGTTTCAAGCCATCCAAGCTCACCTTTACAAATTCAGGTACTGCGCTCTTAGGTGGAGTCTTGTTGGGATGGGGTTCTATGACATCACTCGGGTGCACCATCGGAGTTTTGCTATCAGGAACTCAAGCTTTTGCCGTATCTGGATGGGTCTTCTTTATCTTTGTCTTTCTCGGTTCATTTGTTGGAATCAAGTTAAAGCTTCATAAGACAGGTTGAGCCCGAACAACGCCCACACCAGTTCGCTTTGCTTCATACATTGCAGCATCTGCTCGCTCTAGCGCGTTATGTGAACCGTCATTTTGAAAGTGGCCAATACTCACACCAATCTTGATGCTGTTTCCTTCAATAGTAAATGGATAACTGAGCGTTGCTTCCAGCGCATACGCTACCTCTAAGGTTTCTTCGTAGCTTCCATTAATCAGGACTCCAAATTCATCGCCGCCTAATCGAGCAAGAACAGCTCCTGTTGGCAAAGATCTGCTGAATCGTTGTGCCACTTGTTGCAAGAGTTGATTCCCAAATTCGTGGCCGTATTGATCATTGACAGGTTTAAATTGGTTGAGATCAAGTAAGAGCAGCGCCCCTTCAGTCTTGGAGAAAGTATCTAATTCAGCAACCAGTCTTCTTCGGTTGGGAAGCCCGGTAAGTTCATCGGTTCGAGCCAACACTTTTTCTTCTCCCAGATTGCGCGCTTGCCTAATCACAATCGTCATGCGAATAAAGGCCAAGAAGAGAGTGGCGATTGTAGGAGCAACGCTCATGATGGGAAATATTCCGGGGCGAACGGCAGATAACGCCAAAAGAGTTGGGCTAATAAAGACTGAGATAGTAATGAAGACTGGATGGATTGTGATCTCACGTCCATCTCGAGCAGGTGGAGACCAGAAAGCAAGTTGAATCAGAATGATTCCAAGCAACCAGCCATCGTCAGTGAGTTGACCAAATTTGTACACATCACCAATAGCGAGCCAGAGAAAGAATAAATCTGAAAAACCGAATATAGATAGACCAAGAAAGAGATGGAGAGCTCGCGCGTGTAGTCGATGGGTAATGAGCGCAACTGCCGAAATTGTCAGTAAGAGTAAGTCACCAATAGGAAACATCAATGAGAAGAATTGATCTGTAGCACTAGATATTGAATTGGGAAAAACCCAAGGGATAACCAGAGCTGTAGAAATTGAGGAGATTCCTAAACCGAAAATTGACGCATCTAAGAGCTCAATGGGATTGAGTTTCCTGCCGCGTTTAACGATACGGGGGAGAGCCAACAAGATGAATGGATAAAAAAGCGTGTAACAAATTTGAGCCAGTAGTTCTGTTTCCGAACTCACGCTATAGAAGTTTCCATAGCTATTTACTACAGATCCGATGCCCCAGAATGAGATTGCCAAACTGGCACAGGCCAACGCAATCGGATCATTAATCAATGGGCCCTGAGCGATAGCAACAACTGCCAACAGCCACACTAAGTTATAGATCACTAAGTCAACGAGAAATGATTGTTGAGACGAATATATTTTCGCCGATATGTGAATGGCTAACAGAACCGTAGGAAGCCATTTCAGCGCTCGGTACATCTTACGAATTAAATAAGTAAGGCTCCCACCTATAAATAGGGGAAGCCTTACTTCAGAGTGTAAGCGGCGTGAAGGTTATAGCCCTCGTGCGCAGAGCAAGTTTGCAGATGCGCGAGCATCTGTGGCATTCGACTTCAACTGTTCTGGAGCAGCTTGTAAAAGAGCCTTCTTAGCTTCAAGATCCTTGACTTGTGCAGATAACTTTGAACGAGATCCGCTCAGAACCAAAACTGCATTTGCTAATTTAGAGACTGCAGTTGCTAGCTGTTGCTTTTCAGTCGCATTCGCTGCTGCATTCATCTGTGCTTGGAATTGAGTTACTTGTGCCCGAGCTTTATCAAGCGCCGCTGTTGTGTTAGCAAGCGCAGTTGTTGCTGCAGCATATTCAGCATCAAGAGCTGCAGTTTGTTCTGCACTTGTCGCTAATTCCTTCTGTGCTTTTACTGCAGCCTGAAATTGCGTAGTCGCGGCTAGACATTCAAAAGAGAGCCAAGTGAGTTTAGAATTTTTAACTAATGGATTCTTTGCGCAGCGATACTTGTAACCAGAGACAGTTCTTACAGAATTAGCTTTCGAGCAAGCCACTCCATTGCTGATTTTGGTTGCAGCATCTGCGACTGGAGCGTTTACTCCAGTGAGAATTAATAGGGATGAAAGTAAAGTGACCGATACTTTGCGAAGCATGAAAAACCTCCATTAGATACATGGCTATGGTACCGAGACGTTTTTGATATTTGAGCGTAACTTGGCGGTTGAACCATTGAATTTCATGTGAATTGCATCTGGTAATCAGGGCACTTTGAACCCTGTATGATTGACCCATCGATACATCCGTATCGATGTACTTCCCCCAAAGTGAGCCATATGGCCACTTACATGCGAGTCTTATCTAGACCCTGGTGGCGCTAGTTTTGAACTAGTTCGGCCTCCTAACCGAGACGCGCTTGTCGTCTCGATTGGTGTCATTTTTCATGTCTCTACAAACACGTACCGCTGCTCCCGGAAAAGCCCGACGAGCAGCTAAAGGAAAGCCTCGCCACACCGCAGCTCAGAAGGCGGCGAAGAAAGCAGCCCCTGCGAAGAAGTCCTCTTTCTCAAAGAGTGCAACCCCTGCAAAGAAAGCAGCCCCTGCGACGAAGAGATATTCCGATCGCGAAAATGTCAGCAAAAAAGAAGTTCGTTTGGCAGATCGCTCCAAATTGCGTGCAAAACGCTTTCAAGAGCGCACTGCATCAAAGTCAAAGAACATTGAAGGTGCACCTAAAGGAAATCCTCGTCAGAGTCGTGAAGAGAGAACCTTTGCAAAGTCACCACGAAAGGCGCCTTCGCGCGCAGCTAAGTTTGTCGCTGATCGTGCAGAACGGGCAGAGCGTCCATTTAAAGCAGACCGTCCATTCCGTCCAGAACGAAGCGCACAGAGCGATACTCGTCCCACAACTCGACGAGAAGCGGTCAAGGCAAAGATTGCGCGCACCGAAGATGGACGTCCAAATTTTGTTCCGCAGAAGCGCGAAAAATTTAACCCAAGCGCGCCACGAACTTCATCTCCTCGTTCATCGGCTCCGCGTCGTGCAGATTCTGCTCGCACCGCGCCTGTTCGTGATCGTCGCGAATCTTTTACAAAGACTCGTACTAATGTTGCAACTGATTTTGGCGCTGATGATAATTACATCTCGGTTAACTTGGCAGATGCGAATCTCGTCGAAGCAACTCCACTTACAGAAGTCACAACCACTTTCCGCGATCTAGGAATCGCACCTGCGCTCGCTAACGCGCTTAGCGCGCAAGGAATCAACCATCCTTTCCCAATCCAAATTGCAACACTCCCTGATGCTCTTGCTGGCCACGATATTTTGGGACGCGGACAGACTGGATCAGGAAAGACTCTGGCATTTAGCTTGGCTTTGCTGACCAATATCTCCAATAAAGTTGCGCGTCCTCATAAGCCTCTAGCGCTTATTTTGACCCCCACTCGTGAATTAGCACAGCAGATTGATGAAGTATTGCGACCACTCGCACGTGCAGTCGGCCATGAATCTGTAGTAATCGCTGGCGGAATGCCATATGCAAAGCAGATAACTGCAATGCGCAAAGCAACTGCAATCTTGGTAGCTACCCCCGGACGTTTGATTGATTTACTTAATAAGAATGAAGTTCAATTAGACCAACTTCAAATTACAGTTCTTGATGAAGCCGATCAGATGGCAGATATGGGCTTTCTTCCTGTTGTCAAAGAAATTCTTGATCAAGCAGAACTTAATGGACAGCGTCTTCTCTTCTCAGCAACGCTCGATCGTGGAGTAGATTCCCTCGTTCGCCAATATCTCAAGAATCCAAAGACACACTCATTGCAAAATGACCGTGCTTCAGTTTCAACGATGGAACACCATGTTCTGCAAATGCATCCTGGCGATAAGGATGACATCACATCTCAAATTGCTGCCCGTAACGGCAAAACCATTCTCTTCGTAAAGACACAGCGCGGAGCAGATCGCTTAGCTGACAAACTTGCACATGCAGGTGTACCAGTTGGGGCTCTCCATGGCGGAAAGTCACAAGCGGTACGTACTCGTACCCTTGCGCTCTTTAAAGAACAAGAAAACTCAGCACTCGTTGCAACAGATGTTGCAGCTCGCGGAATCCACGTCGATGGAATCTCACTCGTTGTGCACGTTGATCTCCCGCAAGATCATAAAGATTATCTA
>JACCDN010552798.1_pt1 | contig 16523 bp, 11 predicted proteins | sample 7441691 | NCBI WGS metagenome assembly JACCDN01 (sample SAMN15323439, study PRJNA562643) | freshwater metagenome | isolation source: river surface water | place: USA:Blue River Watershed | collected 2017-08-16
AAAAGCAACTAGTTGCCGAAATCGCAGGGTTAATAGCGGCGCGGTAGGCTAGGCCGCCACCTAAACAGAACCCCATAGCGCCAACCTTACCTGAATAGTAGGGCAGGGTTTGCACGTAATCGATCATGGCTTGAGTGTCGGTATCGTGAGCCTCCAAGTATTTATTCACCTTGTCGGCATTACCTTTGTCGCGGCCGGCATCGTCATAACCTAGTACGGTTCCGATTTGGTTCAGCTCGTGAAAAACTTCTGGCACCACCACAATAAAACCGTGGCCAGCCATAATTTGTGCGCTGCGGCGAATGGGTGATGTCTGCTGAAAAATTTCGGAGTAGAGCAAAATGGCAGGATATTTTTTACCTGCAGTTGATGCATCTTCTTTAGGGCGATACACATAGCAGCGCATGGTGCCGGTGGGTGTTTCTAAATCGACTTGATTGTTTTGAATTAGCATTTCTCTCTCCTAATTATAAATTGCTTAGCTTATGATTTTGCCTTGCTCATGATTCTGTTCGGCCGAAACTCTGCTCCAGCGTATCCAGCAGCACTTTTACCTTGGCGATTGTCTCCTGATATTCTTTATCAGGCTCGGAGTCGGCGACTATGCCGCCGCCGCCCCAGCAGTGAATTCTATTTCTGTCGCGAACGAGTGTGCGAATGGCGATGCTGGTATCCATATTGCGGCAGGCACTTATGTAACCCAAGCTGCCGCAATAAAGTGAACGCCTTACAGGCTCTAACTCTTCAATAATTTCCATGGCGCGAATTTTAGGTGCGCCGGTAATACTGCCGCCGGGGAAGCTGCTAGCAAGCAAGTCCACCGCTGTTTTATTTGGCTTCAAGGTTCCCGTTACTGTGCTTACCAAGTGATGCACATTGGCAAAGCTTTGCAGGCTGAACAGCTCTGGAACTTTAATATCGGTGCAGGTTTTGCTCAGGTCGTTGCGTAGCAAGTCCACAATCATCAAATTCTCAGCGCGATCTTTCAGGCTGGATTCCAATCTTAGTGCGTTAGCGGCATCTTCTTCCGGTGTTTTACCGCGCGCTATAGTGCCCTTAATAGGTTTAGTTTCAGCTCGGCTCTGCTCAAGTTTAATAAAGCGCTCTGGCGACAAGCTCAATATGGTACCTTCTGGTAGTTCCATATAAGCAGAGAAGGGCGAGGGCAGAGCATCGCGCAATCTAAGGTAGGCCTGAAAGCTATCTCCTTGGCAGCTTGCGCTAAAGCGCTGAGCAAAATTGACTTGATAGCAATCTCCAGCAGCTATGTAACGATGAATTTTTTGGATCGCTAGGCGGTAGTCGCTTACATTAAGATTGCTCTCAAAGTTATTGATTTTAAAAGAATTTGAACCACTCTTAAGGTTTTGCTTTAGGTCGTGAAACCTAGTGTTTTGAATGCTTGCCAAGCAAATGCGTTCGATTTCCAAAAAGTTATAAGCAACAGCCACGGTTTTATTGACCACTAACCAAGCCTGCTGACCATGATGGTCTTGCACTATGGCCCAAGGATAAATGCCGATACTCATGTCTGGCAGCTCAATATCCTTGAGTGCGGCTTCTGGCATCTGCTCTAAAGATCGTCCCAAGTCATAGCCAAAATAGCCCAAGGCACCACCACAAAAAGGCACTTGCTCAAGCGATTCTTGTACAGCCGGGAGATAACTCTGCAAAACACTAAAAGGGTTTTGAGTTGAGGTTTCAGACAAGTCGCCTTGCTGAATACAAGTAACTCCATCCACTGTATTTAAACTAACGGCAGGCGCCGCACTCAAGATATCAAACCGACCATAGCTGCTTTGTGGATGGCCAGAATCTAACCAAATCGGCATGGCAAGATGGCGAATTTGCACGAACCAGTCGGCCGAGTTTGGGTAGTAGTGGATGGGGATTAATTGCGCAGATATGGGCATTGAAAATACGGCCTAAAAATATTGCAGGCATTTTAGCGCAAAGCTGTGCAGCTGGTTTGAGTAAATAAGGCAATTGCCAAAAGCCTCTACAACAAACTGATTATTTGCTGTCAGAATAGCGCATCTATAACAATCGGCAGTGTTTTGAGCTGCCTATAAATCTAAGGACGTAGTTTATGATCGTGTTAGTTGTTGGCGCTCTCGCCGGGATTATTTTTGGGTCAATCTTTCTGGGTTATAAAGGTTGGTTCTTGGGTGCGCTTTTAGGCGGCCTAACTAGTTTGGTTCTTCAGCAGATTAAAAAAATTGGTGCGCTGGAATCAGCTGTAAAACAGCTAACCGATGAGCAGCTAAAAACCAATCAACAACTCGCGCTACTCAAGAATAATCTTCAAACACCTAGCGCGGATACAAACACTAGTCCAACGCCGATACCCGTGGCCAAAAAACCACTGGCCGATGTTATTAATGAATCATTAGGGCCTCTTCCAAGCACACAAATATCTACGCCTAACGCCACATCTAATACAGGTGATAAAACTCCAGATGCTGAATCTTTTGATCTAGACCTACCGGATCTAGAACCACCTAAACCAGCACGCCCCGTGATTGTTGCGCCAGTTGTGCCGCCAGTTGTAATGCCACCAGCAGTACCACGCGAACCTAATGCTATCGAGAAAGCATTTGGTTTTGTGCATCGTTTTTTTACCGAGGGCAATCCCATTGTGCGCATCGGCATGGTGGTGATGTTTTTTGGTTTAAGTTTCCTCGTTAAATACGCCTCCAACCAAGGCCTGCTGCCGATTGAATTGCGCATGGCGGCGGTGGCAGCAGTTGCGATTGCATTAATCGGTTTGGGTTGGAAAACCCGGCTGAAAGAGGGCGGTTTTGGGTTGGTATTGCAAGGCGGTGGTATTGCCGCGCTCTACCTCACGGTATTTGCGGCGGCAAAAATGTATTCGCTTATGCCAGCCGGTGCTGCCTTTGCAGTGATGTTTATTATTGTGATGCTCGGTGCTGCGCTTGCGGTTTTGCAAAATGCGCAAGTGCTTGCGCTTATGGCCACTGCTGGCGGTTTTCTTGCGCCGATTCTTACGTCCGACGGCTCCGGCAATCATGTCGGTCTATTCAGTTTTTATCTGCTGCTCAATATCGGCATTCTCACCATTGCTTGGTTTAAAACTTGGCGCCTGCTCAATTGGATTGGTTTTGTTTTTACGTTTGTGATTACCTCGGCCTGGGGCGTGCTGGATTACGAGCCGCATTTATACGCAAGTACACAACCGTTTTTAATCGCGTTCTTTGCGCTTTACTTAACGGTTTCGATTTTATTTTCACTCAAGCAGCCGCCGAATTTAAAAGGTTTGGTGGATGGCAGCCTCACCTTCGGTTTGCCTATTGTTGCCTTTGGTTTGCAAACCGCATTGCTCAAACACACAGAATACGGCTTGGCGATTAGCTCGCTGATTCTCTCTGCAATTTATATCCTGTTGGCGCGTGTGCTTTGGGCCAAATACCAAACCACGCATCGCGTATTGATCGAATCTTTTATCGCTCTCGGCGTTACCTTTGCGACCTTAACCATTCCGCTCGCGTTGGATGTGCAATGGACATCTGCCACATGGGCATTGGAAGCAACGGGTTTGATTTGGGTCGGCTTGCGCCAGCAGCGTTTCTTACCGCGCTTTGCGGGCTATTTATTGCATATTGCGGCGGCCTGCTCGCTGATTATTCACGGTATTGATGCAGGTGCAATTCCACTTATCGCTGGCGATTTTATTAGTCTGCTGATTTTGGCTGCATCGGCCTTGTGCATTTCTTATTTACTCACGCGCTTTGCAGAACACAGCAACGGATTTGAAAAATTCTTAACGCCGCTCACACTTATTATCGGTTGGCTGTGGTGGTTGCTGGCAGGTTACAACGAGATTGAAGCGCACATTCTTGGCGAGCACCATTTTTCTGTGTTGATTGTATTTTTCACGCTCTCTGTGGCGGCGTTGGCGCTGCTAAGTGCAAAAATACAATGGACGCAATTAGCGCGCGTCGGTTTCTGGTTGTTGCCTTTAACCTGTGTGTTGGCCATGAGCAATTTTGGCGAGGCGCTCTTTATCGGCTATGACGTTTATCCATCGCAAGGTTGGGGCTTGCTTGCGCTGCTGGCATTTGTGTTGGTGCAATATCGCTTTTTGTGGCGACAACGCGAAATCAGTTCATGCGGTTTACTCAGTGCATTCCACGTATTAACGGCCTGGTTTTTATTTAGTCTTGTGTATTGGGAGGCGAGCCATTGGCAACGCGAATTGCAATGGTACGGCACCAACGCAGCGATATTATGGTTCGCGTGTTTGGTTGTGCCTTTGGTTGCATTATTAAGCCTCACTAATAAATCTATTTGGCCATTTGCACAGTATTCAGCCGATTACAAAAACTTAATTCCCGCACCATTATTGTTGGGATTATTGCTCTGGTTTATCGCTGCCTGTCACTATTCTGGAATAACCGATCAATTCTATTTACCTATTTTAAATCCACTCGATTTGGCGCAAGCCGCGGTGCTCATTATTTTCGCTTACACAGTTAAGCGCGGTTTTATTAAGTTGGATTCTGCACCCGCCGGGTTGCGTTATGGTGTGATCGGTGTGTTAGGTTTTGCGTGGATTAACGTAGTACTGCTGCGTGCGATACATCATTACGCTGGTGTTGCCTATGTCTCTCATGTGATGTGGGATTCAGTGATTGTACAAATGGCGCTTTCGATCCTCTGGGCAATTTGTGCTCTGGTCGTAATGAATCTCTCGCGCCGCTGGCAAGAACGCAAACTCTGGATGCTCGGTGCCGCTTTATTAGGCTTGGTGCTGTTAAAACTTTTCACTAAAGATCTAACGGGCACAGGTACACTTGCGCGCATAGTATCGTTTATGGTTGTAGGCGGCTTGATGTTGTTGATTGGTTATTTATCGCCAATTCCGGCGAAAAGTAAATCAACAAGCGATTCAATGGATGAGCCAAAGAATGAAGAGCCAAAAACAGATGAATCAAAATCAGATGCGCCAAGAACAGACGGGCAGGTTTGATAATGGAATTTGTTATGAAGTCTATTAAAAAAACATGTCTATTTATTTCGTGCTTGGTAAGCATGGCGGCCAATGCCGAAGTAATTCCCGTTTACCAAATAAACGAAGCGCCCGGCACTTACGTGCAAACCACGCTTACACAAGATATTTATCGTTACAGTGGCGATACGCAATTAAATGATTTGGTAGTGACAGATCAACAGGGCAATAAATTGCCGTATCGTATTACCGCGCCCAACACCCAGGTCAGCGAGCAATCGCAGTTAACTGATGCGCGCTTTTTTCCCGTTGCAGTAGGTTCACCGCCAGAGGCGTTGATTGCGTTAAGTAGCGCATCAATTCGGGTGGATGCCAATAAAATATCAGTTAGTGTAGAAAAAACTAACAACGATAAACTGCAAGACCAAAGTGTGCCGGTTGATTTTTACGTGGTGGATGTGAGTGATGTAAAAACTCGCATCGGTCAATTGGTGGTGGATTGGCAAGTAACAGAAGCTAACCAATATTTGGAAGTACAAGTCAGCGGTACCAATGACTTGAGTAATTGGTCTAGCATTGCGCAAACCACACTGGTGCAATTGCAAAAAGAAGGGCAATTGCTTACGCGCAATAAAATCGCGGTGAATTTGAGTGAGAAACAATACGCCTATTTGCGTTTGAAGTTCACGCGCGGCAATGAGAATTTACAGCTCACCAAAATCCAAATCGAAAATACCGATAAAATTTCTAATGCCCCAGTAGTTGATCGTTGGGAAGTAAAAGGCGCGTTGGCGGAAGATCAGGATTCAGCAATGCGCGCAGGTAATCACACAGCCGCTATGCCCGTCGCTGCATGGGAATTTGCGCGCGATGATATTGCCCCAGTCTCCAATATCAGCCTCAACCTCGGCACCACTATGTACGGCGATAACATTAAAGTGTTTTCGCGCAATACGGAAAAACAACCTTGGCAATTACTTCACAAAGGCATTTGGTTTAATGCGCAAGTTGGGAGCGATTGGCAGCAGAGCGATGCGATTAATATCTACAGCAATAGTGATATCTACTGGCGCGTTGAACTCAACGAACTGGTGCGCACCACACTCAACCCCACCTTGGTTTTCCATCGCCAACCACAAATACTGCAATTTATTGCGAACAATACAGCGCCGTACAACATTGCGATAGATGATCAAGCCGCACCTAATAACCAACATACCAGCACGCAGATTTTTTCGCAGTTGGTGAGCGGTAAAGATTTGAAGTGGGAGCAGGCGGCATTTACGGAATTGAAACCGAATATTGATTCGTTTGCTCGCGCTGGAATGCAGATGAGCTGGAAGACCATTTTGTTTTGGGGGATTTTGCTTTTGGCTGTGGCGTTATTGGTTAGTGTTGCGGTTCGGTTGATGGGGCAGATGAAGAAGTAATGTGTGTTTTACATATCCTAAATGTTGCAGGGAATAATAGTTATGCATGATGTTAAAGTAATTAATGGATTTTTAGAATCTGCATCAGAGTGGGTATGTGATGAGTATTTTGTTGATATCCGATACTTTGGGGAGATTGTGGGTGCCAGTTATCGGTTGGTTTCAGCTGCAATATTTGCACTGCCGCTACCTCCCGCAAAAGATTTTAACTTTAGTATAAATACCAATAATTTTTTTTCAGGACAAATTCAAAAAAAATGCGATAGAAAAGAGGATTTGTTAGAGATTCTAAATCAGGCAGCATCTGGAGGTATTGATATAACAAGTAGGGTTGTTCGTATCTCTAACAAGGATGGTTCTTGCAGTGCTTATTCTCCAGTTGTTCAGAGAGATGCATGGTTTTCACCGCTACAATTAAATGTATACTCATCAAGTGAGCAACATTTTTCGTACATCCTTGATCTAACTTCAATTGATAACGACTTGAGAAAATCCGATCCGCTATTTGATGGGATCACTGATCTATCTAGTTGGCTTGATCTTAAAATTCCAACTGATGCATCTCAATCCCCTCAAATAAATATTACTATAAGTCCTCCCGTAGATTTTCTATTGACGGAATGTGTCTTATCTAATAACTCTCTAAAAATACGATTAATTGCTCATCCTCTTTTCAGTATTGAGAGCATAAATTTAGGTGTTCGTGTCAGCCCATATGATTCACTTTCCGGACGAATCCAGCTTGCCACAAAAATCATATGGGAAACTTCTGACAGCAACTTTCAGATGGGAACCGTGATCATTGAACTGTGTCAGGCAGAAAGCGTACTGATGATGTTGATGATTGGTAATGTGACAGTGAGGCGCCACTGGGTAATTGATCCAAATAAGGCTAGAAATAATCGCTTTTTAACAATACAGCATTTTGATAAAGATTTAGCGATGATCAAACAAGCAATATTTAGTGGTAAAGATGGACGCTATTTTGAACGCGCCATCTCCTCATTGTTGTTTATGCTTGGATTTGGCGCCACTATGCAAGTAGAAACTGATTCGCCGGATTTAATTGTAAGTACTCCGGAAGGGAAGCTAATAATTATAGAATGCACCCTAAAAATTGCAGATTTTGCAAATAAAATGGGGAAGCTTGTTACCAGACGAGGAACGCTATTTAAGTATTTAAAAGATTCTGGTCATCATGCCGATCCTATTGCTATATTGGTTTGCAGGCAGCCTCGAAATGAAATTGCGGTACATCGTGATGAGTTAATTTCACATAAAGTAATTCTTATTTGCGCTGAAGAATTGGAAAGTCTGCTTGGTCAGGTAAGAAGCTTCCCTAATCCAGACCAGTTAATTGATTCCTATCAAAATGAATTTATGCGGATTGACAATCCTATGCTCTAATTTTCTTTCGTTTGCCTCTGTGTTCAATGAGCAAATAATTGATTGCGGCGGTTTGATCCGCTAAGCGTTGCTATGACTTAGAATTCATTTCCACCAATATGTTGTTTTAGCAAGTTTCGGTAGTTGCGGTTATATGGTCATGTTGGGGTTCATCCCTCACCGCAAACCTACATTCAATGAATAAATTAGATGTTTAAATATTCGTTTATAAATTAATTAAAGAGAGTGTAATGGCTTCAAAATTTTATGTGGTATGGGCAGGGCGGGAGACGGGGATTTTTACCGATTGGGCTACCTGCAAAAAAAATGTCGATGGATTTAATGGTGCGCGTTATAAATCATTTACAACTCGCGAAGAAGCAGAAGCGGCTTTTGGCGGTGCAAAACCCACTGCTGGAACCGGGCGTGCTGCCGCGGCGAACGGTGCAAAAATCAAAACCTATAATGCGGCTGAAGTAAATGCATTACCGGTGGATGTAAAAATATTTACCGACGGTGGCTGCGAACCAAACCCTGGCGAAGCGGGTTCGGGGTTGGCGGTTTATCGCGGTAATAAAGTGGCTGAACTTTGGTATGGTTTGTATAACCCAATGGGCACTAACAACACCGCCGAATTAAATGCCTTGCACCAAGGTTTGCTGCTCGCAAAAGAGGAAATCGCTCAAGGCAAAACCGCTGCGGTGTTTTCTGACTCTCAATACTCCATTCAATGCGTTGTGCAATGGGCAATCGGCTGGGAAAAAGCGGGCTGGAAAAAGAAAGGCGGCGAGATTAAAAACCTTGAGCTGATTAAAGAGATTTACTCTCTGCACCAAACCCTGAAAGATAATGTGCAAGTGCTGCACGTAAATGGTCACGTAGGGGTGCAAGGTAACGAACTCGCCGACCGCATGTCCATTCTTGCCATTCAATCCCGCGAAACCGAATTCGCGCTTTATCGCGAACCCTTGGATATCGCCGCGATATTGGCAACACGCGCTGGTTGATATAACCCGCATACCCGAAAATGGGGTCAACCATTGTAGGAAGAAAAACAAACAGGTGAATCTATTCTTGAATGCATCGAAGTAGATTACAATCTGTACCATCACCATGGCGCGATTGGGTTTATGGTGGCTGATCGCTTTGAGACGCGTCCAAGTGTTCGAAGTTGATGTTTATGATCATGCGATCATTGTGATCGAGTTAAAGAGTCAGATATTGGATTAACTACCTGTCGATATAATATATAGCGTAACGTGAACCCACTAGGGTTTTGATTATTTTAAATTAGCACTATTAAGTGTTGCGTGCTTATTTTTAGGACTTTAAATAATAATGAACAATCTGCACAGCAGCGCTGAAATTGGTACAACAATGAACTTTAAAGTTCCTACAATTATTGATCTTGAAGCCTCTGGTTTTGGAAGCCAAAGTTACCCGATAGAAGTGGGATTTTCTTTGCCTAATGGCCGTTTAGAATGCACTTTAATTCGCCCCGAACCTTCGTGGACTCATTGGGATGAATCTGCTTATGCGGTGCACGGAATTACAAGAGAATTATTATTGGCATTCGGTAAGCCGGTAGATCAGGTTGCGCATTGGTTAAATAAACAATTAAAAGGCACTACTGTTTATTCCGATGCGTGGGGGCATGATTACGCATGGCTCGCCATTTTATTTGATGCGGCAAACCTCGCACCCGCCTTCAAGCTGGATCATCTCGCCAGCATTCTGCCTGAGTGTGAATCGGCTCGATGGAATCAGGTTCATCAAGAAATTGAATTAGAGTTGGGCTTAAAGCGACATCGCGCTAGTAATGATGCACTTATGCTGCAGCGTACTTGGGTGCGCTTAATGGAAAGCAATATTTTTTCAGTTGCATAAGACAACAGATTTTTTATGACCGTAAAACATTATTTTCACGAGCTGCGCTTATTAATTGGTTTTGAGCGTAATACGACGAGCCATGGCGAAAAATGGATTTCCGGTATAGGTGCTATGTTGGGTATTTTGGCCGTGTATTGGATAACCCGCTGGCAATTTCCACACGGATTTATGGAGAATGCGGGAAGTCTTGTGATGGTTACCTCTATGGGAGCGTCGGCAGTACTCTTGTTCGCGGTGCCTCAGGGCGCACTGTCGCAACCGTGGGCACTTGTAGGTGGACATTTGCTATCTGCATTTGTCGGTGTCAGTTGCCAAAAATTATTCCCCGATCAAACCTGGACACCTGCGCTTGCAGTTGGCCTTGCAGTTGGCGTAATGCATTATTTACGTTGTATTCATCCACCAGGTGGTGCAACCTCGCTGGCCGCTGTTATTGGTGGTTCAGAAGTATCTGCACTGGGCTATCACTTTCTCATCATGCCCATCTTAATTAATGTGATTGCGATTTTATTAATGGCAATTGCATTCAATGCTTTATTTCATTGGCGTCGTTACCCTGCGCATGTTAATAAACGCATTCGCGAATCAAAACAAACTCAACCAGCAGTGCGTCAATTTGAATTAACGCAAGAAGATTTTTCTGCCGCTATGCAGCAATTGAATTCCTATGTTGATGTGACCGCAGAGAGTCTTACTGAATTATTGGAATTAGCTAAACAACATGCGGAAAAAAATATTACGCATCCAGCGGATATTATTCCCGGTCGCTTTTATAGCAATGGCAAACTCGGAAAATTATGGAGTGTTCGCCAAGTGTTAGATGGCTCAGACGAAGATGTCATCCCCGAAAAAGATCGCGTAATTTATAAAGTGCTAGCGGGCGATGGCGCTTATCAAACCGCAATTTGTTTGCGCAGTGAATTCCGCCAATGGGCACGTTTTGAGGTTAAGCCACAGGATAATGGTCGCTGGATAAAAGTGGATACAGAGTAATCTTCACTTCCTATAATCAACTATTAACGAGTTACAATTTACAACAAATTACTGGCTGTAGTTAGCGAGAGCAATCGTTACTATGCCTTTTTAAATGCATTAAATGCCTCAGGGGATATTCATGTTTTCACGTACGTTATCAAAGCTCACCATGGCCGCTGTTTTTTCTTTGTCAGCTAGCTTTATGGCTGCGCAATCTGCCCACGCAACCATTGTTCAATTTCAAACCGTTATGGGTGATTTTTCAGTCAATCTCTATGACAAAACCACACCCAAAACCGTAGAAAACTTTTTGGCGTATGTAAAATCAGGCGCTTACAGCAGCTCTATTATTCACCGCTCGGTGCCTGGTTTTATCGTACAGGGTGGCGGCTATAAATATGAGGCTAAGCCACCATTGGTTGCGGTTACACAAAATGCGCCTGTGGTTAACGAGCCTGTATACACTAATAGACGCGGGACTATCGCAATGGCGAAATTGGGCGATCAGCCAAACTCGGCAACTAATCAATGGTTTTTTAATCTTGCCAATAATTCTGCGACCTTAGATCCGCAAAACGGTGGGTTTACCGTTTTTGGGGAGGTAACAGGTAACGGTATGGCAATTCTAGATGCCATGGCGGCAGTGAGTATTTTTAATGCCGGCTCCCCCTTCAATGAACTTCCATTACGCAATTACACAACCACAGACGCAACTAATGGTGTTGCTATTACCGATAAGCAGTTGGTGATGATTTTGGGCATCGTTGTTTTAGATGCAAATGTTGATACTGCGGCAAATTTAACCCCTCCAAAAACGACTTATACCCCAAACACTGGTGGTGGCAGCGGTGGCGGCTCATCCAATAACAGCAGTGGCGGTGGTGGTTCCATGGGGTGGGCAAGTATATTGATGCTATTAGCGCTGCTTGGTCTTGGCCGTAGCCGCCGCTAGCGAAGAGTTGCTATACTCAAGGCGATGTTTTTCCTATTCGGTTTACCTAAAACTGCTTGGCAAGCCATTGCCAAGCAGTTTTTTATTTTAAGGAGCTTTTGATGATTACCTACCTATATTGGCTTGCTGTCATTTTAACTGCAGGGTTACTCGGCTGGGTTATCGGCCGATTTATTAGCTGGAAGTTTGGCGTTATCGCTGCTGTGATTGTGTTGTTAGTAGGCTGGAGCGCATTCTATTTTAAATATGAGCAAGCCTTCGTAAAGAACTATGGCGGTGTTATGACTATTGCTGTACCTGAAGGGCAAATGCACATTTCTGCCACGTGGAAAGAAGACCATCTTTGGATTGAAAATTATGATCCTAAAACGAATTCTTGCTATTTCAGTGAATACTCCAAGGGGCACGTATTACAAGGTCGTGTGACCATTGAAAACTGCAATCCTATACTGCCAGTAAAGCACTAAGGTTTTAAAAATTTAAAAATTAGATTTTTTTGATCTAACAGTAGGATTTTCTTTAAAAGTGCGCGATGGAAGCTACCTTTAAGGAGAGTAAATAAATTATTTTAAGGTGAGATTGATGAGATCTGTTGTTTCTGTAGTGAAAACGGTTTTTTGTTTAGCATTGCTCTTTGGGGTGCAGCAAAGCTTTGCGGTGACGGTTAAGGGAAATACCTGCGAGGCTATTCAAAAAACCATTGATAAACTACCTGCAATCGGTGGAGAAGTTATTATTCCTGCGGGAAAATACACATGCTCCACACCAATTATTTTAGATCGCGACAATATCATCGTAAGAGGTGAGGGGGCTGCTACTCTGTTGCGTGTGGCAGATGGGGCCAATATTCCTGTGTTTGTAATGGGACAGGCAACTCATCCACCTAAGATTACTAGGCGCTATATCCAAGTTAAAAATTTACATATTGATGGCAATAGACGCAATCAAACCTCTGAATGTATGGCTGGGCCTTGTAGTGAACAATTCCCATTACGTAATAATGGAATAACTATTCGTCGTTGCGAAGACTGTGTTGTAGACAACGTAACGGTCTACGGCGCTATCTCTGGTGGTTTAGTGACTGAACTGAAATGTGATCGATTAATGGTGCGTGATTACACGTCTCACGATAATGAGTTTGATGGAATTGCCTTTTATGAAACGGAAAACAGTACGTTTTCCGGTATAAACTTATACAACAATAAAGGAGCGGGTATTTCCGCTGATATCCGCTTTAATAACAATAAGTTTAGTGATGTAACCATTACAAACTCACAAACTGTGGGTATTTTTATGCGTGACTCATCTAACAACTCATTCACTAATGTTCATATTCGCAACTCAAAAGAACATGGTATTTTTCTGGCGCAGGTGGATAAAGAAATTCATACCCCTGCTGCAGGGAACACATTTAATAGCTTGGTTATTAGCGATTCTGGTGGTTATGGAATTTTGATTAGTGATGCGTCCTGCATTAACAACCTTTTTGTTGCAAGCCAGTATATTGATAATAAGAAAGGGTGTTACGGTGAAGCCGCTTCAAACTTAATTGAAGGCGTTGGCGCAATCTGTCGATAATATTTTTTGACTGCGAAAGCAAAAAAACCATCAGCATGCTGATGGTTTTTTTTGCATTAAATATTATGGTTTGTTTAGGTCATTATGGGTTCAAAGTTATCCGGCTTTGAAAAGGTTGCATAGGTTAAGTTGAGGTATAAATTCAACACATGCGGCGATTGCTGTAAAAATATTTCTAAAAAGCGCGTGCTATTTGGCAACTTATCTTTATAAACCTCAACACAATAAGCTTTAGCTGCCCGTTCAATGACTTCACTAAAGACAATAGGACGTTTGAATTTTGCATCCGTATTTATTGTGCAGTACTGCGTGAAGGCATAAAGCGCTTCGACAACTGCACTCTTATAGTAGGCTGGATGAAGCTGGTGGGTTAACTGGTCTATGAGAAGTGCAAAACTTTCCTCTCCCGGTGTCATAGAGCTGCGAGTCATTTCACAATCCAACACAAAGCTCTCTGGTGCAGACTGACCAAACACCAATTTCTTTGCGTGCCCCAAACTGTTCCAAATTTCCTTCAAAAAATGATTGTCAAAGTGGGTAATAAGCCCTCGCGCCAAACGCCACTCCATCCAGTCTGTGTTGGCAGAATCAGCCGCAACAACCTCGCTCATCATGGCGTATTCATCGTGATACACCTTGTAAGGCACAATATGGTTAACACCTTGTGCAAACACTTTGGTGCGAGAAATTAAGACATTTTTAAGCTTCTTGTAGATTTTTGCTGGCGACTGTAAGCCGATCCATTCCAACATACTCACATCTTCGGCATCGTCCTTATCCATCGCAAATAACATAAGGAAGTTGCGAAGCTGAATCGAGCGCAATCCATCAAAGAGTTTTGGATCTGTGCGAATCAGGCCGCCAATTGCTGACAATAGCTCCAGCACCAAGGTTCGTTCTAATGGATCTTTAAAGTTGTGATTAATGCCTTCAAAGAACTCTGTGTTAGAAAATGATTGATCTACTTTTATTTCAGTAAAATTGTTGTCGCCAACCGTAATCGATAAATTACGCGCTGCAATAACTGTCAAACTATCGCCCAAATCCACTGGCGAGTAGTTCATTTTTGCAAAACAGTAACGTGCCAGCAGCCAATTATTTTTACTTTGTGCGCGATAATAAATTTCTTTAATGAAGTCACGGATCGTAATGTTGGTGTTTAGACCGTCAATAACAAAATCCATTGGGCGATCAGTTAAATAGGCAACCGATTTTCTAAAATTAATAATGTCATTTTCAGTATTAAAATTCGTTAGGATGTTTTTGGGGACAGCCTCAAGCCAAGTGCAGTCCAACTCTTTGTCGAGCAAGGTGCTGGATTCATTAAGGGATGTAACGGAGTTAACGTGGAAGTAGGGGATGCTTAATTGATTAACACGTGATGCTCTATAGGCTAAATTCGCCGATGCATACCCAACATATTCTTGCTCAGTGCGCAATTGATAATCGCGGAACATGGCAAACAAACTATTTACATTGGGAATTTTGCAAAGCTTTTTATCCACTAAAAAAGAAAAAACAGCAACTTCTGAACTCAGCCAATGTTTGTGGATATATTGAATTTCTTGGGTCACATATTCAATTACCATTTGTGAATCAAACATGCGGTAATCTTCTTTCTCACTTTGTAACCAACTTAAACACAAATAAACTTTGTTGTTAATTTCGTGTGCTTGAGAAGTCGTGAGACTTTGCAAACGGCGGCGAGGGCGGCCCGTTAAACCAAGCGCTTTGTTTTCACCAACATGCGCATAAGCTTCCATAAGGCTTGGCGCACTGACCACGGCCATAGGCTTAATGTCTTGAATGGTTTCTGCAATAACACCTTGCTTTGCAAGCGCAGCTTTTACTTCTTCCGTTTCTGCAAGTACGACCAATGCAATTTGTGATTTTACAAATTTGGTCGAACGACGTCGCATTTTCAAAGGGTCTAAATCCTCTGTGCGCAGTAAACCTTCATCCATCATTAAGCCGGTTAAGTACAAACTTTGCGCCCACACTAAAGGAACGTTTTCATTGGGGAGGCGCGGTTGCGAGCGTGGGTTTTTCTTTTCCGCATCAATATTTTCTTTGGCAACATAATAAAGTTCAGGCAGCAAGCCTATGCCATCTTGGGTTACCATTAAAGCTTCTAATTTTTTGCGATAATGTTTAGCAGTTGCTTCGCTACCATCAAAGAGAGCACTTATATATAAATAAGTGAAAAATAACGGCCATTCAGATTCGATATTTTCAAATTTACCCAATTCAGTTTGCTCGTAATAAATTCTCGAGCTTTCTTCAACAACAGTTTGATGTCCATCCAATAAAAAGCGTTTGCAACCGTAGTTTCCACCAAGCTTGGTTAAAATAGAATCTCGTGTTTGAGTCGCGAGTGTTTCTTTACCCACTGCGAATGCAGGGAAACCAATAATACTAAGCAGTGCACTATCCACTTCTTTTGAAAGTGATTCGCGCGGTAAAAGTGAGGTGAGGGTGGTTCTTGCCAAAGAAATCGCATCGGCAATGACATGGATAACGCCGCGCTTTGACGAATGTTCGCCGTAAAGATTAAAACCATCCAAAGCCTGCAGTGCGGCTTTGGCCATGCCTACCGAACTGGCGTTAATTTCGGTGCGACCGTTGTTAACTTTGTTGCCGCGCTCCCATATACCGTAATCAGGCATACGGTAAGCGCTGGAAATGTAGTACACCAAGTTTTGAATAAAATCGACTTCATCGTTGGTGCAGACAATGCGTAAGCCCGATGCTGTCATTTGAGCCAGCATCAACAAATACAGTGAAGTCGCATCAATTTGTAGGTGACCCCAGGCGTTATCCGCAACAACCGGCAAACCTGTTGCCGTATCGTATTTTGCATGCAAAGCATCAATGTTATTGAGCGTATGTTTAAAGGTTTCAACTTTTTGCGCCTGACGCATCATCGATTGCATCAAACCGCGCATAAGTTTGATTGTGGATTGTTCTAATTGGTCACTTTTGTTTGTTTCTCCTTGGCGCCTGTAAGCAAGGCCGAGACCCCAAACACAGATAATTGAATAAACGTTATCGCGCACCCATGCATCGGTATAGTCGCCATGAATGTTGACGCTTGTGCTCGCGGGCAAGAGACCTGTAACGGGATGTTGTCGGCTCAGAATGACTGTTTCTACCTCAGCGTACAAGCGCTCTAACAGTTGTGTATGTTTCATAGTAAACCGTAGTTATGAATTATAAGGACATGTGTATTGATACAGAGCCAACACCCTTTAACGTAGGAGTTTAGCCTATATCTATAGAGATATAGCTACGAGTAGAGCCATTTAAAAATAAGTCACCCCAATATGCAATTTAACATAATATA
>JACCDN010659231.1_pt1 | contig 16523 bp, 16 predicted proteins | sample 7441691 | NCBI WGS metagenome assembly JACCDN01 (sample SAMN15323439, study PRJNA562643) | freshwater metagenome | isolation source: river surface water | place: USA:Blue River Watershed | collected 2017-08-16
GTAATAATCTAAATAAAGAATTATCAGACATTATTTTTTATGGTATAAAATCTATATACAAATATTATAAAAGTGTAAATTAAATAAAAATTGAAATTAAAATATTTATATAAGTATACTAATATAAAATATTAGATAATAAAAATGACCACAACTATCAAATATATTCATTTGTCAAATCGCATAATAAATTCAATTTATGATGAAAAACCAACAAAACTAAATAATACTATGTTAAAACCAAAAGGATTATGGTTTAGTAAAAATTATGAATGGAAAGAATTTTGTGAAAATAATGAATTATGGACTTATTTGTATGAATATGAACTAGATATTGATTTTGATAATTTTTTAATAATTAATACTATTGAAAAATTAGATAATTTTGTAAAAAAATATTATAATCCTAAAACAACTTGTATAAAATGGAATTCAGTATTAAAAGATTATAATGGAATATACTTTGATAATTACTTTGCAATCAAAAAATATATTTTTGAGAAAAAAAGATTTAACCAGGATTATATTTGGTTTTTTGGAGTTGATGTTAATTCTGGATGTGTATTTAGACAATCTAGTGTAAAGTCATTTGTTCAAATATAAGTATTTTTATAAAAAAGTTGAATTAACAATAAAATATTATTTAAAATAATAATAAAATGAATAAACTAATTTGGATAGATGATTTAGAATTATTCAAAGTTATTAGTAAAGAAAATTCAGTTCTAACATGTGTTTGTGATAATACATATCAAAGCGAATTGAATATGAATATTGGAGATACTGTTTTTATTAGACACGAATATAAAGCACAATATTATAAAAGATTAGGTTCTATAGTCCAATTTAAAAATTTAATCAATATTACTATTGAATATAAACCTTATAAAGATTACTATTTGAAAGAGTCTATTGAAACATATTATAATAATACAATAGAGTCTAAATAAAATTTTTTACTTTTTTAATTGTTTTAATTCACTTTTTAGTTTTTCAAATTCTTTCTCTAATTTTTTATTTTCTTCATCTAAAATATTTGCTTTGTCTCTAAGTTCATCATCTGCCAATTCATCTAAAGTATTATTATAATTACTATAAATTTGTAATTCTTTTTGAATATCATCAATTTTATTTTTTAAATCAATATTTTTATTATTAAGAATAATTACTGAGTTAACTAATTGTTCTTTATTATCTATTTTATTAAGTAAAACTTCCGGAAAATACTCTTCACAAGGAACTGTTTCTTCATGATTTCCATTACCATTTCCTACTTCAAAAACCAATTTTAATTTGTTTCCATCATAAAAAGCATCAAAGTAATAATTTGGTAAAAATTCAGAAAAAGTTTTTTTTGGCTTAACTCGTGCAAATCCATATGAACTAATACTATCAGGATATAGTGGTTTGTAATAATGTTTTGTTTTAGTGTTGTAAACTATTTTTTCCTTACCAAAATTTATTATATGATAGGTTTCTCTTAATAAATCTTTTTTTCTATTTTCTTCTTCTATCCAACTCATTTTTATTAAAGTATTTAACTAAATATTATAATTTTATTTACTATAATAATCAATTTTTTATAATACTATGTTATTTTAATTATAAAATTAGTATTATTGAAAAAATTGAATTTTTGGCTATCTAAAGTGCTTATATTAAAGGTCTAATTACATGTAAGGGCGATTAAATATAACAAATTTAATAGAACTTACAGACCCCAAACCCAAAACCCACCTTATATTATATATTTACAATGTCTTACTCTTATGATAAATATAGATACTCCAAACCCTGTACTAACTGTGACAATTTTGGTTGCAGAGGCTTATGTTGTGATTTTTGTCGCGGAATCCGATTATCTGATTATGAACTTAGAAATACAATTGGAGTTTATAACTCACACGACGAGATTTACAGTATGCACAAATGTAATTGTCATGAAATAGATTCATATGAAGATGATGAGGAAAATTGTGATAATCTTTACTGTTCAGATCATAATTGTTATTATTATCAGTATTGTGACGCGTGTGTTGATGAAAGACTTAGTGAATTAGAGAGAGACCAGGAACCTAGGTTTTACTGTTCAGAACATGATAGTTATTATTGTAATTGTTGTGTTGATGAAAGACTTAGTGAAGAGAGAGTTCAGGAAGAACTTGAACGTAAAGATAACGAAGATAACGAAGATAACGAACATTACAAAGTTATTCAAGTTAAATCAGTTGCTCAAGTTAAACCAGTTGCTAAAGTATCTCAAGTCGCTCCAGTCGATAATTCTAACAATGATGAATCTGATTCATGGATAAATGTCAAGCCGAGAAGAAACCGAAAATAACTCAACTTTATAGGATTAGGTTAACTTAAATTTTTATATATAAACTTTAAGATATCTACAAAAAAATTTTATTTTATTTATTTATATTACTTTACTTAAAGATAACACAATATTATAAAAATAATAATATAATATGGACTCAAATAATTATAAAAATGAATTTATTATTAATCTTTTAAGTAAAGACCAACACAATACAGATAATTTATTTATAATTTCTTTACTAAAAGAAAATAATGAATTAAGAAGCAAAATTGATGAAACAACTATTTTTTATAAATCTAAAATAGACGAATTAAATGAGGAAATTAAATTATTAGATAATATTGATTCTAAAACTGAGGATTATACTGGTAAATTACAAGAAGAAAATGAATTATTAAAACAAGAAAGAAATAATTTTATTCAAGAAAGAAATAATTTTATTGAAGAAAGGAACAGTTTTATTAAAGAAAGAAATAATTTTATTGAAGTAAATAATAAATTAACTAATGAAAAAAAACAATTAGAAACAAAATATTCTAATTTAGAAACAAAAAATAACAAATTAAAAGAAGATTTAAAAAATGTTAAAAGTAAAAAGCCTGAACCAGAAAAGAATGTTGTTGTTGTGAATGAACAAGTTGAAGTAGTTAAGGAAGATTTAAAAAGAAGTAGAAGGAAAAAGACTGTATCAGAAAATGTTGTTATAAATGAGCAAATTCAAGTAGTAAAGGAGGAAACACCTGTAGTATCTAATATTGAAAATGTTGAAACAGTTTCACCTGTTGAAACAGTTTCACCTGTTAAACCAACTAGAAGAGGTGGTAGAACCAAAAAGAGCGTTTGAAATTTATTTTGTATTTTTTAAGATAAAATTTTATAGTATTTAGGTGTAAAATTTAATTACTCATATAAGCAAAAAAATTGAAATTTTTAGTTTATAATTGTATAAATATGTAATATGAATATATATAACATACTTCATAAATTTGTTTATAAACAAAACATATATATATAATAATGTCTAGTACATCTCAACCTAGACGAGATATTAGTATAAAACAAAAGGAATATTTATTAAATTCTATAAAATTTAATAGATATAATGAAGTTGAATCTTTTATTAGAAAATTTAATCCTAAACTCAATTTCTGGATTAATTACAATTTTCACAATTTAACTCCATTATTAGTTGCTTGTCAATATTGGAACTATAAAATAATCAAGTTATTATTAGATAATGGTGCTAACCCTAATTATACTAGTGAATCAGGATACAATCCTATAATGGTAACTATAGATAATATACAAGATTCAATTCAATCAAATACATTTGCACATGAGAGAAAAAGATTCAACATAGCAAAGCTTTTATTAGACTACGGTGCAAGTCCTAATTGTTTTGGTCGGATGAATTCTACTCCCCTCACACACGCTTTAAAAATAAAAAATATAGAGCTTGCAATGTATTTGATTGAAAAAGGAGCTATTGTGAATGTTTGTGGAGAACATGATACTGTTCCTCCGTTATTTGAAGCTTGTCTGTTACAAAACATAAACTTAGTAAGAGTATTAATTGAAGCTGGTGCTATTGTAAATATATTGTATAATAATAGTGATCAACCAATAACACCTATTTGTGTTGCTTGTGCAAATAATTCTATTGAGATAGTTAAACTACTTTTACAAAATGGTTCATATGTAAATCAATTTGAAACTTGTTATATTTTACCTGTGTTACTAGCCGTACTTAATGGAAATCTCGATTTGTTGAAGCTACTTGTAAGATATGGTGCAGATTTAAATTGTGTTACTCTTGAAGGTCTTGTTCCTATAGTAATCGCTTCTAATTGTGGACATCTAGAAATTGTAAAATATTTAATTGAAAATGGTGTTGATATAAATATTCAAGATAGTAAAAATAGAACTCCTTTAATTGGAGTAATTGAATCGTTACATGTAAATGCTGATTTAATAAAATTTTTATTATTAAATGGTTCTAGAGTTGATAATAGAACAATGGAATTTGTAGACAAGTTAACAGATAATGATACTTACGAGTTACTCAATAATTGGAAGATGTCTATGTTAATCTATTGTTTTGAAAAAAAGAATAAATTAGTAGATTCTGAATCAATTTCGATGTTATCCGAATTAATTTAATTAAATAAAATAAATAAAATAATAAAAATATAATTATTATTTTATTAGTTTATCATTTTTATCTTTAACAATATCATCTTTTAATTTTTTATAATTTTCCTTTGTTTTATCTTTATTATTATACAAAGTGGCTTTTAATTTTTTATCTACTATTTTTATTAAATTCTGTATTTTAAGTTATTAAAAATGGTTTTGTATTGAGATTTGTACTGTTAACGTATTATAAATAAAATTTTTTATTAAACATAATTTATTATTAGTTACTTATAGCTTTTAACTTATTTATTAATTCATTATTATTTGGATTATTTTCATCAAGTCTACATATTGACAAACTAATTGTTAGGCGTTTAGAGCAATCCAAACGTTCTTTTTTTTCACAAAAATTATTTATTTCAATTAAATATTGGATTACTTCATTATAACAATAAATTGATTCATATTCAAGTTTAAGTTGAGATTTATCTTTTAACAAATTAATATCAATATGAAATGGATTTGAATCAGATGTTTTAGGGTAATCATCTATTTTAATTTGTTTAATTTTATTTTTAGCATCCTCAAGTTTATTAACATAATTCTGATGTAATTTCTCTAATTTTCTAAGACAAGGTTCTAATTTTTCTCTATTTGTATAGTGATAACATCTTTCTAACTTTAAACTAATTTCTGATACTAAAGCATATGTTTCATTATCACAGCAATTATTTTGTTCAAGTCTTTTATTAATTACTGGAATTGACTTTCTTAATTTTTCAAAAATTCCCTGTCCATAATAACGATTATCCAATTGCTGTTCTGAATTGAAATATTCTGGCTTTATTAAATAAGCACTAATTGGTTCACGAGTCCAAGTAATATTTGAATCAACTTTATTATTTGTATTATTCGTATTATTAATATTTACATTATTTGTATTATTAACAGTTTTAATATTACAGGTAGTGTTTACATATTTAGTGGGTTCATTTGAAGAATATAAAGGATATAAATTAGTTTGATTAATATTACTATTATTAGTAGTATTAGTATTAGTATTACTATTACTATTTGGTTTACCAAACCCATATGCTTTTTTATTATTTTGTTGTATATTTGACTTGTCATTAATTGAATTAAATTTATTTTTTAATATACTATTTGGATTAGTTTGTTTATCTAATTCTTCACAATATTGTAAATAAGCCATATAGTCTAAATATTCTATTTCATCATCATAATCATTATAATTATTTGAATAATTATTTGAATAATTATTTGAATAATAACTATCGTATTCATCCAATTGATTAGATTTGTGATTTTTAGATTTGGTAGCTGTATAACCATATGTTTTTTTTGAGTTATTAGAATTATTTGAAGAACAATTTTTACCTGTTACAGGGTCATAAATATCACAATTTGAACCTAAATTGTAAACACCATTTGATGCTGGTTTATAAGTATAAGATGGTGAAAACCCATTATAATAGGCTGAACCCATACTGTATTCTAAGTTTGACATAGTTATCTTAAGTTTGTTATTATTAAGTATATATGTATATATTAAGTTATATACTAATTATAAATTTCAATTTTTTATATATATGTTGAATTATAAAATAAATAAGTAATATTATTTTATCAATTTATCACTTTTATCTTTAACAATATCATCTTTTAATTTTTTATAATTTTCCTTTGTTTTATCTTTATTATTATACAAAGTGGCTTTTAATTTTTTATCTACTATTTTCATAAATTCAGTATTTCGTTTACCATTATCATCTTCCTCAAAATATTTATTTAAGTTTGAATATAATTTTTCTGTTGGTTTATAATATTTATGATTTTTGTCTTCAAAAACTTCTATAAAATTATCTTCATTTAGCTCTTTTAAATCATGGATTTGTTGTATAATAGTATTATAAGCAGATTCAGACAATTTCCACTCATTATCTTCATATGACATATAGTGTTCACGATTATTATCCGACATATAAATATTCTGAAATTCCGGATGGTTTGGATTAAAATGTATCAATAATAACAATTCATTAAATAAAGTAGTCCCATTAGTAAATGGACTATAAATTTTCTTCATAATTTCTGAATACTCTATTTTTGACAAATCCTCCTTGCCGAAATTAACCAATTTACTTGATGGAATTACTATATTATTATTTACTATATTTGTATTATTAACAATATTGTTTGTATTGTTTGTATTATTAGTATTGTTTGAATTAATATTTTTAGTAATAATATTTTTAATTTTTTCATCATAATTTTTATTGTTTTCTTTTAATTTGTTTTCTAGTTCTTTAATTTGTTTTTGTAAATTTTTATTGTTTTCTTGTAACTTTTTATTATTTTCTTGTGAATTAATAAAATTTTCTTGTAATTTTTTTATATTTTCTTGTGAATTAATAAAGTGTTCTTGTAAATTTTTATTACTTTGTTGTAAAATTTCAAAATTATTCATTAATAAATTAAATTTTTGTTCCTTTTCTAATAAATTATTAAAAATATTTTCTTTTTTCTCATCATCAATTTTTTTTACTTTACATCTACCTTTTAAATGTCTTTGTAAATTATAAATAGTTTTAAAAGTTTTATAACAATAATTACACTTATGTTCTAAAATATTATTGTTATTTATTAAATTATTATTATTAAAATTTTCAGACAAATTATCAGAATTATCTATAATTTTTTCATTTGTAAAATTTTTATTAAAATTTATATTTTTTTCAAATGTTTCTAAATTTGGATAATTTTGGGTAATTTTACATAAATCTTGGGTAATTTTACATAAATCATGTGTAATATCGGGTAATTTTGGATAATTATTAATAGTTTGTATACAGGGTTTCTTTTTATTTTCTACGTGTTGTAAATAATTAGATTTTTTATTAAATTCTTTTAAACAGGCGTTGCATGTGTATAATACCATTTGTATATTTTTATATATTAATATAACTATATATTATTTTAAATTTAATTAAAAAAGCTTAAATTTTTAAGCCTTTTTTTAAGCTTAAGTTTTTTAAGCCTTTATTTTTAAGCTCATTTTTTTACCTTGTCTCTTTCTATCTTTACCTATTTCTTTCCTTCTTTACTTTCTACTTAAAAATATAGTATTTAAAATTTGAGAGAGTTGATGTTTAAAAGTAAGTTAAAAAAATTTAAAATAAAAAAAATTTTACTTTTTGTATTCAAAAAAAATTTTTTTTTGAATTTTTAATTATAAATTAAATGTCATAAGAAGACTAATTTAAAAGTAAAGCTATTAAAACTAATTTTGATAACATAATTTTGATGTTATCGAATTAGAAAAAATATATTTAAATAAAATTGCTTTTAATTAATAAAAAAAGACACAAGAGGACTAATTGTATTTAAAGCTGTTAAAACTATATTTGATTACATAATTTTGATGTTATCATATTATAAATAGTTTAATTTTATATTTTTTAAAGTAATTCAAAATTTTCATCAATTTCCATAATTTCTTTAAGGATATTAGGGAAATTAGTATCCTTGATTTCTTTATAAAATATAATAACTAAATCAGGTTTTATATTTAGATAATCATCAATATATTTATTAGTTTTTTTAGTTAAAATACTTTTTAGATTTGGAGGAAAATTATTAATTAAAATTTCTTCATAAATTTCTAAATATTCAAGTGAATCTGGTAAATAATCTATTTCTTTAATATTATTTCTATAATCTAAAATGTGTAAAGATTTTAAATTGTACAACTGAATAATATTGTTAACATTATAATTATTACATAAACGTAAAGTTAATTTTATAATTGATTTAGGTAAAACACTAAAATTAATATTTTCTTGACCTCTTAATACAAGTTCTTCAATTGAATTTGGTATTAAATCTAAAGTACCCTTGTAATACTTATCAATTTTTAAAATTTTAATTGAATTAGGCAAAGTTTCCAATAATACATTATCTACCACACTAAGTTGTTCTAACGAATTTGGTAAATTATCAATTACATTTAGAACATTACTATGAAAATATTCACAATCTAAATATTTTAAATTATTTGGTAAAGAATCTAATTTTTTTTTATAATATCCATTTATATATAAATATTCTAATTCTTGTGGTAAACTATCAAAATCTCCATTGTATTTATTAAAATGTAATTTTAAGTGTTTAATTCCATTAGGTAAATTATCTAAATCATAATCATATTTTTCTAATACTAATGATAAATATTTTAAATTTGTAGGCAAGTTATTAAGTGGGTGATTAAAATATCCACTTAACGACATAAATTCTAATGTTGATGGTAAATTATTAACTGGATGATTAAATTCACAATAATCTAAAAAAACTAAATGTGTTAAATATTTTGGTAAACAATTAATAGGATGATTAAAATTTATAATACCATCATTCCATAATTTAATTTTATTATAAGGTGTATTAACAAAATCAATATCTCTATCACCAAATATAATAATTTTTATTGTATCTGGTAATATAGGAAGTGGAGAATTATAAGTTGAACTAATAATAATTTTTTCAATCCTATTATCAATTATATTTTGAATTATTTCTGGGGTAAATTCTTTTATTTCCATTTTTATTTATATATAAATATTTAAATTTTATATTAGTAAAAATAAATCTAATATTCAATAATTAAATCAGGTTTTTTAATTAAATAATCATTAATATATTTATTGGTTTTTATTGTTTTAATTTTTTTTAGATTAGGAGGAATATTATTAATTAAAATTTCAGAATCAACAGAACAATTTTCATAAGGAGTAGTTGGTGTCCATAAAATTTCTAAATATTCAAGTGATTCTGGTAAATAATTTATTTCAATTTTATTTTTACAAAATAAAATATGTAAAAATTTTAAATTATACATTATCTTAATCTCATTAATATTATGAATATCGCAATTACTTAATGTTAATTTTGTAATTGATTTAGGTAAAACACCAAAATTAATATCTTTTTGACTATGTAATTCTAATTCTTCAATAGAATTTGGTAATAAATTAAGGGATTTATTATATTTATTATGAATTTTTAATATTTTAATAGAATTTGGTAGAGATTCTAATGATAAATTATAATAAATATTTAATTCTTCTAATGAATTTGGTAAATTATCAAGTATATTGGAATTATTTCCAGAATCAAAATTACAACCTAAATATTTTAAATTATTTGGTAATAAATCTAATTTTTTTTTATAAAATCCGTAACTATAACTAGTAATATTAAGATACTCTAATTTTTTTGGTAAATTATTAAAATCACCATTAAATATATCAAACAAAAAAATATTTAAATATTTTAATTCACTAGGTAAATTATCTAAATTATAATTATAACTATTTAATGTTATTAACAAATAATTTAAATTTTCTGGTAAGTTATTAAGTGGATGTGAAAAACTTCCTCTTATTATTAAATATTTTAAATTATCTGGTAAATTATCAAGCGGATGTGAAAAATCTCCACCAATTTTTAAATATTTTAAATTATCTGGTAAATTATTAAGCGGATAATTAAAATATCCATTTAGTTCTAAAAATTCAAGTGTTAATGGTAAATTATCAATAGGATGATTAAAATCACTATTTTCTAAAAAAACCAAATGTGTTAAATTATTAGGCAAATAGTATAGAGGATGATTAAAAATACTAGTTCTGTTAATACAATTAAACATTGGTAAATCTAAAATAGGAATATTAACAAAATCAATATCTCTATCACCAATAATTATAATTTTAATTGTGTCTGGTAGTATAGGAATAGGATAATTTTTTGTTAAATTAATAATAATTTTTTCAATCTTATTATCAATTATATTTTGAATTATATCTGAAGTAAACTTTTTTATTTCCATTTTTATTTTAAATAAATTTATTTTAATTTTATATAATTTAATTAAATATATTCAATAATTAAATCCGGTTTTTTAATTAAATAATCTTGAATATATTTATTGTTTCTTGTTGTTTTAATTTTTTTTAGATTAGGATAAATATTATTAATTAAAATTTCTTCATTAGTTTCTAAATATTCAAGTGATTCTGGTAAATAATCTATTTGAATACTATTTTGTAAAAATATTATATGTAATGATTTTAAATTAGATAGTAATTTAATTTCATTAATACTATTAATATTACAATTAATTAATTTTAATTTTGTAATTGATTCAGGTAAAACACTAAAATTAATATCATTTTGAAAATGTAATTCTAATTTTTTAATAGAATTTGGTAATAAATTTAAGGATTTATTATTATTATAAATTTTTAAAATTTTAATAGAATTTGGTAGAGATTCTAATAATAAATTATTATAAATATTTAATTCTTCTAATGAATTTGGTAAATTATTAAGTACATTTACATTATTATCACAATCAAAATCAAAAAATAAATATTTTAAATTATTTGGTAACGAGTTTAAAATTTCATTATTAAATCCAAATCCATTAATATCTAAATACTCTAATTTTTCTGGTAAATTATTAAAATCACCATTATATGCATTTACAAGAAAAATATTTAAATATTTTAATTCACTTGGTAAATATTTAAAATCATAATTATAATTATTTAATTTTATTAACAAATAATTTAAATTTTTTGGTAAGTTATTAAGTGGATGATTATACTCTCCGTCTATTAATAAATATTTTAAATTTTCAGGTAAATTATCAAGCGGATGTGAAAAATCTCCACCAATTTTTAAATATTTTAAATTATCAGGTAAATTATCAAGCGGATGTGAAAAATATCCATTTAGTACTAAAAGTTCAAGTGTTGATGGTAAATTATTTAATGGATGATTAAAATCACAATTATCTAAAAAAACCAAATGTGTTAAATTATTTGGTAGAAAATTAATAGGATGATTAAAAATATTTTGATTTAAATTAAAACAATTATTAAAAAGTTGTAATTCTAAAAGAGAATTATTTTTATAAAGTTGTAATTCTAAAAGAGAAGTATTCGTAAAATCAATATCTCCATCACCAATAATTATAATTTTAACTGTATCTGGTAGTATTGGAATAGGATCATTTTTAGTTAAATTAATAATAATTTTTTCAACCCTATTATCAATTATATTAGAAATTATTTCTGGGGTAAATTCTTTTATTTCCATTTTTATTGGTATATTAGTTTAATTTAATATTAATATATATATAATTATTATCAATTTTTATAACGTTTAAGTTTATAAAAATATGTAACTAATACAATGAATATAACAAATATAAATACATTTGATATAATTTTTATAAAAATATATTTTAGCCTCGTATTTTAACCTCGTATTTTAATCCAATCTAATAATTTTAATTGAGTTACTACTTGAGTTTGAATTGAATTAACTATATTATTAAATTCTGCTGGATTTGTTATTTTATAATCTTTTGGTGAATATATAAGTCTAAAACAATACGATTGAGTTTGTGTCTTTTTATTGTAAAAAGAATCGATTTGTTTTATTTCTCCAACCCAATCATCAGTTAGATCTCTTATTTTTTCATAAAATTGATTTAATTTTTCCCAATTATTATTTGAATCTAAATCTTTATCTAATACAAATAATGATATATCTTTTACAATTGGTTCTAATGGACTAAATGGTATAAATTTAGTTATTTGACCAGATTTAAATTGATTTAAAAAATTGTCATCTTCCATCCAAAAATATCTTATATCAGGGATGTCAAATAATACCATTGCTAATCTTTCTAATCCTAATCCCCAGGCTATTCCTTTTTTATTTTCTCTACCTGCATTTTTTAATATATCAGGTTGAATTATTCCACATCCTAATATTTCAAGCCATTTATTTGAATAAAATACTTCTATTTCATATGATGGATTTGTGAATGGAAAATAATCTGGTTTTACTCGATATTCACTTCCTGGAAATAAATATTCACATAATCCTTCCATTAATTTAACAAGTTTTTCTTCCAAATTGATAGGATCTGATTGCTCATATAAAATTACTCCTTCTAATTGATGAAAAATATTATAATGATGCGAATCTACTTCATCTCTTCTATAAACATCTCCACAAATTAAAAAATTATTAAGTCCTGATTCTAATAATTCTACTTGATGTGCTGTTGTATGTGTGCGCAATACTTGAGATTTATTTAGATAATAAGTATCAGATTTAGATCTAGATGGATGTGTTGGAGGAATTAATAATTTGTCAAAATTATTTTCGACTGATACAACTTTATTTAAATTTTCATAAATGTTCCATTCTATTTGATTAGACTTAAAATAATCAAAAATTTTTGATTTTATAATTTCTAATGGATGTGATTTTACCTGATATAAATTTCTATTCAATTTATCTACGACTGATTTAGGAATATTTGAATATTCCTGATCTAAATTATTTAATATTTCCATTTTAAGGTTTAAACTATATAATATTTATACATTTATATTGATTTTCAATTTTTTTATAAGATTTTAATATATATAACAAATAGATACAATGAATATAACAAATATTTATACATTTGATAAAATTATAATTAAACCAAACACTTTAATTATTTGTGATATTGACGAAACAATATTAAAATTTGATAATATTAATGAAAAATGGTGGCAAGAAACTTTTAATAATTATTATTTGAAATCAAAGAATTATGATTATGCAGAAGCAAAAACTTTAGAAACTTGGACTCAATATATTAAATCAAATAATCCCAAAGCTACTGATTATAAAGGATTATCTAATTTATTTGATAAAATAGAACAAACTCAAAGCAAATTAATATTTGTAACAGCGCGTGAAAATAACTTGACTAACATAACAAAAAATCATTTTGATTGTATAAATATAAGTAATTTTGATTATTCAATCTATTATATAGGTGAGATTCCAAAAGGTGAATTTATTAAATCAAATATTCAAACAGATACTTTTACACATATAATATTTATTGATGATTTATTAAGTAATTTAGAATCTGTTTACGAAAATTTTGGCAATTCAATTATTTTATATAAATTCCAATATACTTAGTAAAATATTTATAACTAAGTAAAAATTGAAAAACAAATAATAAATTACTAATAATATAATTTAATACAAATATAATATGACAAAGATGGAAAAAACATATTACCAAAATATAAAAATTGTTAGATATCGTGGTGACATGGTAAATGGCGAATACCATGGACAAGGTAAACTATATTATCCAAACGGTCTAACTGAATATTCAGGTAGTTTTATAAAAAATAAACTTAACGGAAATGGAATATTATATTATCCAAATGGTAATATACGTTATTCTGGAGAATTTTCCAATAACAAAGCTAATGGGATAGGACGAGTTTATAATTTAGACGGAACATTAATATTTGAAGGAATGTTTAAAGATCACTATTGGTATGAAGGGGAAACAATTAATGGAATACCCAATGGAAAAGGTAAATTATATTTTGTGGATATGGATTATTCCGAGTTAACTAATGAATTAATAAAAGAACTAAATTACTTTAAAAATGTTGGATTAAGGTATGAAGGAAATTTTTTAGATGGTAAATTTCATGGAAACGGAACACTATATATTTGTAGACATAATTTTAAATTTGATGAAAATTCCAATACATATGTATATGAAACTAATGAAGATTTTAATGTATTTCCAAATAATCAATTACCAATATACTCAGGCGAATTTGCAGATAATATGTTTGATGGTGTTGGTGAATTATATACATATAACCAAGAACAATTTGAAAATTTAGAATCAAATACCAATTTAAAAAAATTAATATTGTATTCAGGACACTTTAAAAATAATTATCCCCATGGGTTTGGAACATTATATTATAAAGTTTATGAACAAGGTATCCACCACTATTTTACCGATGAAGATGATGTAAAACATATTTCACAGAACATTATAACGAGATTTAATTATTCTAAAATTAAATTATCAAATAATTATTTGAAATGCGAAGGAGAATTTGTTAACGGGATATTAACTAGTGCAAAAGTTTTTAATACATCCAATATATTAAAATATGAAGGAGAAATTGATTATGGAGATTTTCATGGTTATGGAAAATATTATAATGATGATGGAACAATAAAATATGAAGGAACATTTAATCAAAATACATGGTATTCAGGTGAAAAACTTTTTAGAAAATTCCATGGAAAAGGTAAAATATATCAAGATGGAATTATTATATTTGATGGTAATTTTTCCAATGAATTGAAACATGGTCAAGGAACAGAATATTATTTAAACGGAAAAATCAAATATACAGGTGATTTTTCAAATGGATTAGCCCATGGACAAGGTAAACAATATGATTTTTATGGTTATCTTGTTTATTCTGGTGAATTTTCTAATAATAATTTTAACAAACAAGATAAACAATATAATTTGAAAAGAGATAAAGTATTGTTAATGAAATATTAATTTTTATAGAAAAAATTGATTATTATAAAATATAAATAAATAAGTAATAAATAAAAGCTCTAATATATAATAAAATGGACTCATTAAAACAAATAGAAGAAAAGAATAAAATGTCTAAACTTGATAATATAATGTATAAATTTGATAATAATTTTTGTTTGTATTTAAAAAAAACAAACAAATTTAATATTTATGGACATTATGAATTAGAACAAGATGATAAATATCGCGAAGTTAAATTAATTTATTTTAAGGATATTTATCAAATAATTTTAGATCTAAATAAAAATCAAATATGTGTTGATATTGATTTTGTAAATGAAAATAATAAAATTGAATCAACTGAATATACCTCAGGTATGTCTCGTTATTATTTTAATAATTTTGAGCTAGCATATAGATTTGTTAATCAAATAACAGAATTTAGTTTTGGAAAATCTATGTTTGAAGAAAATATTAATTTTAATCCAAATCCAATAATAGATTCAAATAGTGTTAAACTAAATAATTTAGAATCAGCTTTATTAACAAATAGTTTTGCAGTTAAGCATTCAGATAATATATGTGTAAGTGAATTATTAAATAATGGAACTATTAAATATTATTACGATATAAAAATATTCAAATTAGAGGATAAAAATGTATTTATGTTTTATGATTGTAAAGATGGATATTTTACTAAATGTAAAATAATATTTTTTAATCAATTAATAATGTTAAAATCAAATCAAGATAAATATATTAACGCATATTATTGTATTGAATTATTAGATGTTGATACTAAAAATATTATAACAATTGGTAGATTATCAAAAGATAAATATTTAATTTTAACCGAATGGATTCAAAATAAGCTTGAGTAAATATTTTTATTGTTAATAATAAAAAAATATTAATTTTTATAAAAAAATTGATTATTATTAATAATATCTTATATTATCTAAAATAACTACTAATAATAATATCTAAAAAAAATGAATGAAAATACAATTCAAATATTAAATAAATATTCTTTTAATATAATAAATTTAAATTTATCATCTGAAAATATTTATGGTATTTTAGATTTATCAAAATTTATGTATTTACAACATTTAAATTGTTTTGGTACTCAAATAACTAATTTAGATAATTTACCAAATAGTTTAACTGAATTATTTTGTTCTGACACGAATATAACAAATTTAGATAATTTACCAAATAGTTTAACTATATTACGTTGTTCAAATACTAAAATAACAAATTTAAATTATTTACCAAATAGTTTAACTTATTTATCTTGTTCAGATACACAAATAAAAAATTTAAATAATTTACCAAATAGTTTAACTTATTTATCTTGTTGTGATATACAAATAACAAATTTAAATAATTTACCAAATAGTTTAACTTTTTTAGCTTGTTCAGATACACAAATAAAAAATTTAAATAATTTACCAAATAGTTTAACTAAATTATATTGTTCAAATACTAATATAACAAATTTAGATAATTTACCAAATAGTTTAACTTATTTGGATTGTGCTGTTACACAAATAACAAATTTAGATAATTTACCAAATAGTTTAA
>JACCDN011196683.1_pt1 | contig 16518 bp, 14 predicted proteins | sample 7441691 | NCBI WGS metagenome assembly JACCDN01 (sample SAMN15323439, study PRJNA562643) | freshwater metagenome | isolation source: river surface water | place: USA:Blue River Watershed | collected 2017-08-16
AACGCTCTAGCGGCTGGCTACGAGGCCTGGGCTGGAGACATCCAGACTCGCCAGAACGGCTCAATGGTTGCTGACCGTGCCGGTGTTGCTACTCCATTCGCGATGATTGCGCTTCAAGAGCGCGGTTCGTTCTTCGTCGAGCCAACCAGCGAGGTCTACTGCGGCATGGTTGTCGGAGAGAACTCTCGTGCTGACGACATGGAAGTAAACATCACCAAGGAGAAGCAGCTCACAAACATGCGTGCTGCATCTGCGGACAACTTTGTTGGCCTTACTCCTCCAAAGAAGCTCTCGCTTGAAGAGTGTTTGGAGTTTGCTCGCGAAGACGAGTGTGTTGAGGTAACCCCAGAAGCTATCCGAATCCGCAAGGTTGAGCTGGATCCAAACGTTAGAGCTCGTCAGGCTTCAGCTAGAAAAAGAGCATCTGTTTCATAGGACCAGAGAGTCGAGACCCAGATGAAAATTCTCATTGTTGGAGGGGGTGGCTTCATTGCCACAAACCTCTTAGTTGAACTGTCTAATCTAGGAATAGATCGAGATTCCATTTTTACAGTGGACCGTCACTTTCCTTTTGGGCAAGTTACGGACAGGCACTCGCATTCATTTGTTGGTGACTTTTCCGAGTTAGAAACTGCCAAACAGGTTTTGGCTTCAGCCGGTTTTGATGTTGTATTTCACCTGGCTGCTAATTCGGACATCAGAAAGAGTTCTGAGAATCCGGATGTTGAACTAAACGACACACTTCTGACCACATTGAACCTTATTAGGTCCGCAGAATCTTTAGACATCAAGTTCAAGACCCTGGTCTTTGCATCAACTTCAGCCATTTATGGAGAGGTCTCTGAGCCTATTTCGGAGAAAACTAAGCCGCAGCCGACTTCTGCATATGGATGGATGAAGCTCGCGTCAGAGTCGGCGTTGAAGAGCGCTCGCAACACAATAGCTCATAGATTAGCGATTTATAGATTCCCCAATGTCGTTGGGAAATTTGCAACTCACGGGGTCGTCTTCGACCTGGCGAATCAGTTACGTGATCAGCCTGAGGCACTCAATGTCTTGGGTGATGGTGCACAGAACAAGCCATTCATGCTTGCATCTCGACTGGCAGAAATCTTGGCAGATCTTGAAATCAAACAAGACAGAGATGCGGATTTTGAGGAGTTCAACGTGGGTCCGTCTAGCGCCACGACAGTTGCTCACATAGCGAAATCTCTGGTCGAAGAGTCAGGATTAAACATCCCAATCAAGTTTGGGGAATCGCCATTCGGCTGGAAAGGTGACGTTCCTACATACAGCTTTGATACCGAAAAGATACTGCAGGCTTATTCTGGGACCATTGAAACTTCAAACGAGGCGATTCGAGTCGCCATTCAAGAAGCCCTGAAGCACAGTTAGAAAGCCTGCGAACTCGTGAACGTAATCTTGCTTGCCGGGGGGCGAGGTTCTAGGAGCGAAAACCCGCGACTCCCCAAGATTCTCCAAGAGATCGCTCCCGGTGTGACACTTTTGGACCACTGGGTTCAGCTGCTAGGAAATCAGGGATTTAGAAAACTCGAGTTAATTCTCGGTCACGAGCATCAGCAAATTAGTTTGCTTCTAGGCCAAATGGACTTACCTCGCGAACTTGAAGTGAGTTACCAAGTAGACGACCAACTTTCAGGAACAACGAATGCGGTCCTCTATTCAAAGTTTCATGGTGAGCAAAGCCTGGTGCTAATGGCGGACACGTTAAGTTTCCTGGACTACGAAAAAGCACTCTCAGGTTTTAAGCCGAGTGCAGCCCAAGTAGCATTTTTGGCCCACAAGAACTCTCATCTATTTGACTCTGATGCCGTCGAGCTGTCTCCTGATGGTAAATGCAAACAGTTCTACAGAAAGCGCGAATCGAGAAATTCAGAAAACCTACTTGCTTTGACAGGAGGGGTTCTGCTCGGCGCCGAATCTTGGAAGGCACTTGGCGAATTGCCTACGAAGGGCGACATCGTGCATGACTTATTCGATTCGATTCCTATCTCGGAAATCCACGTGGCGCCATTCGTAGGGCTTTCCATGGACTGTGGGACGCCAGACAGGCTCCAAAAAGCTAGGAATCTGTATTCGTTCTGGATCGCGAGGGACAGTTTTCCTGTTGTTGTTCTAGATCGCGATGGGACGCTCGTACCAGACCTCCCCGAAGGGCGCGTCCCAAATAAGACATTATTTATGGATGCGAATGATGCGCAGGCAATTGCAAGAGTCAATGCGGCTGGTATACCTGTTTTCATGGTCACAAATCAGCCTGCAATAGCAAAAGGTTGGATAACTTTTTCGGACGTTGAGAGAGTCCATAGCGAAATAGAGCAAGAGCTCGCCAAGTTTGGAGCGTGGATAGACGAAATTGTGTTTTGTCCACATCATCCGGAGAAGGGGCATCCGGGTGAGGTCCCCGAACTCAAGATTGAGTGTCATTGTAGAAAGCCGAATGTTGGCATGATGGAAAGACTGATTGCCAAGTATCAACTTCAAGCTTGTGAGATTTGGGTGATTGGTGATTCAGATACTGATCAGGACTTCGCTCGCAACAATGGTGCTAGCTTCATTCATGTTGAGCATGGCAGCGAAAACAGCATAGCTTTCGCACTTGGAAGGATGATGCGTGACTGGAATAGTCAGTAGGGCTCCACTGAGAGTGAGTTTCGTTGGCGGCGGGAGTGACGTTCCTGCTTTTTACGAACATTTTGGCGAAGGCAATGTCTTATCGGCCTCCATTGAAAAGTACATCTACGTGCTTGGGGTGCAAAACTTTCGCGGAACTGGATATTCACTTCGTTACTCAAAAGTTGAGAATGTCAATGAGGTGAACGAGATCGCACACCCGATTATTAGAGAAGTAGTTCGCAAGTTTGACATTAAAGGGCTGGAGCTCTCAGTGGTTTCAGAGATTCCAGCCGGGACAGGACTCGGTAGCAGCAGCGCATTCTCATGTGCCATGATTGCGTTCGCTTCCGAATTTACCAAGAGCAATTTGAGCCAGCGGCAAATCGCAGACATGGCCTGTGAAATAGAACTTGACGTCCTCAAGGAGCCCATCGGAAAACAGGATCAATATGGTTCAGCCATTGGGGGTCTGAAGCACATACGCTTTTCGGAATCCTCAGTTGAAATCAAGGTCCTTAGCCTCAGCGAGGAGGAAAAAAAGGCACTTGAGAATCGCCTTAAACTCGTTTACCTAGGCCTTCCGACAAGGAGCGCTGGTGAAGTGGTCAAGGGTCAATTCACCAAAAGCGAAGACAGTGAAAAACAGATGCAGGCTTTAGTTAGACTCAGTGAATTGGCAAAGGATGTCGCTCTGGAAGCTCAGTCTCGAATTGGAGCCATAGGTGACTCATTGCATACAGCGTGGGAGCTAAAGAAAATGTCGAATCCGAACGCGACTAGCGCCCAAGTTGAGGTTGCTGCGGAGGCATGCTTGAAAAATGGAGCGAATGCAATAAAACTCTTAGGCGCGGGCGTCTCCGGATTCTTGCTCGCTTGGTCCGACCAAGGATTCAACCTGAACTTTGATTTAGCACTCAGTAGCAGTGGCCTAAAGGTGCTAGATTTCGCACTTGACGAAGAAGGAGTGGTCACATTTTGAAGCCGTTATGGAACGATTACGTCACCCAGAACTTTGATATCCAGAGCTCCCTCAGCGTTTCGGACCTGATGGCCATAGAGAATCTCATTGAATCAACTCGAACTGAGTCTAAGACGATCTGGGTTTTAGGAAACGGCGGATCCGCTGCAACTGCGTCTCACTTTGTTGCTGACCTGGTGAAAACTACAAAGCAGTTTTCGGGTAACTCACACAAGACGATAGCGTTGCATGAACTTCAGAGCTTGCAGACCGCTTATGCAAACGATGTTTCTTATAGCCGAGCATTTGCTGAAACGCTCAAAGACCTGTCATCACCTGGGGACCTAATTCTCATTATTTCTGTTAGCGGAACTAGTCAGAATCTAGTGGAAGCGAGGCTTGTAGCAGAGGAGCTACAGCTAAGAACTTGCTGCATAGTTGGTCAAGCGGGTGTAGGGCTAAAGAACGATTGTGATGCTGGCTTGGTCATCCCCTCTTTTGACTATCAGGTAGTCGAGAACTGGCACACCATACTTCTTCATTGGTTCGCTAAAACCCTCTGAGTTTCCTCAGGATCCTCAAAACACGACCACCAACACTCTGGAAGACCAGCAGCAGGACTCCAAACTTAAGTCGAAGCAAAAGAGCGGGTTCTCTCCGGCCAACGTCTAGACCCACTAATGGCCCTCCGTTCACCACGTTTGAGATCACCTCAGCCCACAAAGTCTCCGTGCGATGGCGTCGCTCAAGGAGTTCCAGATAAAACTCTTGGACTCTAAGCCGCAGAGACCTTTGCAGAGCCGGATCCTGATCGAGCTGCCTGAGGCGCTTGGAAATGCCATAGGAGGTATGAGCGGATAGCTCTGGAAAATGGCGCATGTAGTCGTATAGTCCGAATAAGGTCCCCGCTATTACCGGAGTCGAAACCGAAAACGCATCTTGAATCACTATTGGATCGGCCTCTGCCAGGCCCAATGGATTAAACATTGCGACCTCCCATTTTCGCATGAGGTGAATTGGACTATCAGGAACAAGCCCTTCGAACTTAACGTGATTTTTCCAGGCTGGTAGTGCATTTCTAAGAATCTTTTCGATTCGGAGCCCGTACGAGCCTGAGATTGGTATTTGATCGCCGTCTCGTTCCTCGACTCCCCCCGTGTAGAGAGTATCCGCGCCGATCACTTGCATCCTGGCTAGTTCTGAGCTAGTCGGATGGGATACATAGCGCATCCAGCCTTTGACAATGGTATGGAACCCCTTGGATGGATGGAAAGAACTAATGTGACCCGCCCGGTAGCTCGACTCACTCAAGCCTTGATTCGCGTTCGAAGACGGCGCTGGTGTAAAAGCTGGAAGCCACAGACTCCTGGCCTTTCTCGTTCGATTTGAGAAAAACTGATACCTGCCTACATTCACTAAGGCAGCGACATTGAGCTTCGACTTGAGAAGGGGATCGACCCAGCCATCATGAGGATGATGAGACACGAGAATAAGGTTTTGTGTTTTTGGAAGTTCATCTGAAAGAGAGAATGCCATGGCAGTGTTCACCACTCTAACGCTGGCCGATTCATCGAGAACGTCGTCGCAGTGAACATGGGAGATTCCGACCAAGTTCGGCAGAGATCCATAAACCTCTAGAGCAACGCTATATCCAGCATCTCGGAGAAGCAAAGCTAGTTGGATTGAATAGAATTCCGAACCTCCGATGCCTGGGTTGCGATCTGTGTGAGCAATTATGGAGATTTCCCTCGGGAGTGAAATAGGCCCCACAATTACATCTATACGTTCAGCTCCAATATGAGACTTGGTAGAAGATGGAGTTGAGAGCTCCAGTTTTTTTAGCCCTCCTCTTTTGGTTGATTGCATTTAGATTCGGACCTCCATTTCATTCAGGATCGCGATTGCGTTTCCTGCACATAAAAGGCATGAAGGAGCCAAGCAAATCTCCACGGCGTGAAGGCTGGAGCCCATCGAAGAGCGCAATAGATTCCCGCTCAATTTTCCCCTCACTATTTGGTCGTTGTCCGATAGCTCCTCAGCGAATTTCACTTGAGGCGCATCAGAGTTCAATTCTGTCAAAGTGGCGCGGGATTCCACGAAAATCCAGAGCCTAATGAATCTAGAGGCAATTGCTGAACTTGGATGCCCAGTTTCCGCAAGCCCAAAGACATCAGAATACTTTTGCATCTCAGACTTTTGCTCGGGGTGGCAAATTAATTGAGCACTCAAAACGTGATCACTACCCCTTCATCGAGCTAGAAATCTAGCACTATTAGCAGAATGTTCCTCTGGTTCAGATTATAGATAGAGCCGAATCCGCCCCCGAGCATGCGACCTGAAACAGGAGCCCTCGGCACCTGGAAGCTTTGCAGCTTGGGTGCGTCGGAAGAATTGCAGTAAGGCGATGTTCAGTCTTTGTTCAGCGAATTACTGATTCAAGACGCGGAACTCTCAGACTTGGTCTGCGGTTGGAGAAAACCAGTCCAAAGCCTCTAAAAACAATCTAAACGGAAGAGGTGATCTTCCGGACTTCTGTGGAGATTTAGAATTCTCTCGATTCAGTTTGGACTACTTTTCGAACTCAAATCAGGTAAGTTAGAGATTAAAATACTGAGGGCTGTCGAGATATGCAAAATGTTTTAATCACTGGATGTGCTGGCTTACTTGGGAGTCACTTTTCCCAGCATTTACTTAACAAGGGTTACCGTGTCATCGGAGTTGATGACCTTTCGGGCGGTTATGAAGAGTTTCTGCCCATGCACCCCGATTTCCATTTTTTTAAGGTTAATCTTGAGGACCTTGGTGCCCTCAAGCAAGTTTATGCAAAGTACAAACCTTCCTACACCTATCATTTCGCGGCCTACGCGGCAGAGGGACTCTCTCCCTTCATTAGGAAGTTCAATTACGTGAATAATCTTGTTGCATCAGCGAATGTGGTGACGCAATGTATAGAGCACGAATCTAAGTTGATATTCACTTCCTCGATGGCAGTTTACGGCGAAGCAGTCCCGCCATTTACGGAATCGATGGTGCCGGAGCCTATCGATCCATACGGCATTGCAAAGTACGCCGTTGAGCAAGACATCAAGTCAGCCGGGGTTCAGTTCGGCATGAGGTGGTCAATCGTTCGACCGCACAATGTTGTGGGTGTGGGTCAAAACATATGGGATCGCTATCGAAATGTGCTTGGAATCTTCATACGTAAAGCACTCAAAGGTGAGCCGATAGGCGTTTATGGTGACGGATTGCAAAAGCGAGCCTTCTCTGACATCCAGTTTTACATGGAGCCTTTTGAAAAGCTAATGCAGGCGCAGTACGATTCGGAGACCTTCAACATCGGCGCCGACCATCCAGTCACAATTATTGACCTGGCGCAACGCGTGAAGGAATTCGCCACCAGAAAAGGCTATGAGGCGACAATAAAACACTTCGAACCACGGCACGAGGTGGCCTTCGCGTATTGCGATCACTCAAAGGCAGAGTCATTGCTTGGATTTAAGGACCACACTGACCTTGATTCCTTGATTGCTGAGATGTTCGTCTGGGCCGAGGCTCAGCCGGAGCGATCGGTAAAAAACATGGAATACGAACTTGAGAAGGGACTTTACAGCTTCTGGAAGTAGCCCTCAGTATTCTCGCTGGAAGTAATAAGAGAATTCCCTAAAGTATTGTGTTTTTGACTTGGTCGGAGGGAAGTCTCCTCCGTCCAGAAATATTAGGGATTCAACCTCTGCAGCAATATCGAGCCAGATTGAAGACGGGCTTGCTTCATCTCCGTCAATGAGCTCCGCTCGGCTAACGACAAGGACATCAGGCCTGACAGCAGCGCTTTTCAGAAAATTTAGAATGTCTGCTGGATTTACGACATTCTGATCAGTCTCATGGAGGTGAAGCTTATCTGTCAGGGCTCCGGCGTAGCTAAACCCTCCACCGTAATAGTGTTTGACAAATTCCCCTGAATATCCAACAGTTAGGCTGGGAGGAACTGAACCTAAGAGAGTCAAGTTCTTAGTGTCGAGAATCTGGGAAAAACCAAGCAAAAATCCATGTGCCACATAATCAAATTGGAAATTGTCGCCTAGGACCGTGTATGTCACTTTGCGTGTTGTCGAACTACCTATTCGAGCAAGCACAGACTCAGCTTGGTGGCTCGCTGAGATCCATTTCTGAGCAAAGTTTTGAAGCTTGACGCGACTCGCTTGATTGGGAGGGAGAACGACTCCAGTTGACGTATCTTTCCACAGGCGCAAAAAGAGTTCGATTGGATGCCCACTAAGAGTCCCCTTGGGCGCCCTTTCGAGGCCAGGAATCAGTGGGAAGCAGCCCGAAGCGCATATCTCCACTAGCCTCATGGTATCCCAGCCGCCTTTTTTTGGAGTTAGTGCAAAGTAACTCGAGCGGTACTGCTCCAAGTAATCATTCTCGTTTGTAAATGAGTAAGCATCCCCCGGAAGTATTTTTGAGATCATTTGATTCGGCGTGGACAAGGCACTCGCGGGGTGGGGGGCCCTGAAGTACGGAATCCTGATAGACCATTGGTCGGACAAGCTCGGAAACTCCGGAATTAAGTCACTGTAATCTACGGTTTCCAGTGCTTGATCTTTTCCCAATACTGGCCGATTGAGCATTCCCCTGAGCCCACTATTGATGAATGGCAGGTAAGCATTGAACGACACCCCAGCCAGCCTCCCTAGCGTTGCTAAACGAGGAAAATTCAATACGAATTGCCTTAGAAGCAGACCTGACCTGTGTTTTAACTTAAATCCAAAGATTGTGAGCGAGCGCCAAAGTTTCAAATCTCTTCCTTTCAATTTGCGGGTCGGAATGCTTGCACCGCCAGTGAAATTCGTCGTTTTGAAGAGTGCTCTCCAAGAGCCCTAAAGTGGGATCCTCTCCACGAGGAGGGAAGGTCCATCGATCTAGTTCCACGAAATCAACATTTCCTACACGACTCACCACTAAGCCAAGAGATTGATCATCCATGTAGGCATGGTCCCAGTTCGAAAGGTGATTGTTCATGATTTCCGTGACCAAAGACCTGCTGAGCAGAATGCCGGCTCCGCTGACAAAAGGAACTGGCCCGATGTGCAACTTGACCCCTCCATAAATCAAGGCCCGAGGATCTAATTTATCTGTGATTTGCTTCAAGCGGTCGAAGTGGAGAAAAGAACTGGTATTTGTGCGAAAAAGGAAATCATGTCGAGACTCGAGGAACCTTTCAAAGAGAGAGGTCGTCTTCAAGCCTAAGGTAGACAGGCTGTCAGGAACAGCACAAATCAAGTCGTGGGCCCCAATCATCTCCCATTCACTCGTGTATCCAAACTTTGACGTTAATTCACTTGACGCGCGTCGTGGGCTGGTTCGGACAAATCGCCATGAGAACAACTTATATAAGTAGTCCCAGTACTTGTCTCGATGAATTTTTCTAGTTAACGCATCAAGCTCAACACGCTCGTTTTTCGCCTGTTCTCGTCCATAAACCCAAACGACATCTACATCGGCGCTTTTCTGCCTCAGAAAGATTGGTTTTTGATAACTCTCTATAGTTGTGGCCCACGGCTCATACCTAGTCGCCAAAACTCCAACCAACAAGGTCAATTGGTCTCCTTACTGAGCAAATTTCTCACTCGGGATGCCGCTGTTTCAATGAAAACACGGGGAGACAGGAAAGCGCTCTTTATCAACAGGAAAGTGAGAAACGGTCCTTCGGCAAGATCGAGAAGCCGAGACCATGACCCAAGCCTATGTTCCAGAAAGTCCTTGTTTCCATCGCTGGCGACATCGTCGAACACACCCATGCTTGACTTTGTGTGGGTAGCGTCAGGGCCAAACCCAATGTTTGCAACCAAGCTCTTTGTCGGAGCAATGCTTCCCTGACGCTGCGCGAGCAAATGCCAAGCCCATTGATAGTCCCAAGTGCCGATTGCACTTGCTGTCCGTAATTTTTTCAGAAAAGACCTGGCTTCCAGCGGAGGGTAGCCGAGATTCGCTAGCCGCCTCATTGCGACTTTGTGCGGCGGCAGGACGCTGTCCGGATCGTAACCTCGAACTGCGCGAGACCAAGTAGCCCATCCCCAGATTTTTGGCCTGTAACTCAAGTAATGTGCCGAGGGAAGTGGTAGCCGGTTGAGGATGCTCCACCCCTGAATCATGCCTATACTTTCATCGTCTCGAAATTGTTCAAGTGACCTCCTCGCGAAGTCGATGAAATCTCTCGTCGGGACGCAGTCATCTTCGATGATGATGGCCTCATCTACCTGCTCAAATACCCAATGTAGTCCTGAACCAAATCTGGCCTTAAGCCCTAAATTTTCTTCCGAAAAATTAATGCGTTTGTCGTTCACCCAATCTATAGAAAGGATTTGATCTCTAACGGCCTGGCAATTGATTATGTCTGTGTCAACACCAGCCCTTGGCCCATCGGCAACAACCAACAACCGCGTCACACCTATACTTTTTAAGGCTGAGAGCACCACTGAGGTTTCGAAGGGCCTATTGAACACAAATAGTGCAACCGTAGACACAACCACTTCCTGACTTGGAGCCTATGAACCCCATGCGAGAGTCTAACAAAATGAAATCTGGCCATATTGTGTTTTCCAAGGGGGGAGGCGCTGGAGCTGCAGCGGCAAATCTCGTTGCCGCTATGAATGCAGCTGGTTCTGAGTCTGAACTCATTTACATAACAGAACGAAGCCTCTGGGATGAGCCATTTGCGGATTTTGGTTCAACCGTCTCCGCGTCCCTTGACAAGTGGGTTATCAGCCGCGATCCGCACGAAGGTGAGATCAGCGTCTTACGATCTAAGCTGCTAGGGCGAAGATTGAGCAAAATCGACTTGGCTGGCTATACCTCACTTTTTGTTCACTGGTTTCCAGGCGCAATAGACTTCCTCGACTTAATTCCTAAACATGTCAAGGTGTTCGTATGGCTTCACGACATGAAATCCCTCACTGGAGCTTGCCACCAATCAATGGATTGTAAGGGCTACACAACCGGCTGCCGAGAATGTCCCTTGGTCAAGCGGGCTTATCAGGGGGTCGTGAGCAGAAGTCTTTCCAAAGCAGAATTACAAGCGTCCCGAAGGAAGGTGACTTGGATTTGTCCGACTGACTGGATGGCAGGCCGAGCCAGAGCTTCAACGGTCGCTAGGTTGGGAGAAATCGTAACAATACCTAACATCGTTGCATTCACCCAAACGAACATGGCGAGCGAAATGGCAGACATACCGAGTGCAGAAATCCTGGTTGTCGGATCAACTTCTCCATCCAACTACAAAAAAATTGAAGGTTCGTTACTATCTCAACTTCAATTCTTGGGGAAGACAACGACAGTGTCTCTAATTGGAAATTTCCCTGAGATTGATGGGATAGATAGCGCTGGTGTAGTCAATCGCTCGTCGCTTCAAGCTAGATACTTGCAGGCCTGTCTGGTCGTCGTGCCCTCAAAACATGAATCTTTTTCGCTAGTCACAGCAGAAGCCTTGATGCTGGGGAAGCCGGTGGCGTGTTACCGAGAAACCGCCCCATGGGAACTTGCAACAAAATATGCCGGTGCCTACGACATCGAACTAATTCAAGATTTTGATAAGTCTCGTTTGCCTAGCCCAAACAGGGAAGGGATAAGGCGCGACCTGGCAGCGGCTTCAATCGTGACAAAGGTTTTGGATTTGCTCACAGAAAACTAGCGACTTGACTGCAGCCAAAGTTGATTGACTGGATAGGGTCGACGCAAAATTCTCAAGATAGAAGAACTTGCGCTCATCCGGCTTCTAACTTTAGGCGCTCAAGTAGACTTCTCCTATGAGACATCTCCTAACCGGCGCAGGCGGATTCCTCGGCTCTCATCTTGCCGACAGGCTACTGAGCGAAGGGCACGAGGTCCTTGCGGTTGATAACTTCTTCACTGGAGCTAGAACGAATGTTGCACACCTACTAGGTAACTCGAACTTTGAGCTGCTGCGTCATGACGTTACTTTTCCGCTATTCGTAGAGGTAGACGCAATCTTCAATCTTGCTTCACCGGCCTCGCCGGTCCACTACCAAAAAGACCCCGTTCAGACGATCAAGACCAACATCCTCGGTGCTGTCAATATGTTAGGAATGGCCAAGCGACTTCGAGTGCCGATTTTCCAGGCCTCAACAAGCGAGGTTTACGGAGATCCGGAAGTTCACCCTCAGACCGAAGAGTATTGGGGCAATGTAAACCCAATTGGTCCTCGAGCCTGTTATGACGAAGGCAAACGTGCTGCGGAGACGCTGTTCTTTGACTACAACCGTCAACACAATGTGAGCATTCGAGTTGCGCGAATCTTCAACACCTATGGTCCGAGGATGGCAACCGGAGACGGACGAGTCGTCAGCAATTTTGTGGTCCAAGCGCTTCGCGGAGAGGACATCACAATTTACGGTGACGGCCAGCAAACTCGATCTTTCTGCTACGTAAGTGACCTGGTTGATGGTTTTGTTCGCATGATGGATAAGACAGACTCGCTCGTCGGCCCAATAAACCTTGGAAACCCAAACGAGTTCACGATGTTGGAACTTGCTGAGAAAGTCATTGCCAAAACCGGCTCTAAGTCCAAACTACGATTTGAACCACTGCCCCAGGATGACCCTAAGCAGCGCCAACCGGACATAAGCAAAGCTAAGAACCAGCTTGGCTGGGAACCTAAGGTGCAGCTCGACGAGGGTCTAGATTTGACGATCGATTACTTTAGAGGGGTTGTCTAAGACGCACCTTATTCGGTTTTCAATTGGCAACGCGCTTCAGCTTGAGGGTCAAGAAATACTCTCGAATTACCAAAAGTATTTCGACTGAGCTTGATTAGAGAAAATCGCCCGCGATTGAGCTTTGTGGATAGTGACTGTCCTAGGCTTGGAGTAATGAAGGCAACTAACGAAATGTCGCTGAGGTCGCTTTTCAGCGTCCTGTCAAAAAGAGATGTGCGAAAGATCTACTCTTTTGCGCTTGCGAGAGTGTTAGCGAACCTGCTGGACATCCTTGGGCTGGCAGGTATTGCGCTTCTTGCTGCCTCTTTTGGTGCATTCGCTGCTGGCGGCGGAGCAGGGGCGCCAATCTCCATCCCTGGGCTGGGGAGCATTGTGATATCGGAACTTCACGCCGTAGTCATCGCACTTGTAATCGCAGCAACATTTGTCCTGAAGTCAGGGTTTTCCATCTGGGTGAATCTCAGGACTGCTCTCTTTGTAGCAACTCTTGAGGCAGACTTTTCGAAAAAACTTGCCACGGATTATTTCTTGGGTGGAAGCGAAGGCGAGAGTGGGTTTGGTGACAGTTTGAGCGAGTTCCAGAACATGGCATCTCTCTCGACCTCAGCACTATCCATTTTCATAAATGCGCGTATTTCCATGATTGCGGAAGCATCCCTGTTGATAGCCATGGTTATCTCATTTTTGGCGATCAATCCAATTGCTACATTCGCGATGTTTTTCTACCTGTCAGCAGTTCTATTCGCACTCAGCCGTTTAGTGACTCAACGCATAAAGCGCAACGGAATTAATCAATTGCAGGGATCTGAGCTGGCCCTCCAATCCAGCAAAGACCTTTTTGGAGTAAGACGAGAAGCTCGAGCTTCGGGAGTTTCATCCCTTTGGGTAGAACGCTTCACCGAAGGCAGAGCAAGATGGTCGACTAGCACAGCTGTTATCTACACTCTCTCAGGATTGCCGAGATACGTTATTGAAACCTCTCTCATCCTTGGAATTTTCGCTTTTTTGGCAGGTATCGTCGTTTTCAGCGATCTTCCATCTCAAGCCGTGACAATAGGCGTTTTTATGGCTGGGGGCCTTCGTCTTGTGGCATCACTGCTGCCACTTCAGGCCGCTATCAACTCGATGATTGAAGGTGCCAACCGAGGTGAGCCAGCTCTAGCGCGCTTGAAGGTTATCGCAGCGCGTGCCAACTCGAATCACGACCCTGAGCTGAAGGTCGAACACGGAAAACCTCTTGGGCTTCGCCTAGAGGACATCACCTTTGGCTTTGATAAAGCTTCCGCTGTGATCCAGGACATCAGCTTTGAAGTCAAAGCTGGAACCAAAGTTGCGATTGTTGGGCCTTCTGGCGCTGGAAAAACCACCTGCTTTGAGATTGCCACCGGATTTAGATTGGCAGACTCGGGGAAAGCCTCTATCGAGGGAAATGATCCTCGAGAGCTCCTGGAGCATGGCCGCGGGTTGATTGGCATTGTTCCACAACGCCCACATCTTGTGTCGGGGACACTTGCCGAGAACGTGTCGCTATCAAGCTCAGATTTGACCGACCTTGACAAGGTGTCTCAGGTGCTCAAGATGGCGGGATTGAATGCCTATTCAAGCCCTGGTGCTCTTGAGATGAATGTTGAGCCAGATGCTGGACAGCTCTCCGGTGGCGAGATTCAGCGACTGGGTATTGCCCGCGCTCTTTACCGTGATCCAGGCATTTTGTTCTTAGACGAGGCAACCAGTGCCCTTGATGCTGAAACCGAAGCTCAAATTTCTAAGGTGCTTGACAGTCTGCGCGGCAAGATGACAGTCGTGCTGATTGCTCACAGGCTTTCAACAGTAATGAACTCAGACAAGATCATCTACCTCGATAAAGGTCGAGTTGTTGCCGAGGGTACCTTCTCAGAATTGCAGGCCAAGGTGCTTGACTTTGCTAAGGCCGTTGAGCTGATGGGCATGTCCAAGGGCCAGTAAGCCCCTGACTGCAGTTCATCTCTGGCGCTAGAGCCAGAGCAATTGACTCGATTAGTAAACTTCGAAGCATGAATGCCCGATCTAATTTGTCTGCTTTGCTTGCGATTGGGCTATGGGCAACACTTGCTCCAATCGGATCATTGCTTTCTGACCTCCCACCCTTTTTTCTGACCGGTGTTGGATTGCCGGTTGGTTCCGTCTTGGCTTTGTTTATGGGACTAAGGGCTAGGGATGCATTAGCCATTCCACCAAGAACTCTGGCGGTGGGAGTCTTTGGGCTATTTGGTTTTCACGCAGCTCTGTTTACCGCATTACAGATGGCTCCTGCGGTACAAGCGAACCTGGTGAATTATCTCTGGCCCCTTCTCATGGTGGTTATTGCACCCCTCTTTCTGAAGGGAACCTCGCTTACCTTGAGGCATGTGATTGCCGCACTGGTGGGGTTTGCTGGTGCCGCGCTCGCAATTACCTCGGGTGGTGAATTGACTGGCACCGGAAGCTGGGGTTACTTCTTTGCTTTCTTGGCTGCTGTGATTTGGGCAACCTACTCGCTCTTGACCAAGAAACTCCCCCACTTTGGCACCGCATTGGTTGGTGTCTTTGCCTTTGTCTCTGGAGTTCTTTCACTAATCGCTCATTTGCTTTTTGAGCAACCAGTCTCACCCAACGCCTGGGAGTGGTTACTGCTGGTTCTGATGGGGCTTGGGCCTCTGGGCGGAGCTTTCTACCTGTGGGACTACGCCTTGAAAAATGGTGAGCCGCTACGCATTGGATTGTTGTCATTTCTTACGCCACTACTGTCGACCACGCTGCTTCTATTGGTCACCGGCAAGCCACTTACCTTGCAGCTGTTACTGGCAGGGGTTTTGATTATTGGAGCTGCCATCCTCGGCAGCCGGGTAAAGAGCAGACAAAATGACTGACAACTTTAGAAAGCGCTCGCTGGCGTTACCCATTTATCTGCCATCGCTGTTCTTTGAGGCGGCACTGAGCGCATTGCTGCCAATACTTCCGGTGAGTGCCACCGAATATGGTGCAGGTTTGGCTTCCGCGGGTGCTGTGACGGCAGCGGCAATGCTTGGAACATTCCTCTTTGAGTTGCCGGCTGCCGCAATCGTGAACAGAGTCGGGGAACGTTGGGCGATGTTGATCGCGACGCTGACCGCGTCGGTCTTTGGGATTGTGGCATTTTTGAACCTCGGTTATGTACCACTGCTTTTAGTGGCAGCTGGGTTCGGAGCAATGTTTTCGCTGTTTGGCCTTTCTAGGCACTCGATGTTGACCGCACAAGTTCCGGTGCGGCACCGTGCCAAGTCAATGTCCCTTCTTGGCGGATCCTTTAGAGGCGGAGCTGCACTAGGCCCAATGCTTGGAGCTCTAGCGGTTGCTCAATTTGATACCCAGGCTGCCTACCTCGTTGCGAGCGCACTATGCCTAACCGCACTGATTTCGGTCCTAATAGTTCCCGCAGGAAGTTTGGTGTCAGAACCGTCAAGGCAACACGGCAACGTGTGGGATGTGGCAAAGCGAGAGCGCAAAAAACTGCTTACCCTGGGGGTTGCCTCGGCGATCATTTCTGCCGGTAGAACTATTCGCCTAATTGGCTTACCGCTTTTGGCAATTGAGCTTGAGATCGATCCGGCAACGGCGTCCTTCATCTTCGGAGTGACCGGCGCGATTGACTTTGCTTTGTTTTACGCATCTGGGCTAATAATGAGCCGCTGGGGCAAGTTCTGGTCATCGGTTCCAACCTTGCTTATGCTCGGCATTTCCTATCTCTTCACCTTTGCGGTAACGGACCTTACGTCGTTCTGGTTATTGGCAGCAGCCACCGCACTGGCCAATGCGGCTAGTGCGGGCATCAACATGGTGCTGGGAGCCGATATGGCGCCAGATGGCGCACGGAGCGAATTCCTAGCCGCTTTCCGAATGTTGACCTCTGGAGGAGTCGTTCTCGCGCCGCTGGCAATAACCGCGATGACGACCGTCATTGCACTACCGGCAGCGCTTGCGATAACAGGACTAATAAATTTCTACGGAGCATTTCTATTTTGGAAATACCTTCCAGTGCATGCTCCAGACCCAAAGCTAGCCAGTTAGAAAACTCTCAGCTCTTGAAATCTTGCAGATCCGCCCCAAGGGAAACCAGCCCATTAGATCGCGGTGTTCGGCACACAGCTCCAAGCTTGAAGTTCGACCCGAGACACTGACACCTACGCTAAGAAT
>JACCDN011082855.1_pt1 | contig 16515 bp, 14 predicted proteins | sample 7441691 | NCBI WGS metagenome assembly JACCDN01 (sample SAMN15323439, study PRJNA562643) | freshwater metagenome | isolation source: river surface water | place: USA:Blue River Watershed | collected 2017-08-16
ATTAGCGACGAATGGATTGACCGTGTGCGTGGCGAAATGCCAGAGCTGCCACAAGCCATGCGCGAACGCTTCCAGACGCTTGGCCTCTCGGCCTATGATGCTGCTGCTGTCACCGCTTCGCTAGAGATTGCCCGCTACTACGAAGGCACACTCAAAGTAGCCGGCAACGCACAAGCCAAAGTGGTTGCCAACTGGCTCATGGGCGAGTTATCGGCTCGCCTCAACCGTGAAGGCCTCGACATCGATGCCGCCCCTGTTTCACCGGAACAGCTTGGTGGCCTTATCGCCCGCATTGGTGACCAGACCATTTCCAACGCCATCGGCAAAAAGGTCTTCGATGCGCTGTGGCAGGGTCAGGGCACGAGCGCCGATGAAATCATCGAAGCGCAGGGCTTGAAACAGATCACCGATACCGGCGCTATCGAAGCCCTGGTTGATGAAGTCATCGCCGCTAACCCGGGCAACGTGGCCGAATTCAAAGCCGGTAAAGAGAAGGCACTGAATGCACTCGTTGGACAGATCATGAAAGCTGCCAAGGGCAAAGCCAATCCGCAACAGGTGAATGATCTGCTAAAGAAGAAGCTCAGTTAATCACTTCACTGACAACAAAAAAGGCCGTTCATTTAAACGGCCTTTTTTGTTTTAGCTAACGAGCTTTAAACCCCGTACTGCTCCCGATACGCCGCAACCGCCGGGCGATGACTAGCGAGGTCAGTGTTGTCTTTGAGGAAGTCGAGCAGGTCAACCAGATTCGCGATGGCAATCACCGGGATGCCATAAGAAGCCGAGACTTCCTGTACGGCCGACAGTTCGCCCGTGCCACGTTCCATACGATCCAGCGCAATCAGTACGCCGGCCGGTGTCGCGCCCTGGTTACGGATCAGTTCAACCGATTCTCGCACCGAGGTGCCGGCCGAAATAACATCGTCAATAATCAGCACACGGCCTTTGAGCGGCGCACCGACCACATTGCCACCCTCGCCATGATCTTTGGCTTCTTTACGGTTGAACGCGTACGGAAAGTTATGACCTTGTTGCGCCAGAATCACCGAGATGGCTGCCACCAGCGGAATGCCTTTATAGGCTGGTCCGAAGAGCATGTCGAACTGCAAACCGGATTCGAGCAATCGACCTGCATAAAACTCGGCAAGTTTGGCCAGCGCCGCACCGTCCTGAAATAGACCTGAATTAAAAAAGTACGGCGACAAACGACCAGCCTTGGTCTTGAATTCACCAAAACGGAGCACGTTCTGATCGAGAGAAAATTGGATGAAGTCCTGGCTGAGTGCGCTCATGAAAATCTTTCAGTTAATACGGTGGAATTACGGGCATTATCTCAAGATAAGATCATTTAACGAACATCTTCTGCCAGACCATGACGATTGATCTCAAAAACGCCTCGGCCATCAAGCAACTGCTCACGGACATGTTTCTGGCCGCGGTAGCCAGCGCGCAACCTGATGTGCGCATTCCCGAGTTTCTTGTCGAAGCCAAGGCCGCCTGCAAAGGCAAACTGATTGTTATCGGTGCCGGTAAAGCATCGGCCGCCATGGCTCGGGCTGTTGAAGCCAATTGGCACGGGCCAATTGGCGGCGTAGTTGTAACGCGCTACGGCTACGAAGAGCCCTGTACCCATATCGATATTCTTTCTGCGGCACATCCGGTGCCGGATGCGACCGGCCACCAGGCCGCCCAACGCATTCTGCAGACTGTGTGCAACCTCACACAAGACGATGTGGTGCTCTGTCTTATTTCTGGCGGTGGCTCCGCACTACTCCCGCTCCCGATTACCGGGCTCACACTGGCAGACAAGCAACGCATCAATAAAGATCTGCTGCGCTCCGGTGCCACAATCCGCGAAATGAACTGTGTCCGACGACACCTGTCGCAAATCAAAGGCGGTCAGCTAGCTGCGGCCTGTTACCCGGCGCGCGTGATTAATCTATTGATTTCCGATGTGCCTGGCGACGACCCGGCCGACATTGCCTCCGGGCCCACGGTAGGCGACCCCACCACGTGCGCCGATGCCCTGCAAATTATCGATCGTTATCAGATTGAAATTCCGGCCGTCATTCGCGCCCAGCTAGAAAGTGGTGCGCTGGAATCCATCAAGCCCGATGACCCCCGACTCAGCCGGGTCAGCACCCACATGATCGCGACACCGCATATGGCATTGCAAGCGGCCGCCGAGTTAGGTCTCAAGGCAGGCATCGCGACCTACATTCTGGGCGATGCCATCGAAGGCGAGGCCAAAGATGTGGGCACGGTCTTTGCCGGACTCACAAAACAGATTCTGGCGCACGATGCGCCGTTCCAGCGCCCGTGCATTCTGTTGTCTGGCGGAGAAACCACGGTCACGGTTCATGGCCAGGGTAAGGGCGGGCGCAATGTCGAGTTTCTACTCGCGCTTGGCGTTGCTCTGCAGGGCACCCCCCATATTTATGCGCTGGCGGGGGATACCGATGGCGTAGATGGCCTGGAAGAAATCGCCGGCGCCTTACTCACACCAGACACTATGGAACGCGCCTTCCGGTTGGGGCTATCGCCCCGTGATGCCTTGAGCAATAACGATGCGCACAGCTTCTTTGGCGCCCTCAACCAGTCGCTGATTACCGGGCCGACCCGGACCAACGTCAACGACTTCCGGGCCATTCTGATTCTATAAACTCAGATCATCCGATCGATCAGCTCAATCCAGTGACGCACCGGCACATCCGTGCCAGACTGCAGGTGATTGATACAACCCACATTGCCTGAAACAATTTCCTGCGGCTCGGTTTTGAGGATATGGGTGAGCTTGCGGCTCAGCAACTCCTGCGAGAGCGCTGGCTGCAGTATTGAATAAGTGCCAGCGGAGCCGCAGCACAGGTGGCTATCCTGGCACAGCTTGACGCTCACGCCCAGACTACCGAGCAAGCCCTCAACAGCACCACGAATCTTCTGGCCATGTTGCAGCGTGCAGGGTGGGTGATACGTCACACGCTCAGGTGCATTGCCCTGACGCTTGTTTTGCGCCAACGCGGCGATCTGTGCAGCGCGCGCAGGCAAAATTTCACTCACGTCCTTGGCCATGGCTGAAATACGTTTCGCCTTATCGGCATACACCGGGTCATGCGCCAGAATCTCGGCGTAGTCTTTGATCATCACGCCGCAACCTGATGCATTGATCACGATGGTATCGAGACCATTTTCCACATGCGACCACCAGGCATCGATGTTGCGCTTCATCTGCGCTTTGGCACCGTGATGATCATTCAGGTGCTGACGAATCGCGCCACAGCATTCGGCATCCGATGCAATCAGGAGTTCAATACCCAGCTTGTCGAATACCCGTGCCGTCGCAGCATCCACATTCGGCATCATGGCCGGTTGGACACACCCCACATGCAGGAGCATTTTGGTTTTATGCGTGGTCGCTGGCCATTCACCGGCAGCAGGTGCCAACTGAATCTTTTTCTGCAGGCTTGTCGGGAGCAACGGCCGCAAATAACGACCCACTCCCAACAGGAATGAAAAGACCTGCCGGCGGCTCAGCGTTTCCCGCATCAACCAGCGCTCAATACGCTGCGATAGTGGGCGAACAACACGTTCGTCGACATAACGACGGCCGATATCGATCAGACGGCCGTAACGTACACCAGATGGGCAGGTGGATTCACAGTTTCGGCATGTGAGGCAACGATCCAGATGGTTCTGCGTTTTTTCGGTAACCGGTGCGCCCTCCACCATCTGCTTCATTAAGTAGATGCGACCGCGAGGCCCATCCAGCTCGTCACCCAATACCTGATAGGTCGGGCAGGTAGCCGTACAGAAACCGCAGTGGACACATTTGTTAACGATGTTTTTTACCGCACCAATGTCGGCATCGTTGCGAAACTCGGGCGTTATATTGATCTGCATCTTACAAGCCCTGATAGAGTCGGCCCGGGTTAAATAGCCCGTGCGGATCAAAGGTATGTTTTAAACGTTGATGGATGGCCATCAACGCAGATGGCAACGCATCGAATACATCGCCGACTGCCTGCTGGTTGTTGAAGCACACTGCATGCCCACCCAGGCTGCGGGCAGTTTTACGAATGGTCTCTGGTGCAGCATCACTCCACAACCAGCGTTGCCCACCCCCCCATTCGATGAGCTGCGCTGCTGCACCGGAAATGGTCGTGGCATCAATAGCGGGTGCAATCGCCGGCAGCGACAGGCGCCACAATGATCGCTGCCCCGCCATATCACTGGCGCTACAGAAAAACGCATGGGTCTGATCTTGCAGACTGCGCCATAGCGCTGCTGCCGCCTCGGGCGCCAACTTCGTGCCACCCAATTGCTGATCGGCAGAAGCAACAGCTGCCCGGGCACCTGCAAGACGCACGCTCAACACACCCTGATGCCAGACACTGGCCGTAATGGGCAACGGTTTGCTCGACCACGCATTGATCTGATGAATCGCCGCTGCTTCCGAAAGTTCAAAACATAAGGTGCACTGTGCGGGCGGTATAGGCAACACCTTCAGGGAGACCTGTGTGATCAGACCCAGCACACCCAGCGAGCCGGTCATCAGGCGCGACACGTCATATCCGGCCACGTTTTTCATCACCTGGCCACCAAACTTGAGCACGTCACCTTTGCCGTCAACAACATGCAAGCCAAGCACAAAATCACGCACGCCACCGGCATAGGGCCGTGCGGGCCCTGAAAGACCCGCGGCGATCACACCACCCAGTGTCGATTCCGCTGCATAGCGCGGCGGCTCGAAGGCAAGCATCTGACCACGTTCGGCCAGCACTTTTTCCAGTTCGGCGATCGTGGTTCCGGTGCGTGCCGTCAGCACCAGCTCCGCCGGATCGTAATCGAGAATACCCGTGTGGCCGGTTGTCGAGAGCTGCCTCTGGGCCACGGTTGCATTACCGTACCAGCGCTTGCTACCCGAGCCCTCAATGGTCAACGGGCTTTTATGGGCAGCCGCTTCACGGATCTGCGCCACGAATTCATTGGTTAAATCAGCCATGGCAGTCTCTAGAAACGGGGTAGATCGGCATGTGGCAACTGGCCACGATGCACGTGCATACGGCCATACTCGGCACAACGGTGCAACGTTGGAATGGCCTTGTCTGGGTTCAGCAGTTTTTGTGGATCAAAAGAGGCTTTTACACCAAAGAAAGCATCCCGCTCCTTCTCATCAAACTGCACACACATGGTGTTGATTTTTTCGATACCCACACCGTGCTCGCCCGTAATAGTACCGCCCAGCGTTACACAGGCCTCGAGAATTTCGTTACCGAAGGTTTCGGCACGATGCCACTGATCTTCATCCGAACCATCAAACAAAATCAACGGATGCATATTGCCATCACCGGCATGGAAGACATTCATACAGCGCAAGCCGTACCGGTCTTCCATTTCCTTGATCTGGTTAAGCAACGTGGCAATGGCTTTCTTGGGAATCGTGCCATCCATGCAGTAATAGTCTGGCGAGATACGCCCGGCAGCCGGGAATGCATTCTTGCGGCCACTCCAGAAGACCATACGCTCGGCTTCGCTCTGCGATACCTGGATACGGATGGCGCCAGATTGGCGCAACACGGCGCTCATGCGCTCGATTTCTTCCGTCACTTCTTCTTCCGTGCCATCCGACTCGCACAGCAGAATCGCTTCGGCGTCTAGGTCGTAACCGGCATGAACGAACTCTTCTACCGCCCGCGTTGCGGCCTTATCCATCATTTCCAGGCCCGCAGGAATCAAGCCAGCGGCAATCACATCGGCCACCGCATTTCCGGCCTTGGTCATGTCATCAAAACTGGCCATGATCACGCGCGCCACCGGTGGACGGGGCACCAGTCGCACAGACACTTCCGTTACAACGGCCAACATCCCTTCGCTACCGATCATGGCGGCCAGCAGATCCAGCCCGGGCGCGTCCAGCGCCTCGGTGCCGAATTCAACCACTTCACCATCCATCAGCACGGCGCGGACTTTAATCACATTGTTCACGGTGAGGCCGTATTTCAGGCAGTGCACGCCACCCGAATTTTCGGCAACGTTACCGCCGATCGAACAGGCGATCTGGCTCGAAGGGTCGGGGGCATAGTAAAGCCCATAGGGTGCCGCCGCGTCGGAGATGGCAAGATTGCGCACACCAGGCTGCAGGGTCGCTCTGCGACTCAGCGGATCAATATCCAGAATCTGATTCATCTTGGCGGTCGACAACACAATGCCTTCCTGTATCGGCATCGCGCCACCGGACAGGCCGGTACCCGCACCACGCGGAACCACCGGCACACCGAATTCACTACATATCTTTAATACCGCCTGAACCTGTGCTTCGTTTTCAGGCAACGCCACCGCCAACGGCAGCGTTCGATAAGCCGCGAGGCCATCACACTCATAAGGGGCGGTGTCTTCCTTCTGCCAAAGTAGATTGGCAGAAGGAAGCGAAACACTGAGCGCCTCAATCAGACGCGAACGATGTGCGCTCATGGTGACTTACAGAACCATTAGGTTAAATGGCCAGACGTAAGCCTGCATCATCACGAAAATACCGACCAGACAGGCCAGTGCGATCGAGTGGAAGAACACGTAACGCAGGATGTCACCTTCATGGTTGAACCAGCGGGTTGCCGTTGAGGCCACTACGATGGACTGGGCATCAATCATCTTACCCATCACACCACCCGAGCTATTGGCAGCACCCATCAAGTTGGCACTAACGCCAACCTGCTCAGCCGCCACTTTCTGCATGCCACCGAACAATACGTTCGAGGCCGTGTCAGAACCGGTGAGCGCAACACCCAGCCAGCCCATAAGCGTACCGAAGAAAGGATACAGAACACCCGTTGCGGCAAAAGCCAAACCCAGCGTGGTATCCAGACCCGAGTAACGAGTCAACGTACCCAGAGCCAGCATCAGTGCGATGGTGAACAGTGAATAACGCACCAGCCAGAATGTCTTCACATACGACTTCACCAGTTGCAGCGGGTTGTACTTCATCACTAGGCCACCGATGATCGATGCCACTAGGATCCCAGTACCGGTTGCCGACAGCAGGTTGAAGACATAGATCGCACCTTCAGTCGTTGGTCTGGCCACAACAGGTGGAATCTTCTCAACCATTTTGTGTAGGCCGTCAATCGGGAACTGCGGCATGTACAGGCTATTAAGCCAGGTCTTCATTGCCGGTTGGCCCCAGATGAATACCATCACCGTCAGAATAATCCACGGCATCCAGGCACGAATGACCGCACTGCGTGGGTGCTTAGTCAGCGCGACGGGTTCCTTCGCTTCACCACAATCTTTGTCATGGCCGCGTAGCTTGACCGATGTCCAGACGGTCTTTGGCTTCCAGACCTTCATGAACAACACCAGACTCGTCATTGATACCAGTGCAGCGATCACATCAACCAGTTCTGGTCCGATGTAGTTTGATACCAGGAATTGCGGCACAGCAAAGCTGACGCCCGTAACCAGAATGGCTGGCCAGATTTCCATCATCGCTTTACGGCCGGCAAAGGCCCAGATCAGCCAGAACGGAACGATCAACGAAAAGAACGGCAACTGACGACCGACCATGGCTGAAATCGCCATCACATCGTAGCCGTGTACTTTGGCCAGCGTCAGAATTGGCGTACCCAGTGCGCCATAGGCAACCGGTGCGGTGTTGGCGATCAGCGACAGACCTGATGCTGCCAGCGGCGAGAAACCCAGACCAATCAGAATGGCGGCGGTTACGGCCACTGGCGTACCAAAGCCTGAAGCACCTTCAAAGAATGCGCCGAAAGCAAAGGCGATCAGCAGCAGTTGTAGACGACGATCTTCGGTAATACCGGCGATCGAATCCTGCAGGATTTTGAACGAGCCATTCTGCTCGGTCAGCTGCTGAAGGAAGATGATGTTCAGCACAATCCAACCAATTGGCAGCAAGCCAACCATTGCGCCCATCATCGACGCTTTAGTGGCCATTTCGATTGGCATGCCGTAAATACCGACAGCGATCAGTATGGCACTCACCAGGCCGGCGGCCGCAGCGGTGTGTGCCTTCATATGCAGGAAGCCCAAGCCGATCAGCATGATGGCCACGGGAATCGCCGCGAGCAGCGTAGAGAACATCATGTTCCCCATTGGATCGTAGATTTGTTGCCAAACCATGATGTCCCCTCTTGTTTAGTAACGAAGAGCGTCCGAACGATGCTCTCACACGGCGATTATAGGAAGGCTTAAGGTTTTCTTATGTGAAAAGTTTTATGCCGGAGCATGAGGATTATTCAAGTTCGTTGCGCACCACAACAAATCGCTTCCCCACCACTGTGCGGATTTCACGCATCGTCATCCGGTTTTTAGCCCGTATTTCTTAGTGCCGCAGAGATGCCATTGATGCTCAGATGAATACCCCGCTGCACGCGCTCGCCGGCTTTGCCCAAGCGATAACGGCGAATCAGCTCCAGCTGCAGGTGATGCAACGGATCAATGTACGGGAATCGATGCCGGATAGACCGCGCCAGGCCCGGGTTGGCGGCCAGACGTAATTTGTCACCGGTAATCATTTGCAGCGCTTCTGCTGTCAAATGCCACTCCGTCTCAATCACGCCAAAGATTTTTTTGCGCAAGCGTCGGTCTTCAACCAGTTCTGCGTAGCGCGAACCGAGTGCCAGATCACTTTTCGCCAGCACCATATCCATATTGGATAACAGCGTCCGGAAGAAAGGCCAATCCCGATACATGCGTTGCAACATCGCCAACCGGGTTTTACGTTCACGCGCAGTTTGAACATTCAGAAAATCTTGTACCGCCGAGCCAAATCCGTACCAGCCCGGGAGCGTCAGGCGGCATTGCCCCCAGCTAAAACTCCAGGGAATAGCCCGCAAATCTTCGATCTGCTGCAAGGCTTTGCGCGATGCCGGGCGCGAACCGATGTTGAGCTGCGCCAATTCTTTTAGCGGTGTGGCTGCAAAGAAATAGTCGGTAAAGCCGGCGGTTTCGTACACCAGCTTGCGGTAAGCCGCTGTACTGGCTTCTGATAGCAGCGCCGCCACCGCCAGAAACGATTCGGGAGCCGGCTTGGTGGGTTGCAACAGCGTGGCTTCCAGTGTGGCTGCCACCAGCGTCTCCAGATTGCGTCGGCCAATTTCAGGGTTGGCATACTTGGAGGCAATCACTTCACCTTGCTCAGTCAGACGAATCTGGCCCCGCACGGTGCCCGGCGGCTGCGCCAGAATGGCCTCATAGCTCGGGCCACCACCGCGGCCTACCGTGCCGCCCCGCCCATGGAACATGCGCAAACGAATGCCATGCGAGGCACCCAGGCTATCAAAGGATTGCGCCAGTTCAATCTCTGCGCGGTAAAGCTCCCAATTGCTGGTGAAGATACCGCCATCTTTATTGCTATCGCTGTAACCCAGCATGATGTCCTGTTCGCCACCGGAACGGGTGACCAAGGCCGCCACACCCTCCAACGCATAGAAGTCGCGCATGATAGGTGCTGCGTTACGCAAATCACCAATGGTTTCGAACAGCGGTACAACAATCAGATCGCTAACGCCGTCTTTCGCCAGGGTGCCCCGCATCAGCCCAGACTCTTTGAGCAGCACCAACACCTCCAGCAGATCGCTCACACTCTCTGTGTGACTGATGATGTAGTGGCGAATCGCCATCGCGCCATACTGCCGCACAACACGATAGGCCGTTTCAAATATCGCCAGTTCATCACACGCATGATCGGAATATGCATACGTTGGCACACGCAACGGTCGGACATCATTCAGCACCGTCAGCAATAACGCACGGCGAGCCTCTTCATCCAGCCGGCTGTAATCAGGGCAAATGCCTGCCGCCTTCAATAGCTCGGCAACCACCGCTTCGTGCTTGTCTGAACTCTGGCGCAGATCTACTGTGGCCAGATGAAAGCCAAAGACTGCGGCCGCGCGCATGAGCGGCTGCAAACGATAAGAACAGAGTCCTGCAACCCCCTGGGTGTGCAAGCAGGCTTCTATGGTGCGCAGGTCTGCAATAAATGCGTCAGCATTGTCATAGGCAGCACATGTGGCTGACACTGTTGCACCATCCAGCACACCGGCACCCAGTATCTGCAGCGTTGCCAGCAAGCGTGTGTACATACCTGCCAGTGCACGGCGATAGAGTTCATCATTCCGGTGCTCACTCTGATCGCCCGATGCGTCGGCCAATGCGATTAACTCGGGGGTAAATTCGGTGAGCATGGAAGATTGCGAGAGCTCGCGCCCCAGCGCCCGTACTTCTTGCAGATAGTGGCGAAGGGCTACTTCGCTTTGTCGGCGCGTGGCGTAATCCAGGGTCTGTGCCGTGACATTCGGATTGCCATCCCGATCACCGCCAATCCAGTGCCCCATACGGAAGAAGCTGGGTACGTGCCAGCCGGGCAGATCCGCTTCCAGCGTGGCATAAAGCTTGGGAATTTCTTCCAGGAATGTCGCGTCGTAATAGCTGAGCGCATTCTCGATTTCATCAATGACCGTCAGCTTGGTAAAACGTAACAAACGGGTTTGCCAGAGCAGCGTCACCCGCGCACGCAGCTGTGCTTCGTTGTCATGCAAGCGACGATCCAGTAATGTCTTACGGCTTTTTGCACTACCCAACTCGTCACGGATAGCATCACGCTCGGCCAGTAGCTGAGCTATGTCCCGCTCCACATCGAGAATGCTTTTGCGCTGCACCTCGGTCGGGTGTGCCGTCAGCACCGGCGACACATAAGCCTCTGCCAATACCTGTGCAATCTGACGCGGTGTCTTGCCAACTGCGCGCAACCGTTGCATGGCCGCGCCAATGCTGCCGGGCTGCAAATGCCCGGCCCGTTCATACACGGCCCGACGGCGAATGTAATGACGGTCTTCGGCCAGGTTGGCCAGGTGGCTGAAATAAGTGAAGGCGCGGATGACACTCACCGACAGCTCATCACTCAAACCGCTCAATACTTTCTTGAGATTGCGGCCTGCCTGTTCGTTGGCATCACGGCGGAAAGCCACTGACAGTTTACGAATCGCTTCTACACGCTCATAAACCAGCGCGCCTTCGTGGCTACGAATCACATCGCCCAGAATACGGCCGAGCAGTCGAATATCTTCGACCAAAGGTTTTTCGGCATCCTGCTTATGGCGACGCGTTTCCATCTTTCATAACCCCCAAAGTTCTGAAGAACCTGCTTCAGAAAATTATAGGGGCTACGTGCGCATCCCGACTGAAAACTTTTAACAGCGCATGTGAGGATTATTCAGCTGTCTGCCCCAGAGAATCAACCAGCCATTCGATAAATGCTGCGCACTCCCAGCGCTCTGCAACGCCTGGCTTCCAGCACAGGTAGTGGTGATTGGGCGCCGCAACGGAACGTTCCGATAAACGCACCAGCCGACCTGTATCCAGCCAGGCTGCGCCAAGGATCGTACGCGCCAAGCATACGCCCAAACCTGCGGCCGACGCATCGTAGAGCATACCGAGATCGTTAAACTTAGCCACCGTCTGCAAGCGTGTCTTGTCCAGATTACAGCTATCGAACCAGGTTTCCCAGGGCTCCAGTTCACTATGAATCAACAGCGCGCGCGCAACTTGCTCTTCATTATCAAAACCACCTAGGCTGCCCACTTCATTCAGATAATTCGGGCTGCAAACAGGGGTAGCATAGTCAGACATCAGATGCACTGATTCCCGATCCATGAAGGGACCTTGCCCGAAACGCACTTCCAAGTCTGTTTCCTGGGATACCACATTGAATAGCGGGATAGAGACCTGGAGCACCAGATCAACATCCGGGTAAGCATAACGAAATAGCGGCAACCGCGGCATCAGCACTTGCCGCGAAAACGTGGGCGTCACGGCCAGTCTGAGTATCGTACGCTCGCCACGCGGACCCAAGGGTTCCGTCACTTGAAGAATGGCCAGCGCTTCTCGCACGCGCTTAAGATAGGCATCTCCCTCCGGTGTCAGACTGAAGTCTTTACGCACAAATAACTTGAATTTCAGCTGCTCTTCAATCTGGCGGATACGATGGCTGATTGCGCTGGGCGTAATGTGTAATTCCTCTGCCACCTGCGTGACGTTACGGTGCCTTGCCAGCGCTTCAAAAGCCAACAATCCTTGAATATTGGGAACTCGTGGAATGATTGCCATGGTCGAGTACCCGTTACTCTTCCTGGCCAGACAACCGCTCAAGCAGTTTCAGCACCGCAATCGAGTCTTCCTCACCCAGACCGGAACCCAGCATTGCCTTATACATCTGCGCCGTGGCTGCAGATGCCGGCAAATAGAGTCCGAGGTCGTGCGCCGTCTGCATCACGATATTCATATCTTTTTCATGCATCCAGCTCTTGAAGCCCGGCTTGAAGTTCCGATCGATCATACGCTGGCCATGGTTTTCGAGAATCTTCGAGCCCGCAAAGCCGCCCATCAACGCTTCACGTACTTTAGCGGGATCGGTATCGTTCTTTTTAGCAAAAGCCATCGCCTCTGCAACAGCAAGCACACCCACCCCGGTCAGAATCTGATTCGCGGCTTTCGCCACCTGTCCCGCACCCGAAACGCCAATGTGCACGACATTCTTACCCATACAGGCAAACAGTGGCGCTACCTTTTCAAAAGCCGCTTGGTCACCGCCCACCATAATTGAAAGCGTTCCTGCAACGGCACCGACCTCACCACCGGATACCGGCGCATCTAGGAAAGTTATGCCCTGCGCTGCCAGGTCCGTGCCGATACTTTTAGCGGCGGCCGGTGGAATCGTGCTCATATCCACCGCAATCAGGTCGGGGCGCTTACTCTGCACCACGCCCTGGCTACCGAGCATTACCTCGCGCACATCCGGAGCATCGGCCACCATGGAAAACACCACATCAGCAAAAGCCGCTACCGCTGCCGGGCTTTCAGCCGCCTTGGCGCCCGCTTCGACTAGGGGCGCCATCGATTCCTTGCGGCGCGCCCAAACAGTCACTTCATGCCCAGCTTTCACAAGGTTCAGCGCCATTGGGCGGCCCATGATGCCTAAACCAACAAAACCGACGCGCATAGCGACTCCCGAATCAAGGATAATATTTGGAAGTTTCTCACAGACTACGACTCACTGAACATGCGTATTATTTCTGCCAACCTCAACGGCATCCGTTCTGCCTGGAAAAAGGGCTTTGCCGAATGGCTGGCCACCCAGCAGGCTGATGCCATCTGCACCCAGGAAGTCCGCGCCACGCTAAAAGACATGGCCAAAGACGGCACCATGGAAAACCCCAGCGGCCTCACCGGTTACTGGCACCTAGCAGAGCGTCCGGGCTATAGCGGTGTCGGCATCTGGACCCCGCATACGCCCAAACAGGTGACACAGGGCATTGGCCACCCCGATTTTGATGCCGAAGGCCGTTATCTGGAACTGGATCTGGGCAAAGTCACCGTGGTATCGCTGTACCTGCCTTCAGGCTCCAGTTCGCCCGAACGCCAGCTCGCCAAATTCAACTTTATGGATGAATTTCTGCCGCGCATGAAAGCGCTCAAAGATTCTGGTCGCGAAGTGATTGTCTGTGGCGACTGGAATATTGCCCATAAAGAACAAGACCTTAAAAACTGGAAGTCCAACCAGAAGAACTCCGGCTTTCTGCCCGAAGAACGCGCATGGATGACCCAATTACTCGATGAACTCGGCTGGGTTGATGTGTATCGCGCCGTACATCCGGATACCACCAGCGAGTGCTATACGTGGTGGAGCAATCGTGGCCAGGCCTATGCCAACAATGTTGGTTGGCGTATTGATTACCAGATCGCCACGCCGGGCATTGCAGCGCTGGCACGCAGCGCCGCGGTGTATAAAGACCAGAAGTTCTCAGATCACGCACCGCTCGTTATTGACTACGACCTACCGCTTTAATAAAGCCATCATTGCAAGTGCCTCACGTTAAGCGTAGGCTAAGTTTGCGGATGCATCATGAGCATTCGTGAAGACACAACAAGAAAGGATTCACATGTCGAACACTACCGCCTCCAAAGAAAAACTCGTTGCCGACCTGAAACTGGTCGTTGCTGATACAGAAGAGTTGCTGCGTGCGACCGCAGGCCAGGCTGGCGAAAAAGTGACCGAATTACGCGGTCGACTGGAAAAGCGCCTGCAAGAAGCCAAGGTATCGCTGGCCGATGCACAGGCTTACGCCACCGAAAAGGCAAAAGCTGCCGCACACGCTGCGGATGATTTTGTGCAAACCGAACCCTGGAAGGCTGTGGGCATTGCCGCAGCACTCGGCCTCGCGCTGGGCGTACTGATCGGCCGCCGCTAACCGCTGCCCGGTCGTTCATGAAACTGCTCGACGCAGCACGCGATCAGCTTCGCCAGTTACTCGGGGTGGTGCAAACCCGCCTCGAGTTACTGGGTCTGGAACTCGCTGACGCACGCGACCATCTGGTTGCCCTATTTGCATTTACCGCGGTGGCCGTGTTTTTTTCCGGCGTTGCCGTGGTCAGCTTGCTCGCCTGGCTCGTGGTCGCCTATTGGGAACAACGCCTAGCGATTCTCGGCGGGGCTACAGCCTTGTTCGCCCTGCTGGCGGTATTCTCCATCTGGCGTGCAAGCCGTCATGCCAGAGCGGGTGCCGATATTTTCTCCGATAGCTTGCAAGCGCTACAAACGGATCGGGCGGCCCTCAGGCCACCCGTTCAGGATAGTCATGTCAGCGCTGACTGAACGCGCCGTTCAACGTGGCCGTATTCTCGAGCGCATTAGCCAACAGCGGACAGCGCTTACCGTCAGTTGTGCACCGCTGGCTGAGGCACTGCACACCGCCGATCAGGTCGTTGCAGGTGCCGAACGCACCAGGCGCTGGATTGGTGAAAACCCGGTTGCCGTGGGCGTAGGACTTTTTATTCTGGTGCTGTGGCGCCCCAAAGGCGCGCTCAAAATTGCCAGCAAAGGTTTGCTCGGCTGGCGCACACTCCGCCTGATACGCCAGAAGCTCGGGCCACTACTGGCCTAAACCTTCTCGGCCCAGACACCCTGTTCGACGAGTTGTCTGGTTGCGGCCTCCGCCCAGCCCCGATTCGCCGCGGGCGACGCTGGGCTCGGGTGCAATACACGGCCAATGCGTGGTTGATGCGCGCTCGATGCTAATGCGCGCACAGCTTGTGCCTCCGCATAAGCACCGACCCCAATCACCCATTCCGGTTGCATTGTTTCAACCAGCGTACGCAAATGGGCATCACACGCAGCAATCACTGGTGCCATTTCAGCCGCAGGCAATTTATCGGGTGTGACATTGCGTGCCTGGTCAAAAAACGCGAGCGGGCAATAGTTGGCCACAAAATGCTCGGCGAAAAATGCTTCCGGCGTACCGAAACGCTCACGGAACAAACCCCACAAACGGCGGCCGCTGACTTCGGATCGCGCACAGGCCCAGCCCTCGATCGGGCGCTTTGGATTCATCGGCAGCGGTTGCTGAATGGGTGCATTAATACGCAACCAGTCATGCACGATGGCCACTTCGCCAAAGGGCACGCCCACCTGCACCATACCAAAGGGCCCCGGGTTCATACCCAGAAAAATCACACGACGTGGATGCGGTTGATCACCCCACTGCTGCAGATACTGCGTATGTGCCGCGCCCGCGTAATCCAGTGGGTTGTAGACATGCGTCACCGGTGCAGAGAAGGTCAAGCCATCCAACTGCACAGAGAGCTTTTCGGCCGCCGCAATCAGTGCGCTTACACTCATGCAGCTCGGGCCTCGCTGGCCGCTCCCCGATCATCCCCCGACCACGGCGCTACCTTGAATAGAAGCAACATGCCTGGAATGGCCAGCACGGCACACAACCAAAAAAAGCCGTACCAACCCATCTGCTCAACCAACCAGCCCGCCGAGGCATTCACCAGGGTACGCGGCACCGCTGCAAGACTCGTAAACAAAGCAAACTGGGTAGCTGTATAGGCACGATTGGTGGAACGGGCAATGAAGGCCACAAAAGCAGCCGTACCCAGGCCCACACCCAGCGCTTCAAAACCAATGACCAAGGCCAGGCTTGCGAGCTCGGCGGAACCGATCGTGCTTTGCGGGCCGGCAGATGCCAGCCAGGCAAAACCGAAAATGGACACCACCTGCACCACACCGAATAACCAGAGTGCACGGTTAATACCCAGTTTGACCATCCACAAACCACCAAGCAATCCGCCGATCACGGCAGGCCACAATCCGGCGTTCTTGGCCACGAGACCGATATCGCTCTTGGCGTAGCCCATGTCCAGATAAAATGGTGTGGCGAGCGCCGTACAGAGCGAGTCGCCTAGTTTGTAACAGAAAATGAAGGCCAGCACGGTGAGTGCACTCTTCCAGCCGGCACGCGCCATGAATTCATTGAAGGGTTCCACCACGGCCTGTTTCAGCGTGCGCGGCGCCAGCTCATCCCCTTGTGGTTCGCGCACCCAGAATGTCGCGATAACGCCCGGCAACATGAATGCGGCGGTAATCCAGAAAACTTCGTTCCAGGGCAAGTGATCGGCCAGAATCAATGACACCGATCCAGGGACCAACCCGGCCACACG
>JACCDN010887707.1_pt1 | contig 16514 bp, 12 predicted proteins | sample 7441691 | NCBI WGS metagenome assembly JACCDN01 (sample SAMN15323439, study PRJNA562643) | freshwater metagenome | isolation source: river surface water | place: USA:Blue River Watershed | collected 2017-08-16
ACAACCAAGACATACTTGGCAAGGCCTGAACGAACTAGGGCATCAGCCTGGGCAATTCCATAGCAGTAACCAGCACACGCCGCTGAGATGTCAAACGCTGGAGCTGGGTTCGCTCCAACCTTTTCCGCCAAAAGAGCCGCAGCTGAAGGAGTTTGATAAGGGTGAGAGATTGTGCTGAAGATTACTGCACCAATTTCTTGAGGATCAATTCCAGCTCTCTGAATAGCTTGGTTTGAGGCTGCAACTGCCATGTCCATTAGGGACTGGTCTTTGCCTGCTCTTCTTCTAGTGATGATTCCGGTGCGTTGGCGAATCCACTCGTCACTCGAATCAATAGGACCTGCAATGTCATCGTTGGTTACAACCAAGTCACCACGAGCAGCTCCGAGAGAATAAATCCTGCTGAACGGTCTAGTCTCGTACTGGTTAAGTTTCGGCTGGGACATTAGGCCTTCTTTACTGATCGATTGATTAGGTCTTGAGCTGCTTCTAGATCTTTAGGTTCTTTTAGTGCAACTATTTCAACTCCAGGCATCCCACGCTTAGCCAAACCCGCCAAAGTTCCAGCAGGGGAGACTTCAATTACGGCAGTAACACCAGCCTGAACCATTGCATCCATGCATAGATCCCAACGAACTGAGTTTGCAACTTGACCAACTAGAAGGTTGATGAACTCTGCACCTTCAGAAACTAGCTGACCATTTTGGTTTGACCATAGTTTTATCGCAGGGTTTGAGGTTTCTAATGAAGAAGTGAAAGCTTCGAGCTCGCTAACTGCAGGCGACATGTATGAAGTGTGAAATGCACCAGCAACACTTAGTGGGATCACTTTGCTGCCTTCAGGACCTTCCGCTACTAATTTTTCGATTGCTGCTTTAGAACCAGCCGCAACTATTTGTCCTGCACCGTTGTAGTTGGCAGGAGAGAGACCCAACTCTGTAAGTCGAGCAACTACAGTTTCTTGATCTCCACCAAGAACTGCTGCCATAGAAGTTGGTTCACTTGTTGCTGCAGCGTGAGCCATTGCTTTAGCTCTTACATTCACAAGTTGCATCGCCTGAACATCGGTTAGAACATTTGCAATCGCTGCTGCTGATACTTCTCCAACAGAGTGACCAGCAACACCTGAAACATTTGCAGTGTTTAGTAGTGATGCAGTTGCGATACTTGCTCCAACAATTAGAGGTTGAGCAATAGCAGTGTCGCGAATAGTTTCATCATCGCTCATGGTTCCGTGAGTAATCAGGTCAAGAGAAATAGCGTCTGATAATTCCTCAATCTTTGACTTGAATGCTGGAATCTCTAACCAGCTCGACATGAAACCAGGCTTTTGTGAGCCTTGACCAGGTGCGAGAATTACCAACATCTTTAGGCGTCTCCACCTGCGTTACCAGATGTTCCAGCTGTCACATCAAGGAGACGATACTTATCAATTGCTAGTTGAGGAATGTGTGCTGCAACATCTCCTCTAGAAGCAAGTTGCTCAAGCACTCGAACAACAATTGAAGGACCATCAATCTTGAATGCTCTTCTGGCTGCTGCTCTAGTGTCAGAGAATCCGAAACCATCTGCACCAAGAGTTGCGTACTCACCTGGAATCCACTTACGAACCTGATCTGGAACTTGGTGCATGAAGTCGCTAACACCAATGAAAGGACCTGGAGCACCAGCAAGTTTGTTGGTGATGTATGGAAGTGGACTTACTTCATTTGGATAAAGGAACTTCTGTTCATCGCAAGCAAGTGCATCGCGACGAAGTTCGCTCCATGAAGTTACAGACCAGATGTCTGCAGAGATGTTCCAGTCGTCTTGAAGTAGTCTCTGTGCTTCGTAAGCCCAAGGGACAGAAACACCTGAAGCTAGAATCTGGGCTTTCTTACCTGCACCAGTTCCAACACTGATTCGGTGAATACCCCTGATGATTCCATCGACATCCACGTTCTCTGGTTCAGCTGGCTGAACTACTGGCTCGTTGTATACGGTGATGTAGAAGACCACGTTTGGATCTTGGTGAACGCCACCATACATACGCTCAATACCTGCTTTGATGATGTGACCAATCTCATAACCGTAAGCAGGGTCGTAAGTAATGACTCCAGTGTTGGTTGCAGCGATGATCGGAGAGTGTCCGTCAGCATGCTGAAGACCTTCACCTGTCAGTGTTGTTCTACCAGCGGTAGCACCAATCATGAACCCTCTAGATAGCTGATCGGTTGCTGCCCAGATAGCATCCGCAGTTCTCTGGAATCCAAACATGGAATAGAAAACATAGAACGGAATTAGTGGCTGACCCTGAGTTGCATACGAAGTAGCAATCGCAGTGAATGCTGCCATCGAACCAGCTTCGTTGATTCCAGTGTGCAGAATCTGACCTGCATCGCTTTCCTTGTATGAAAGAAGAAGTTCACGGTCCACAGAGATGTAGTGCTGTCCGCGTGGGTTGTAAATCTTGGCAGTAGGGAAGAAGGCATCCATACCGAATGTTCTTGCCTCATCAGGAATGATTGGAACAATTCTTGGACCAAGTTCTGGAGTCTTTAGAAGATCCTTTAGTAGACGAACGAAAGCCATTGTGGTGGCAATCTCTTGAGTACCTGAACCACCCTTAGAAACTGCATATGCCTTGTCATCTGGAAGTTCGAATGAAACGTATTTGCTTCTTCGTTCTGGAAGGTATCCACCCAAAGCACGACGACGTTCGTGCATGTAATCGATCTCCAAGGTACCTGGAGCTGGACGGTAGTAAGGAGGCTGATATGGGTCAGCTTCAAGCTGAGCATCAGTAATTGGAATGTGTAGGTCATCTCTAAATGACTTCAAGTTATCTAGAGTCAACTTCTTCATTTGGTGAGTTGCGTTTCTACCTTCGAACGCTTTACCCAATCCATAACCCTTGATTGTCTTGGCAAGAATTACTGTTGGTTGACCCTTGTGAGCAAGAGCTGCTGCATAGGCTGCATAAATCTTGCGGTAGTCATGTCCACCACGCTTTAGTCCCCAAATTTGTTCGTCAGTCATAGACTCAACAAGTTTTGCGGTGCGTGGATCTCTTCCGAAGAAGTTCTCTCTAATGAAGCCACCATCCATAGTTTTGTATGTTTGGAAATCTCCATCAGGAGTTGTGTTCATAAGGTTTACTAGAGCACCATCGGTGTCTGCTTCAAGAAGTGAATCCCATTCACGTCCCCAAACAACTTTGATTACGTTCCAGCCAGCACCGCGGAAGAATGATTCAAGTTCTTGAACGATTTTTCCATTTCCACGAACAGGACCATCGAGTCTTTGCAGGTTACAGTTCACAACGAAAGTTAGATTGTCCAAACCATCGTTGGCAGCAAGCTGCAAGGCGCCACGTGATTCAACTTCATCCATTTCACCATCGCCTAGGAATGCCCAAACGTGCTGTTCTGAAGTGTCTTTGAAGTTTCTACCTGCAAGGTAACGGTTTGCCTGTGCTTGATAGATCGCGTTGATTGGACCAATACCCATTGAAACAGTAGGGAACTGCCAGAAGTCAGGCATTAGACGTGGGTGAGGGTATGAAGATAGTCCTCCACCTGCGTGAGATTTTTCTTGACGGAAACCATTTAGCTGATCTTCGCTCAAACGTCCTTCTAGGAAAGCACGTGCGTATGGGCCAGGGCTTGCGTGACCTTGGATGAAGATTTGGTCTCCACCAGACACGTGGTCTTGACCTTTGAAGAAGTGGTTGAAACCAACTTCATAAAGAGATGCTGATGAAGCATAAGTTGAAATGTGTCCACCAACTGAAACACCTGGTCGCTGAGCTCTGTGAACTAGAACTGCAGCGTTCCATCGCATCCATGCTCGGTACGTTCTTTCAATTGCTTCATCACCAGGGAAAGTTGGTTCGTCTGCGGTGGCAATTGTGTTGATGTAGTCGGTGGTCTGAACCATCGGAACATTTAGCTGAAGTTCGTGTGAACGCTTTAGAAGGTTCAACATAATTTCGCGAGCACGCTTAGGGCCGTGGACCCTTGCTACTGCATCGAGAGACTCTAGCCACTCGTGGGTTTCTTCTGGATCTTGATCTGGAGTGTTGCTTGAAAAAACGTCCTGATTGTTGATGGACAAAGATTCCTCGTTTCGGTTCTAGACAACTAGAGGCAATCGTGATGCCTCAAGTCAAAATACTTTGGGGGACCGTTTGGGTCTTCTATAAGTTTAGGCTTTGTTGCCGAGGCTATATAGGATTAGAGCCAAGTCCAACATAAGGAGTTTCAATGTCATTGATTATCGGAGATCTAGCCCCTGATTTCACCCTGGCTAACCAGTTCGGGGAGAACGTCACCCTTTCAGACTTCAGAGGAAAGAAGCCAGTAGTACTGGTTTTCTACCCATTGTCTTTTTCAGGTGTCTGCACCGGTGAACTATGCGAAATTCGCGACAATTTCGACAAATTTGCATCAAGTGACGTTGAATTGCTAGCTATTTCAGTGGACAGCAAGTACGTTCAGAAGGTTTTTGCCGAGCACGAGGGCTATAAATTCTCTGTTTTGGCTGATTTCTGGCCTCACGGCAAGGTTGCCCAAGACTACGGAGTGTTCCTAGAGGAGCACGGATTTGCTAACAGAGGCACCTTTGTTATCGATAAAGACGGCGTTTTGGTGTCTAAATTCATCACAGCTCCGGGGCAAGCCAGATCTCTTGACGAATATAGTCGCGCTTTGGCATCTTTGACCGCTTAGCCTGTTGTATAGTTTTACAAGCGCCACATGGCGCTGCAGTCAAGAGTCGGGCCTTTAGCTCAGTTGGTAGAGCGCCACGCTTACACCGTGGATGTCATCGGTTCGAGCCCGGTAGGGCCCACTTTTCGACTACCTCCACCTAGAGGCATGAGTTAAGACTCACGGTAAGATTTGCCTATGGATTCCAGCAACTTTCAGCCCCCTGTGCGACGTTCCCTATCTAACGAGGAACTAGAAGCACGCGTCAATGATGCAATGTCCTCACACTCAGGTGTTGAGGCAGTCATGGAGCTACTTGTAGCCCAAGAGGCCCTCAGAGTGGAAGAAGACCGCCAAGAGCAGCTTTGGATCGACAGCATGAGACAAAATGGCTCACCCGAGGCTCTAGCCGCTCTAAATGCGCATCTAGGCATTGTCACCCCACAACCAGCTCAAGAACCTGTAGTTGAAGAGGTTGAGGTCGTTGAACCAGTTCAGGTTGCTGAAGTAGCTCCAACTCCAGAACCAATTGTTGAAGCTCCAGTAGCAGAAGCTCCTGTGGTGCCTGAGGTTCCTAAAGCCCCACCGGTATACACCTGGCTAAACCCTGCTCCACCAACTCCAGTTGCTAAACCTGAAGTTGTTGTAGAGCCTGAGGTTGTTGCAGAGCCTGAGGTTGTTGCAGAGCCTGAGGTTGTCGAAGAAGTTGTCGAAGAGGTTGTTGAAGACATAGTTGAAGAAGTAGTCGTTGAGGTAACAGAAACTCAAACAACAAGCACTTTTTCTTGGTTTACAACTCCTGAGGTCGAACCAACCGAAGTTGAAGAGGTAGATGTTGCTGAGACTGTGGTTCCTAGTCCAGAAGTTTTGCCAGAACCAGAATTAGCTCCAATTGGTTCTGAATCTGAAACCGAATTTGAAAGATTACTCGCTGCAGCTGCAGCGGAAGAAGAGTTAACTGCACTTGAGGAATCTGAAAGTATTCCACTTGCAACTCTTGTTGCAACTGAAAGCAATGTTGTTATTCCTTCTGATGAAAACAGAAACCGTGGACCTCTATCTCAACTCTGGGTATGGCTAGGTGCATCGGCAACTATCGTTCCAGCGCTTTTGGTTTGGGCTCTGATCAATCTGGGACTTGATTCAACTGCAATTGTTTTGTCAATTGTTGGTGGCTACCTAGTCTCTGGAACTTTGATTTCTGTAGCAGCAATTGCTGGCAAGAGAAGTGGTTTGTCAACTGCAACTATTTCAAGATCAGTGTTTGGTGTTTGGGGTAACTCAATTCCTCTGGGAATTAACTTCGTCGTTAGAGCTGTGGTAGCAGCAATTCTGGTTTCTGTATTCAGCTTCTTCATGAACCAACTAGGTGTGCTGACAGATGTATTCAAAACTGTTCTTCTCGATGTAGCAGGTATTGAATTCACACTAGGTCTGGTATTCCAGGTTGCCTTCGTCTTGGCAGCTTCTGCTATCGCCTTGTTCAGAGGAGTTCTAGGTCGCACAGTCCAGGCTCTAGTAAGCATCATTGGATTTGTAATCTTCATTGAGAGCTTCGCCGCCGTTGCTCTTCAAAGTCAGGGGTTGTCTGCTCCTGGTTCAGCATCAATCTTCTCTTTGACTGGACTAGCTGGATTCGCTCTGGTTGTAATGGTTACTCTGACCCTGTGGTTCGCTTTAGCTCCAAACATCTCTAAAGCAATCCCTATGAGTGTCCGCGGCATCAAGGTGTTCTCAGCAGTTCTAGTTGCAAACTTTGTTCTACCAGCAATCGTTGGAGTTCTTTCAATCTTGTGGCTGGGATCAGTGAGTGCTGACTCTGTCACACCTATAACCCAGACTGCTCTAGAAGTTCTGCCCACTTGGGCTCAGGGAACTCTAACTGCAGGTGCAGCGTTAGCAATTTTCTATGCAACTGTTTTGACTCTTAGAACTGCTGCACTTGATTTTGTCTCTCTATTCAGATCCAAGTCACGTGTAACGGGAGTTGTCTTTACTTTCGTTGCAGTTGTTCTGCTTCTAGTTCTGTTTGCTCAGCAGCCTGAAAGCCAGCAAGTGACTTACCTAAGCAACCTATTTGTACTTGTTGCTGCACTATCTGCTGGCTGGATCGGTATCTTCGCTGCTGATGTTGCAATTAGAAGACAGGCCTATCACGAGCTTTCACTTTCTCGCTCATACGGACTATACAAAAAGTTCAACATCCTTGCTCTTGTGAGTTGGGTTGTGACATTGGCTCTTGCTGTTGCTTTGATTCCAGTTACTTTGTACGGATTTGATTTCATGGGCTTCGCACTTCCTTACCTCGGCTTGGAAGCAAACATCGGTAGTGCTGCGATTGGCTTCTTAGCAACTGTTTTCTTCGGCATGCTTATTACTTTTGCTATGCGCATTCCACAAATCAGAAAACAGGAACGCGAAGTACTAGAGCTTGAAGCTAGACGCGATCAGCTGAACGATATTTTTGTTGGCACCGAGTAATGGCTGTTTCTCTAAAAGGTGCCATTGAAGTAATTGAAAAGCTCTGGCCTGTAAGTCTTGCTGAAGACTGGGATGTAGTTGGCCTAGTCTCAGGTTCTGCAGATCAAGAAATCAAATCAGTACTTCTAGCCGTTGATGTGACCTCTGAAGTTGTTGAGCATGCAAAGGAAGTTGGAGCAGATCTAATCTTTGCTCACCATCCAATGTTGCTCAGGGGAGTAACTTCAATTGCAGAAGATACAGCCAAGGGCAAGGTTCTCTCAGAACTAGTCAGATCAAACATTGCAGTTTATTCAGCTCACACGAATGCAGATTCTGTAGAGACTGGAACTTCAGCAGTAATCGCTAAAGCATTAGGTCTAATCAACAGCAGACCACTATCTCAATCAGCATTGCCAACACAGGGCATTGGTCAGATTGGTGAAATTGGATCAATGACACTAGGTGAACTTGCAAGTAAGTTGAATGACTTGCTTCCGGCAACTGCAACTGGTGTTCGAGTGGCAGGATCTTTCGACAGAAAAGTAAGCAAGGTTGCGTTGTGTGCAGGAGCCGGAGATTCTTACTCACTTGTGGCATTAGATCAAGGTGCTGATGTATTTATAACTTCAGATCTAAAGCACCACAACTCGCAAGAGATTCTTGAACTAGCCAAAGCTCGTAATGTTGAATTTGCGCTAATTGATATTTCCCACTGGGCAGCAGAGTTCGTGTGGCTTGAGACTGCAAAGCAAGAACTCGAACAGGCATTGCCTCAAGTTAGGTTTGAAGTTTGCGATATTCGAACAGATGTATTTGATTTCCTAATGAACAAACAGAGAGATTCCCAATGAAGTTAGATAAACCAGGTCAATCTGCTCTGCTGAAACTAAGCGAAGTTGATATTGAGATTGATCGAATCAAGAATGTGATCTCTAAAGCCGTTAACTCTCCTGAGTTGAGCGCTAAGTCGCAGGAACTGTCTGAGCTTTCTGGTGAAGTTATCGCCGCTCGCACAAACTTTGAAAACTTGAACATGGAAGCTCGCAAGGCGGATGACAACTTGCACATGGTTGAAGAGCGATTAGCACGTGATAACGAGAGGCTGAACCAGACATCTTCTCCTAAAGACGCTCAAGCTATCCAATCTGAGATTGAATCCCTCACTCTTCGCAAAGAAGGTTTAGAGGAAGTTGAACTTGAAATCCTTGAAAGACTCGAAGTAGCCAAGCAGGAGCTTGAAGAGATTTCAAATAAGAGAGAGAACTGTTCAAAGGAACTGGAAGAACTCCGAGAGAAGATTCAGATTCAAGTTGATGAACTAAAGTCTCAAGGTCGCAAACTAGTTGCCGATAAAGAAACACTAACCTCAAAGGTGCCTGCAGACATTCTTGAGAAGTACAAGGCTCTGGCTACCAAGCAGGTTGCAGTTGGAAAGATCGAGTCACGCTCTTGCACTGCTTGCCACATGGGCCTAACCGCAAACACTATTGATGCGCTAGCTGATCTTCCAGAGGATGAAATTGGTTCATGTCCTGAGTGTTTAGCGATGATAGTTCGATGACTCAAATAGTAGTTATTGAAGCAGACGGCGGATCTAGGGGCAATCCTGGACCAGCTGGTTCCGGAGCAGTTCTAATTGATCAGGCCACTGGAGCTGTCTTAGCTGAGATCGCGATGTTTATCGGTGTTGCAACAAACAACGTAGCCGAATACAGAGCGGTGCTCGCAGCGGTTGATGTTGCTAATGAAATTGCTCCTGATGCCGAACTTCTGGTTCGTATGGACAGCAAACTCGTGGTTGAGCAAATGTCTGGTCGTTGGAAAGTCAAGAACGAGGGCATGCAAGATCTCTTTCAGGCAATGGTGAAGAGCATCGGTTCACGAAAGATTTCTTTCGAATGGATTCCTAGAGAGCAAAACCGAAAAGCAGATGCTCTGGCTAATGAGGCGATGGATGCCGAGAAGAGCGTAGTTAGAAAGTTTGTCGGTTCACCTGATACCTCAACTATCAGCGTTGTGACATCTTCCTCAAAGGTCATCGCAGCAGATCTGGAATACAACCCAGAGCTACCAAGTTCAGTTCGTGCTCCAAGAAACGTGTCTAAGAAACTAACCACAATCATCTTGGTTCGTCACGGGAGAACCATCCTTACTGAAAGTCACCGTATCTCAGGTCGTGGTGGGGAAGACCCACAGCTTTCCGAAGCTGGTATTCAAGATGCCCAAGCGGCAGCAGAAGCACTGTCAAAGGTTAGCCATTCAGGTGCTTACGCAAAAGTATTGAAACCCTCAATCGTTGTTAGCTCACCAATAGCCAGAACCCGTGAGACGGCAGCCATCATTGCGTCAAAATTGGGCCTGTCTGTTGACATCAACGACGACATAGCCGAGATTTCATTTGGTGATTGGGATGGACACACCAATCAGGAAGTTGCAGCCAACTGGCCTGATCTTTACGAGCAATGGCGTGGAGATGTCAAAATTGCGCCGCCAGGTGGCGAGTCTCTTGAAGAGTTTGATGTGAGAGTTCAGCAAGGACTTGCCGATATCTTGGACAAATACGAAGGGCAGACAGTAATTGTCGTTTCCCACGTAATGCCAATCAGAGGCTTCCTAAAGAATGCTCTGCAGGCTGGATGGCCGTCATATTGGAGAACCAGTGTTGCACCTTGCTCAATCAGCATCGTACGTTTCTGGGGCAATGAAGCGGCCGAGATCACAGTAGTCAATCAAACCCATCACCTATAGGGGCTTACCCTCTCCAGCCATCTCTATTACTCTTATTGAGGAAGGGTCGGCTAGACGGTCGCGGTAACGCTTGTCGTTAACGAGGAACGTCCGGGCTCCAAATAGCAGAGTGGTGGGTAACACCCACTCGGTGTAAACCGCAAGAAAGTGCAACAGAGAGTAGACCGCCACGTAAGTGGTAAGGGTGAAACGGTGGTGTAAGAGACCACCAGCGATTTAGGTAACTAAGTCGGCTATGTAAACCTCGCTCGGAGCAAGGTCATACAGAAGGCGTTTGAGAGCAGCTAGTTCAAGTCTTCGGGTAGACCGCTTGATGGCATTGGTAACAATGTCGCTAGATAGATGGCCGTCACCGTAAGGTACAGAACCCGGCGTATCGGCCGGCCCCTCCACTAATCCAGAGTGTTCTTTTTAGCCCAGTGGGCAGCTCCAAGAATCCCTGCACTGTTTCTGTTTGTTGCTGGAACAATCTTGGTCTTCAGCTTTAGAAGCGGCAGGAACATTTCATGCTCTTTTGAAACTCCGCCACCAACGATGAATAGATCCGGGGTCAAGAGGGCTTCTAGTCTTCCATAATACTTCTGAAGACGCTTAGCCCATTGCTCCCAGGTAAGTTCCTCACGCTCTTTAGCTGAGAATGCCGCCTTTGATTCATAATCAACACCATCAATTTCAAGGTGCCCAAGTTCAGCATTTGGAATTAGTTTGCCGTTATAGATCAAAGCGGTTCCGATACCTGTGCCTAGGGTGGTAACAACAACTAATCCTTTGACGTTCTTTGCAGCTCCGAACTTTGCTTCTGCCAAACCTGCTGCATCGGCATCATTGAGCACGTGAACTGTTCTCTTTAGTTCTTTTTCAAACAGTCTGTCTGCATCCAAATCAATCCAGTCATTGGAAACATTGGCAGCTGACTTTGTGACACCGCTCTTTACTACCGCTGGAAAACAAATACCAACAGGTAGTCCCTCAGACTTAGGCAGGTTAGCAATCAGATCCTTCAGGGTGTTTGCAATAGCTTTTGGTGTTCCACCTTTCGGTGTTTCGTAGCGCAAACGTTCACTAAGTAGTTTTCCTGATTTGACATCCACTAAAGCACCCTTGATGCCTGTTCCACCGATGTCTATTCCGATAGCTCTTCTTGCCATGATTCTCCTTAGGCCAATGTCAAAATGTCTGCACCAGTTTCAGTGACGACGAGTGTGTGCTCAAACTGAGCGGTAATACTTTTATCTTTAGTAACAACAGTCCAACCATCAGCCCACATGTCCCATTGATGTGTGCCCAGAGTAAGCATTGGTTCAATAGTGAACACCATGCCTACCTGCATCTCATCTGAATACATCGGAGCAGAGTCATAGTGGGGGATGATGAGTCCGCTGTGGAATGCTTCACCAATTCCATGTCCCGTGAAATCTCTCACCACACCATAACCAAAACGCTTTGCATAAGACTCAATGGCTCGACCAATAAGGTTTACTGATCTGCCTGGAGCAACAACGGAGATACCTCTGGCCAAAGCCTCACGAGTTCTTTCAACTAGTTCAGCGACTTCAGGTTTTACATCACCGATTAGGAATGTTTGGTTGCTATCACCGTGGTAACCGTCGATGTAAGCGGTGATATCAATATTTAGAATGTCACCATCTTCTAAAACCGTGTCATCAGGAATACCGTGACAGATAACTTCATTAAGTGATGAGCAAATAGATTTTGGGTAGCCTCGATAGCCAAGAGTGGAGGGGTAAGCGCCGTTATCAATCAGGAACTGGTGAGCTATCTTGTCTAGCTGATCGGTCGTCACACCCGGTTTGGCATTGCGTCCAACGAGCTCGATGGCTTGAGCAGCAATTTTTCCAGAATGTCTAATCTTTTCAATCTGCTCTGGAGTTTTGACGTTCGAGCCTGTGAATTTGGCAGGCATAGCCTTTCCAACGTATTCAGGTCTTGTGATTGAGGCTGGGACATCTAGTTTTGGGCTGATGCGACCAGGAATTAGGTATCCAGTTTTCGCATCTCTAGGCATAACTCCATACTAGATACCAAGGCTCTGTATGCTCAGAAGTGAAACGCAAGAGGAGCCAACAAATTACCGACAAGCCTGTGCCCGAATACTGGTTCAACACCAAGACATTAAGTGTTGAGGTAGGCAAGCAAGCTCTGGCACTCTATCGAATTGGTCCCTTTGCAACTCGTGAAGAAGCCGAGAACGCGTTTGAAATCCTAAAGTCAAGATCAAAGACTTGGTCTGAAGAAGACGAGCAGGATAAGTCCTAGAGACTCAGAAGTGGTCTACTCGTGAGAGTGCTCTTGAGATGGAAAGACTGACTCGGCTACTTCTTGTCTATAGGTAGATGCTGCCTCAAGCAGAGTTGTTCTAAGGTCTGCGTAATGCTTTACAAACTTTCTAGCCTTGCCTGGATAAAGGCCAGCAAAATCGGTCCAGACAAGTATTTGACCATCAGTTCCCGATCCAGCACCAATACCAATTGTTGGTATTTCAAGGAGCTGGCTTACTTCAGTGGCTAATGCAGCTGGAACTAATTCGAGCACCACAGCAAAGGCTCCTGCAGCTTGAATCGCCAAGGCATCGTCAATCAGAGTTTGGGCTGAATCGCCACGGCCCTGAACCTTAGCTCCACTGAGTGAATGAACTGATTGGGGAGTGAAGCCAATGTGCGCCATTACTGGAATGCCAGCGGTGACTAGAGCTTCGATTTGTTTAACGCTTCGAGTCCCACCTTCAAGCTTTACTGCACTTGCCCCAGTGAGTTTCATTATCTTGATGGCATTTTCCATGGCCACTTCTGGCCCAGATTCATAACTTCCGAAAGGCATGTCAACAACAACTAGAGCTCTCTTTGCAGCTCTGCTAACTGCTCTACCAAATGGAATTATTTCATCAACGGTTATTGGCAGTGTTGTTTCATAACCTAGAACGTTATCGGCAGCTGAATCACCAACCAGTAGGACATCTATACCGGCTTCATCGAAGATGCCGCTAGTGAGGGAGTCATAAGAGGTTAGAGCAGAGAACTTTCTTCCTGCCTTCTTGAAATCAAGCAGGGTTCCACTTCTAACAACCTTTGGTGTAATCTCGTGCATCAGCTATCCCTTGTATTTGTTTGTAATTGGTAAACGTCTGTCTCGACCGAAAGCCATGCCTGTGATCTTTGGACCAATGGCAGACTGTCTTCTCTTCCACTCTGAACGGTCAACAAGAGTTAGAACTTTCTCAACTAGTTCAGCATCGAATCCATACCCAACTATGTCAGCAGAAGACTTTCTTCTGTTCACATAAGCTTCAAGGATTGCATCCAATACGTCGTATGGCGGCAGAGAGTCTTGATCTACCTGGTTTGGTCTCAATTCAGCAGATGGTGCTTTCTCAATGGAGTTTTGTGGAATTGGTTCAACTTCTCCCCGTGCCTTGGCGTACTCATTTCGCCATCTAGCTAGCTCCCAGACCAGTGTCTTCTCAACATCCTTAAGTGGGTTGTAGCCACCAACAGTGTCACCGTAAATAGTCGAATAACCAACAGCAAGTTCAGTCTTGTTGCCAGTGGTCAGAGTTAGATGACCATCTTTGTTGCTAAGAGCCATCAGAATCACACCTCTGACTCTTGCCTGAAGATTCTCAACAGAAAGTCCTTCAAGGTTAAGTTGTTTCTCAAATCCAGAGACTAGATCAGCAATTGGCTGAACTTGGTAGTTGATGTTTCTGCGTTCTGCTAAATCTTTTGCGTCATCTTTAGAGTGCTCTGAAGAGAAGTTGCTCGGCATTGAAACACCGAAAACATTTTCTGCACCAATAGCATCAGCGGCTATGGTTGCCACGATTGCTGAGTCAATACCACCGCTAAGTCCTAGTACGACTGATCTGAAACCATTCTTTGAAACGTAGTCTCTAAGACCAAGAACTAATGCGTTCCAGGTTTGCCAATTGTCATTTGGCTTGGTCAGGTGATGCTCATCAGCGACCTTTAGATCGTCTTTAGCTTCGATGTCGATGCAAACAAGATCAGTCTTGAACTGCTTCAGTCTTGCGATCATTCGCGCTTTGCTATCAACCACAATGCTGTCACCGTCGAAGACTAGATCATCTTGTCCACCGACTAAGTTCACATAGGCTGCAGCACAGCCGTGCTTCTTTGCTAGTTCTGAAACTAGCTTTAGGCGAGTGTCATCTTTATCAATCTCAAAAGGTGAACCGTTAAGAATTAGGGCAACATCGGTATTTGCCTTACCGAGTTGGGATACTGGTCCACCTGATTGCCAAATGTCTTCACAAATCACAGTTGAGAAACGCAAGCCTTTGTGTTCAAAGGTTAGAAGTTTGTCTCCAGAGACAAAGGTTCGGTATTCATCAAAGACTGAGTAGTTAGGCAGGTGATGCTTGTTGTATGTGCCGATGATTTTGCCATCAACAATTACTGAAGCTGAGTTATGAGCTATGGCCCATCCTGTTTGATCTTGGGCAGAGGCCATTGACGGGTGCCCGATTACAACTGCGATGTGGCCTAAGCCCTTGCTTTTCAATTCAGCTGCGAGCTCTCTAACCGCCAGTTCAGCATCTAGAACAAAAGACTCTCTAGTAGCTAGATCTTCAATCGGATAGCCGGTGACAGACATCTCACCAAAAACCACTAAATCTGCCTGTTTTGCCGCAGCTTCTTCAACGACAGCCAAGATACCGGCCAGGTTGCCAGCAATCGAACCAACGGTTGGGTTGGTTTGAGCTAGGGCTAGGCGAACATTGGGCATAACCACTAGCCTAGTAGGAGGTAATTGAAAGGTTTTTGCATGGACAAGCAGCGCGATTTCGTACTACGTACAATCGAGGAAAGAAACGTCAAGTTCGTAAGGCTTTGGTTCACTGACGTGGCTGGAACCCTGAAGTCTGTGGCTATCGCCCCAGCTGAAATTGAGGGTGCATTTGCCGAGGGTATCGGCTTCGATGGCTCTGCTATTGAAGGCCTTTCTCGCTCATATGAAGCCGATATGTTGGCTCAGCCAGATCCTTCTACCTTCCAGATCTTGCCTTGGCGTGGCGAAATTGAGCCAACTGCCCGTATGTTCTGCGATATCACCACCCCTGACGGTATTCCAGCAGCAGCTGATCCTCGCAACGTATTGCGTAGAGCCTTAGATAAGGCTGCCAGCATGGGCTTTTCCTTCTACATCCACCCAGAGATTGAGTTCTACCTCCTAAAGTCTGCTCAGATAGGCCCTGAAGGCCCAGTTCCAGTGGATAAGGCTGGATACTTTGACAACGTACCTGGTGGAACAGCCAATGACTTCAGAAGACGAGCAGTAAACATGCTTGAGCAACTAGGTATCTCAGTTGAGTTCAGCCACCACGAAGGTGGACCTGGTCAGAACGAGATTGACCTTCGATATGCCGATGCTTTGACTATGGCCGATAACATCATGACTTTTAGGACCGTAATCAAGGAAGTAGCTATCGAGCAGGGTGTTTACGCAACATTCATGCCAAAGCCTTTTACTGAGCACCCAGGTTCTGGAATGCACACCCACATGTCACTTTTCGAAGGCGACACCAACGCTTTCTACGACCCATCTGGGGAATATCACATGTCAAAGACTGCCAAGAGCTTTATGGCAGGTATTTTGCGTCACGCTCCAGAGATCACAGCTGTGACAAACCAGTTTGTTAACTCATACAAGAGACTTTGGGGCGGCGGTGAAGCTCCGTCATTCGTTTGCTGGGGACACAACAACCGTTCAGCTTTGATTAGAGTTCCGCTTTACAAGCCAAACAAGGGAAACTCAGCACGTATCGAGTACCGAGCAATTGACTCAGCAGCTAACCCTTACCTGTCTTACGCACTATTGCTTTCAGCTGGTCTAAAAGGAATTGAAAACAACTACGAGTTGCCTGCAGAAACAGAAGACAACGTTTGGGATTTATCAGACTCTGAACGCAGAGCAATGGGCATTCAGTCACTTCCTCAGTCACTTGATCACGCTATTCGTCTTCTTGAAGAGTCTGAACTTGCGGCTGAAGTTCTAGGGGAGCAAGTGTTCAGTTATGTACTTGCCAACAAGCGCAAGGAGTGGAGCGAATACCGTTCACAAGTCACTCCTTTTGAATTGAAGACCAACCTCGAAGTTCTCTAATGTCCACAGCAAGAACTGGTGGGTCGCTAGCCTCACTTGCCAGGTATGGTTTCACAGATCTAGATGGAACTATTGCCAAGCTTGATGAACTTGTCTCGCTGGTTGGTGACAGCGGTAGATCAGCCCTTGCCTCGCTTAGTAAGTCAGCCAATCCTGACCAAGCACTAGATTTTCTGATCAGGATCTCTAGAGAGAGTAAATCAGCGGTCAAGAAACTTCTCTCTAAAGAAGAATCAGCACTGAGACTATGCAGATTGCTAGGAGCTTCCTCAGCTCTTGCAGAGTTTGTTGAATTGAATCCAACTGTTCTGAAGGAATTTGAAAAAGAACAGAAGTTACAAACAAAGGAACAATATGTTGCTCTGTTCAATCAAGCTATCGCTAGTGAGGCTGAGTCTAGTTCTGTTCAGGTCACTAATCTCCGTAAGGCATATCGAACTGAACTAGTAAAGATTGCAGTTATTGATCTGTCTG